>ENA-OWPI01001938-OWPI01001938.1-marine-metagenome-genome-assembly--contig:-NODE-1938-length-20928-cov-2.909117_pt1 | contig 20928 bp, 18 predicted proteins | sample MGYA00238138_ERZ651775 | MGnify/ENA primary metagenome ERZ651775 (study PRJEB26906, sample SAMN06265043) | marine metagenome | isolation source: Helgoland LTER site | place: Germany:Helgoland, sampling...
GGGAGTGCCCCCATTCGCAGGCTTAGGCACGGAAGTCAAGAGTGAAACGGAGGAGAAGAAGGAAGACGATCGGAGACCGAAGAAAAAGCGGCCAGTTCGGGTGAAGGAGGAGAACTCCAAATCCTCCTCTAAAAAATCCTCTTCCAATGACGTAGACATGGACACCATGTCCATGTCCATGGACAGCGGCAATAACGATTCCCCTACCACGAGCACCCCCATAGACGCTCCAATCAAATCGCTGAAGGACAAATGGCGCCTGCTCCCACATTTCCTTCACTTGCGAGGCTTAATGAAGCAGCACATCAGCTCTTATGACCACTTCATCAATCATCGCATGAAGGAGATTGTGACCTCCCCCTCGAGCTGTAAGATACTGTCTGACAATGACCCGAAATTTTTTCTTAAATTTACCGACTGCTGGGTAGGAGAGCCCGATGTGGAGGAGGGCAAGTACAAGGAAACTCACCAATCGACCCCCTTCCGCTGCCGCATGCGCGACCTCACCTACAGCGCCCCGATCCACGCAACTATCGTCTACATGAAAGCTGGCAAAGCCACCAAGGCTAGCAAGGTCATCGGGCGAATGCCCATCATGCTCCGGTCCTCAAAGTGCGTTCTGAACGGGGCCAGCAATGCCCGGATGGCCGAGCTTCAAGAGTGCCCCCACGATCCGGGGGGATATTTCGTCGTCAAGGGCGTCGAAAAGACCCTCCTCATGCAGGAGCAGCTCTCCAAGAATCGCGTCATCATTGCCGAGGATACGAAAAAGTACCTGAGCGCCAACATCACCTCATCCACGAACGAGAGGAAATCCAACGCGAACATCCTTCTCAAAAACGGCCGTCTGTACGTCCGCAACAACACCCTCGGAGATGATGTCAATGTGGTGATTGTTCTCAAGGCGATGGGTATGGTCGCAGACAGCGAGATCGTGCAGCTCGTAGGAAACGAGAGCGACGTCCAGGATGCTCTGGCTCTCACTCTCCAGGAGTCCAGCAAGCTGAACATACGGTCCCAGCTCGACGCTCTCCGATACGTCGGCCATAAGATTCGCAACCCCGAGAAGGTCACCCAGGCCGTCTCCAGAGGCGGCGTTATTCGCACCATGTACCAGCGCCCAGCCAAATCCCCCGAAGACGAGGCTCGCGAAGTCCTCGCCAACGTTCTCCTTTCCCACGTTCCTATAACGAACTTCGACTTTCGCCCCAAGTGCATTTACATTTGCTACATCATCCGCCGAATCTTGCTCGTCAAGGCGGGTAAGCAGGAGGTTGATGACAAGGACTACTACGGGAATAAACGCCTGGAGCTTGCCGGTCAGCTCCTCGCCCTTTTGTTTGAGGACCTGTTCAAGAACATGACCAAGTCCCTCAAGAAAGAGATCGAGATGGTTCTCAGTAAACCCGCCGCAGCCCAGGCGTTCGATGCCAAGCATAAGATCCGCCCGGACATTATCACAAACGGCTTGGTCACCACCATATCTACAGGCAACTGGAACATCCGACGTTTCCGCATGGAGCGCCCTGGCGTGACTCAGCCCCTTAGCCGCCTCAGCTACATCGCCGCTTTGGGTATGATGACGCGTGTTAGCAGTCAGTTCGAGAAGACTCGAAAAGTTTCCGGCCCTCGATCTCTTCAGCCGTCCCAGTGGGGGATGCTCTGCCCCTGCGACACGCCTGAGGGTGAGGCGTGCGGTCTAGTCAAGAACTTGGCCCTCCTCGCTCACATCACCACTGACTGCGACACCACGGACGTCACCCGCCTTTGCTACGACTGTGGCGTAGTGGATGTGTCCCTTCTCTCGGGCAGCGAAATCTTGCGGGATAGCAGCTTTTTCGTCCTCATCAACGGCCTCGTCCTTGGCATCACGAACAATCCCAAGCGACTCGTCAACCAGCTCCGCACCATGCGGCGCAAAAATTTCATCGGAGAGTTTGTGAGCGTGTACCTTAATGAGACGCAGAAGTCGGTGCACATTGCTTCGGATGAGGGCCGCGTGTGCCGCCCACTTCTCATCGTTGATCCAAAGACAAATCGCCCGAAACTATCCCAGAGTGACATTGAAGCTGTTGCCATGGGCACGAAAACTATTAAAGACCTCCTCAAGACGGGTGTCGCAGAGTATCTCGACGTTAACGAGGAGAACAACTGCAGCATTGCCGTCACAGAAAAAGAACTCATCGCTGGCAAGAAGTGCACGCACCTCGAGATCGACCCGCTGACCCTTCTTGGCGTCGTTGCCGGCCTCATCCCGTACCCACACCACAACCAATCGCCCCGAAACACTTACCAGTCGGCGATGGGAAAGCAAGCCATGGGCACTGTGGCCTTGAATCAATACGAGCGCATTGATGGCCTCCTCTACACCATTGTTTACCCGCAGAAACCGATGGTGAAAACCAGAACGCTCGACCTCATCAACTTCGACGAGCTCCCTGGAGGCCAGAACGCCTGCCTTGCAGTAATGAGTTACAGCGGTTACGATATTGAAGATGCCATTGTGTTGAACAAGGCGAGTCTCGATCGCGGCTTTGGGCGATGCATGGTGCTGAAGAAACAGCAGGTCACAAAGAAGAAATATGCAATCGCAACGGAGGACCGCATATACCCGCCTCCCCATATCACTCCCGACGGCGACCTAATTGAGGCGATGTTCACCCCCGAAGAGCTAGAGGTGTTTTTAGCCGACGGCAAGACGTTGCCAAAGAAACTTGCGCGCTTCGCCCAGCTCGACAACGACGGCCTGGTTCATGTGGGCAGCCGCGTCAAGAGCGGAGACGTGCTGGCCAACAAACACGTCCCGTCCATCACACAGCAAGAGACTGATGCCAACGGTCAGCTAATGGCCCCGCACGTACTCATGCAGCAGTGCGTCTGGACACCCGCCAACCTTGTCTACAAGACTCCCACGCCCTCCATGGTCGACAACGTGATGATTACGCGGAATGACAATGACTCCTATCTCGTGAAGATCGCTCTTAGGCAGACGAGGCGCCCGGAGGTCGGGGATAAGTTCAGCTCGCGCCACGGCCAAAAGGGTGTGTGCGGAATCATTGTGAATCAGGAGGACATGCCGTTCGATGACAACGGAATCTGCCCTGACCTTATCATGAACCCTCATGGTTTTCCGTCAAGAATGACTGTTGGAAAGCTCCTCGAACTTGTCGTGGGAAAAGCGGGGGTTTTTGAGGGACGCCAGGGGTATGCATCAGCGTTTGGTGAGAGCGAGGGTAATGCCGATACTGTTGAGGCGGCGGCACAAGCTTTGATCGCCAACGGGCTGAGTTACACTGGGAAGGATACCTTCTACTCTGGAACTTCAGGGGAGCCGCTCGACGCATACATCTTCGCCGGCCCAGTTTTCTACCAGAAACTGAAGCATATGGTGGTGGACAAAATTCACGCCCGCGCGAAGGGACCGAGGGCAGTGCTAACGCGCCAACCAACCGAGGGTCGCTCGCGAGATGGAGGCTTGCGTCTGGGAGAAATGGAACGAGACTGTCTGATCGCGTACGGAACGAGCAATCTAATCATGGAGCGCTTGATGAAGGCCTCTGACGCATTCACGGCTAATGTTTGCACGAAATGTGGCCTCCTGCAATACCATAACTGGTGCCAATTTTGTCGCAGCGGGGACAAGGTGGTTGACATCAGCATGCCATACGCTTGCAAACTCCTATTTCAGGAGTTGCAGTCGATGAATGTCTTACCGAAGCTCAAGCTAAAGGATTTATAATAAGTGAAATGGTAGTGAAATTACGAAAAAATGTTGCAAAAAAGAACCTCTCTCACTCGCTTATTTCACTCGTCAGTTGTGCTGGTGAATTAAAATTACACACTGTTGCTGGCTTCGATCCACTTTTCCAGCACCTTAGCAGCCTTCCCTTCGTCCAGAGTTTTCCTCGCAAGCGCTACGCCATCTTCGATACTTTCTGTGAGCCCGTATACGTAATTCCCAAATCCAGCATTCAAACAGACTGAGTCACGCTTAGCGTTATCGATGATCTCTCCTCCGAGGGGCTTTTGGGAGTGGGTGAGTCAAAGACGTCCAGCACCTAATCGCGTCGCGAACCGCATGACTAACCTGCAGCACCTTCAAGAACTCAGCTCTGTTTCTCTCTGGATCTCCACCTTTCAAGTCGCCCACAACACACCGCTTGATTCCGACGTCCAACGGGTCGAAATCGTATTTCTTCATCTCGTACTCTCCCCCAATCCTACGCCGACGAAAGAAAGCACGAAGAAAGCGAGAGAGTTTTGATTTTGGTGCTCTGTCGTTAGGTGAGATGCTAGGAATTGTAAATGTCCAGCGCGTCAAATGCCAGTACAGTACTCACTCACCTCCGAATTTCGACAATTTTGCTCGGTCCCAAAGGCGAAATTTCGTCTAACCCGCAACCGTGTATTACCACCGCATGGTCGACCCTGCCGACCTCAATTAGACTCTGTGCCATCAAATCCTGCAGTCCGTCGTCGAAGACTCCTATGACAGCCCGTTGGGCTCCAGCGGCATTTGTCATTGGTCCCAAAATGTTAAAGGCGCTGGGCACCGAACAGGGGAACAGGCAAGTGGAATTAGTTTTCAAATGGGCTCAGTCCCCCTATCTTCCGCTCGATGGCACTTCATGGTTTGCACTCACCTCCTAACCCCTAAGCTCTTCCGGACCGGGGCAACAAACCTCATGGCCGGATGATTGACTGGCGCAAACATGAAAGCGATCCCACAAGCTTTCACACATTCCACCACCTTTTCGGGAGCCAAATCCACCTTAACACCCAAAGCCTCGAGGACATCTGCACTACCACAAGCACTCGACACACTCCTATTCCCCGCCTTGGCGACAATGCACCCGCAAGCAGCAGAAAGAACGACCGACGCTGTCGAGATATTTATTGTGTCGGCACCATCACCGCCAGTCCCAACAATGTCAAGCATCTTCCCATCAAAATTTACAGCATTACATGCCCTATTCATGGCGCGAATCATCCCGCTTATCTCAGCCGACGTCTCGCCTTTTGCTCTCAAGAGCATGAGAAGGCTTCCGACCTGGACAGGGTCAGCCTCGGCCAGAATCTGATCGAACGCATCCTCCGTCTCACTGCTATCAAGAGAAGCACCAGAGATGAGCTTCTCTATGTAAGGTTTCAGCGTTGCAGAGAGTGGTACAGATCGACGGAATGTTTTAAAGGGGTGCGGAGAGCTCGCTAGCGGGTGTCCGGAGATTGGACGGAGCACTGTGAAGGTATTCGCAGGACAAGTGCAGCAAGCAATTAGCACAAAAATGTACAACAACGGGAGCATTTTCGTGTATCAAAAAAGTTTCACTTCTCTTTGGCCTAGGAAAGAGCTGATGAAAAGGTTTTATCACCAATAGTCGAGAATTGAGGTGTAAATGACAGTTCCGCAGTTCCGCGAAGAAAAAAGATAGAAACCAATTTCAAATTGAAATGGGGAGAAAGAGCTCTTCAAAGGGAGCGCACCCGGGCCCTTCTTCTTCAATCTCGAATCCTGCGAGTTCTACAGAAGTAATTTGGACGAGTGCTGATGCTGTTGCTGAATCTGCTATTTTGGAAGAAATTGCAACCCCTTCTCTGGGAAAGAAAAAGCCCAAGCAAAAGCGACGGAAGCGGAAGCGGACGAAGAGTTGCCCTGAAGAGGGCGAAGCTGGTGGAGGCAATAGTGCCTTCGACGGTTGGTTCGAAAGTGATGCTGGCGGTGTCTACATTGATGGCGCTGATGAGCCATTGCCTTTAGTTTGGTTCAATAGTGACGATTATGAAACCTCTCCTCCCCTGTCGACAAGCCTTGAGGCACTGACCAGCACCCTCCAGTCGGTAAAATCGGCCCTCACCCCGCTCTCGACGTCATACAGTGTTTGGCACGCCGCTCGCCTCTCGATAAATCCCTTTGAGATGCTCAACCATCCCCGACATGGGTGCAATCCGTTCGTGAACCGTGCCGGTCTCAAAATTGCTAATGTGGATGCAGTGATCGGCGGCGATCTAACGCCGCTGGAGGGGTGGGATGGTTCGAGAGATGGTTCGAGAGATGGTTCGAGAGATGGTTCGAGAGATGGTTCGAGAGATGGTTCGAAAGAGTTCAAGTTCGTTGACTTGTGCGGCGCCCCAGGCGGCTTCTCAGAATATGTCTTCTCCCGCTGCTCCAGTAAATCAATCTCTGCAAGGGGTTGGGGGATGTCTCTTATCGGCAGCAACGACGAGGGAGAGGGTACAGGTTGGAAGTTGGACCACATGCTGACGACTAATAATGACGTTCGCTTTACCGTCTGCTGTGGCCAAGATGGAAGTGGAGACATTTATAGCACTCAAAACGTGGAAAGCCTGGTGAAGTCTGTCGGCTCCAGAGTCGAGTTGGTTCTGGCGGACGGTGGTTTCGACAAACAGCGCGACCACGCAGAGCAGGAAAAAATTGCAACCAAGATTGTCGGAGCGCAGATGTCTGCTTGCACCCTTCTATTAGCCGAAGGTGGTAGTTTTGTCTTGAAATATTTCGGGTCTTCCCGAGAAATCACCAGGGAAATGTTTTACAGAATGAGCAAATGTTTTCTTGATTTCGATGTTGTGAAGCCAGTCAGCAGCCGGCCGGCCAGCGCGGAGCGTTACGCGGTTTTCCGAGGCTTCCGAGGGTGCACAGATGCAACGTTGACGGAGTTTCTCCGCGATGTGAAGGAGGAGGATACCGTTTGCGCTGAGGACAGTTCACAGGAAGACGAAAAAGCAACCCGAGAGAAGAAAATGTTCAACGGCTATATGGATTTTATCGATGCGACGATGCTCCGACTAAATATAGAAAGTTGCAAGTTGATTCTCCAAACTCTGGAGAAAAAAAATGAAGTAGATGACGAGGCCGGAGAGTTCTGCTTGGGGCCCAACGTATTTGTGGATGTAAAGGAGTATAAATACGCACTAGGAGTTTAAGGTTGAAGGGAAGGAAGGGCCAGCAAAAATATCTTCTTTCTTAAAATCATGCATGCGCTCCTACTTTTGTTTTTCAACTGGTTTCAACGCGAATTTGTTTAAACGCCACGCGCTTGTTTTAACGCCACGCGCTTGTTTTCACGCCACGCGCTTGTTTTAACGCCACGCGCTTGTTTTAACGCCACGCGCTTACATAGTCATAACACCACGCCCTAGCACTGCCAGATCCTCCATGATATCCTCCAAGATGACCTCACTGCTATCGTTGTTACCTAAACCTACATCTCCTTCGTCATACTTCTTGTCGCTACCGTAAAAGACGACGAATTGACCAGGTGCCAGGCCTTTATCCTTCTTTTCCAGCACTAGTCTACCGCATTTTCTTTCTCCCTCTCCACCTGCCAAGATCAATTTCCCCCTAGCCATCTCTGGTCCATGCCTCAATTTCACAAACACGTTCTCTGGGTCTAGGTTACCTCCTTCAACAAGTTCGATTTCGTCGATGTTAACTTCTGTCCTTTCTGCCTCAGCTTCGTCGTAGTCATTCGTTATGAGCAAAACATTCGATTCCACATCTTTTGACACGACATACCAGGGACCGAAAGCACAAAATTCATTCGTCAGCAATTCCCCGACCCCTTTCCGCTGGCCTATGGTGTGGAACCACAGCCCCTTGTGTTGCCCTAAAATTTTGCTGCGGTCCCTCGCATCGACTATTAACCCGGGATTTTCCCCCAGATACCCGGATATGAATTGATCGAACCGAATTTTACCCAAAAAACACAATCCTTGGCTTTCTCGCCGTTTTGCATTCACTAGACCAAACTCTTTTGCCATATCCCTCACTTCTTTTTTCGTGAACCTGCCGAGAGGAAAGTGCACCCGAGAGAGCTGTGACGGCGTCAAAGTCGACAAGAAGTACGATTGGTCCTTGACAGAATCTACGGAACGGTACAATCGCCCGTCCTGCTCGTGTGCGTAGTGGCCACTGGCAATAAGATCAAAATCTCCAATCTTATCCACCTTGTCGACAAATGCCCCGAATTTTATCCGCCGATTACACATCACGTCGGGGTTTGGGGTGCGACCTTTTCTACTCTCCTCGATGCAAAAGTCGACTACTCTCAGCCGGTACTCATCCTCAAGTGGAATCGACTGAAGTGGGATTGACAAATCATTGCAAACTTGACTGCAAACTTCCCAGTCATCCTCCCAAGGACACTGGCCCTCGTATGATAGCTGAGAATCAGCTTCTTCCAGATGTATTCGCAGGTAGAACGCGTGTATCGATGCCGTCGGGTGCTGCTTTTTCAACAAGGCCAGGGCAACTGAAGAGTCAACACCACCAGAGAGGAGCATCGCGAATCGTTTCGGGGATGGAGGTTGTTTAAAAGCGACTGGAAGATTCAGCGCCTGTGCCAAAGGCAAAATTATGAACGACGCAATGATGAAAATGATCATAGGAGCTCAATCAGATGTGTGATGCGTTGTTGTTCTTGCCGAGAAGTTTTCTTTCATGTCATTTTGAATGTAATAATATTAATCCGCGTATGCAGTGGGCTGTACGTGCATGTAGTGGGGCTGCTTTTTCAAGCGCAACCGATTGTATTTCGACAAACTGCAAATGATGTTTCCCCCTTGCCGTTGGCAAAGCAACTTGACCTGCCCTATACTGTTTATGGGCTGTTTTCTCGGTTAAACTGCGTCTCGTACCTATAACAAATCTGAAGAGAATACCAAAATATCACAATAATCTACGAAGGGCGTTCACCACACCCACCTTTCCACGCTCGCAGAAGGGTTGACTGCCTTCGTCTTATTTTCCCTCCTGCTTATTTTACAACTTGTAATGCCCCCAAGCATGGCTTTACGGTGTCTCCGCCGAGCTGTGCCCCCAATGCACCGCCGATTCTACAACTCGTCTTCATCAAAGTCGATTCCCACAAACTATAACCTCATTGTGGGTGTCTCAGGCTTGATGGGCTTGGGCTTTCTTGGTGCAAAGCTCTATGAGGATTACTACCCAATGAGCGGGAACAGCAAAGGTGTTCCTAGCGCTACAGCGTTATCAGCCGCACCGGTGGGGCTTCCATTGGTACAGAGACCTTTTTTTTATCCGGGAGAAACTTTAACCCGCTTTACTTTTGCCCCTCCTGATAGTAATGGGTCGTCAGGAAGCCTTCCTAAAATTGCAGAGAAAAAATGCGAAGAAGGGGAGAAGGTTATGTCTTCTTCTCGGTATACACTCCTATATTTCACTGCCTCATGGTGCCCCCCGTGCCAGAGCTTCACCCCTGTTTTGAGAGCGTTCATGGCTGGCATGAATGGGGACGATGTTAAAAACAGCAAGATAGTGCCTGAAGACGGTATAAATCGCGAGAAAGTTGTGGACGTCATCGTCGTAAGCTGTGATGCATCTGAGAGGGATCTGGAGGTGAGTAAGGATGGCGGCTTGTTCTTTCCCCAGGTGTTTGATCATGGGACAACAAAAAGACTCCTTCCTCTTCACTACCTCCTGCAGCCTGTGCTGTGCCTTCACTTCATTTGCACGCACTTTGCTAACTTTCTTCTGAAACTTCTCTTCTTAGGATTATATACGCCAGCACAAAATGGAATTTACATTTGTCGATTGGGATTCCCGGCGCCGCTGGAAGTCTTCTTTTGGATGTTGGGCTGGTGGCGACTCAAGCGACGCTGAGCTCATGGAATCTACGCGTCACCACCCCGGCATTCCAACGTGCTTACTGATATCGAATGCAAATGGCCCTCTCCCGCCGCAAGGGATCGGGGGAATTGATGTAAAGCGCGATATTAATGAATGTGTTCGTAATGGGGACGTGGAAACTCTAGTTAACAAATGGGATAGCTTTAGAGGTTGACAAAAATTGTGGAAGTCAACGCGGGGAATACAAACTGTGGGTGTCTACATCAAATGGTTGTAGTGACACAAACTATACAGGTTGAAGGCTAGGCAAGCAGTTAAATAAGTAGGTCAGAAGAGTTGCTTATGGAGAGTTTGTCCTGTCCTACAAACACATTTAACTATTTTTTCAACGGCTTAAGTCCTAGTTTGGCCCGTTGCTCATTCCAATATTCATCGGACCCCTCTTTGGGTCCAGTGATTTCAGCGTCGTCACGTCCAACTTTTTCTTCATCTGCGACAACACCTTCTTTGAACAAATTGCTCTTTTTCTTCTTCTTCTCCTTCTTCTCCTTCTTCCTTTTCTTTTTCTTGTTCCCGTCGTCCTCGCCATTGTCGCTGTCCCCACCTTCGTCGTCCACTTTTCTCTTCTTACTAAGAGATAAAGAATTAATTACCCCATCTCCCCCCGCTTCCATCTCGACCTTGTCATTGCCACTGCTGTCACCTACTATTTCAACAGCATCTTCGCCACGAAGCTCTTTTAACCTCTGCTGAATCTTTTCAATTGTGTCAAACTCTTCCAGCACCGATTCACGTGGCCCGCTTAAATAGCCAACTTCGACGAGATTCTCCCGTTTCGGCAATCTGTGCAGAAGTGTGAGAGAGTGTAGAAGAATGAGCAACAACAAAAAGAGCGCTGCAAGAGAGCTTCTCTGTCTCACCTTGGTAATGCTATATCAAAAAAATAATCTCTGGTGAGTAATTTCTCCACCACTGAGTCAACTGTCTCGCCCTCTTCCCAACCTCCATCGCTTCTTCTCAGATTCACTTTTCTGTAGTCATTCAGAAGAGGCTCTAAAAATGTATAAATGTCCCCTGGTCGCCCAGTCAACCGCAAGTAAAATGCACCGAGCAACCGCACGTACTTGAGCTCCTCCGCCTTGATAAGCGCAAACACAATGTCGTCTTCCGGCGCGATCTGGAGCATTTTTAGTATCAGACAGAGGAAATCTGTCGGCTTCATTGCACCACCCCAGCTACCCCCCACATATTTCAGCTTGGCTGCCTTATTGATCAAATTTGCGGCGTCCAACGCGAAACACTGTTCCTTCCAGTACATCGATGCATATATTTTGTTGCGGGTGATCAGTTCCACGAGGTTCTGCGGGTTGGTGCCATGGACACTCCTTGCAAAGGGATCAGTCGTGTTCACACCAGTTTTACCCATAATGACTAAAGTCTAAAGTCTTGATACGTCCTTGGTGAGGTCAGATATTTTTTTAATATCGTTAAAACCCTAAATGCGGCCCCAGATTCACCAAAAATAAAAAATAAAACTTGAAATCGGAAACCTAATAATTTTGTGATGATCTTCGCATCGACCGTATTTTTATTGCACTCCAGTGTCCCCCTCTAAATTCTTAGCTTGAGAAAAAACATTTTAAGCGGAGGAAAGGGGCTATTCTCTTACACTTCATCATCAGAGAAGACAAAAAATGTGCATTCGATCTGATTATGAAACCAAGTCTCATGCGATCCTATCCACATTATCAAGCCCTTCTGGCGCGATTGACCTATGGCAGCTTCGTGAATTTGGCTTGACATCAGGTGGCTTCTTGAGCGAGCGCATTCGTCGAACAGCATGGCCCAAGCTGCTAGGATTGAACAAATTTTCGGCTGACGGGGGGGGCGTTCCTAGTCGACGATCGTTGACAGAAAAGCAGAGGGATCAAATAGATCGCGATGTGGAGCGCTCGTTATGGCATTTTGAGAGCGATTTTTTAGTCTCGAGCAACAGCAGTAACAAAACAAAGAAGCGAAAACGCGCAAAGAAGGTCAAGAATAAGCAGAAAATCTTGCATGACGTGATTTGCGATGTCCTTCAGATGGATTCTTCCCTTCACTACTACCAGGGATACCACGACGTCGCTAGTATATTCATAACTACGATGAGTGACCAGGCTTTGGCGACAAATGTGCTTGGAGAATTGTCGCAGCAAAACTTCAGGGACGCGATGGGGAGCGATTTCTCGACGCTAACGGCGGCCTTACAGCTCAGTATTTTTCCCCTTGTCGAAAAGTTCGATACTGAGCTGCATGATTTCATTAAAAAATCTGGAGTTGAGCCGTATTTTGCTCTGAGCTGGGTGAGTTGAGTTGTTCATTGATAATTCGTCGAGGTGACTTTTTGCTTTACTTTACCCCTCACTCACACTCTCACACACGCACATGCAAACAAACTCGCACACGTCCCACACGTCGCACACGTCCCACACGTCGCACACGTCCCACACGTCGCACACGTACACGTGCACGGATACTCACAATGCGCAGGTGATAACTTGGTTCAGCCACGATATCCGCGATGTGCAGACGGCTTCACGGGTCTTTGACGCGTGTTTGTGCGGGCACAAGCTATTTCCTATATACATGAGTGTGGCTCTGATCTGCCACCCAAATAGCAGGGAGCGGATTCTCTCCCTTGAGGAGTGCGAGTTTTCCTCCGTCCACAGCGCACTCAGCAACCTAGTTAAGCATGTGAAGAAGGTAGGCGGCGGTGACGATGACGGGGACGTAGATTGGCAAGAGGTGATTGACAAGAGCATCGATCTTATGAGGGTTGTTCCCCCGGGAAAGATCTTAGAACTGGCGAGTGAATACGACAGGGGTGCTTTGTTGGACGTCGTTAAGGACAGGGGAGAGGATGTATGCATGTTCCAGTCTCCCCCCCACTGGGCAGTCGCGGCGGAAGTTGGTTGTGATTGGTATTTGCTCAGGGAAAAGAGGGGAGAGGAGGGACGAAGCGTTGACAGTAGGAGTATTAGGCGAAGAAAGAGTAGTGCTATCGAGGTTGGCAATAATAAAAGGTATGCTGACGGTGACGATGAAGTTGGGAGCAGGAACGATAGAAACAGAGAGAAAGTATCGAAGAAGATAAATCTAGAGAAGAAGATAAATCTGGAGTACGAGGAGATCGAGGAGAGACGACATGAAATTGCAAAGATCAGTAGCGGCGGAGGGGCGGGGGCAGCAGAGGACGACAGCCAGAAGCATAACTTTTTTGGGCTTGGAATGGTTGTCGTTTTTGCCGTCGCGGCTGTAGGAGTCGGATTTGTAATGAACGAGACTACGTAAAACGAAGATTGCTTGGCAAAAAATACCACGCACCATTCTTTTCTACATTTTTCAATCTATCAATTTCTTCTCGAGGTATGCTATGTATTCTATCGCCCTGCTTTTGTTACTATGGTACTTCCGCAGCGCCTGAAAGCTAGTCTTCATCCCATTTCTCTGTGCGACCTCGGCGGCTGTATGTCCGTCGAGGTCCTTTATATTCTTGTCGATACCGGCCTTGAGAAGTATCTTCACGGCCTTAGTTCCCCCGCTTGCGGCAGCATAGTGTAAGGGGGTCCACCCTATGTCGCTCCTCGCCACAGGATTGGCGTCTTGGGTGAGGAGGTACATAATGGCTTCATTCATACCATGCTTAGCAGCGAAGTGGAGCGGTGTCATCAAGTTCTCCGTGGTGCTGTTGACATTGGCACCCCTGCCCAGGAGCCACTTGCAACGGGTGAGGGATCCACCTGCCGCGGCAATATGGAGAGCAGTGACATCTTCGTCGACGTGCCCGATACACTTCGCGTTGATGTCGCTGCCCTTGGCAAGGAGGAGCTCCATGACCCTGCTGTACTTGGCCTCCCTCGCCTTGCGTATGTCACCGACGTCCCCGGGAGTGTGCAGGCGAACAAGGAACTTGATTTTCTGCTGCTTCCTCTGGCTCCTGTCCCAATCTCGAAGCTCGTCGTCCGTCATGCTCTTAGTGCTAGCCTCAATGCAGCTCATAAGGGCCGTTTGACCCATATAGTTCCTCGAATCCGGTTTCACCCTGCCCTTTATCTGAGTTAGACCCCGAAGTACCATTGGTCTCTCCCCATCGGCAGCGGCAGTAATCACCTCCTCAGCGGTGAGGCTTCGCTTAAGAAGGAAGTCCCTTATACCCATGGATTGGGCCGCCTCCTCCCCTGCCATGATGCGCACAAACATGTAGCTGAGGTAGGCAGCGCGCTTGCCCATCTTCACCGTCTCGACCATCGCAATGTTGAAAGCTTTGTTTTTCAAAGTGTTAAAGACTACCACTGGATCCCGAGAGGTCTTCCCAAAGCCAGCGGTTGCAGTGGCCGTTCGACCGTGGATCATCCACTCCGTCTTCCATAATTTCTTCCGGACGAGAAACCTCTCGAATCGAGCCGTTTGCTTCAAAACGCGGTTCAGCTGCTTTTTGGGAGCAGAGAGGCTGGTAACAGTGGAGGAATCAATACTTTCAACAACAGGCGGAGCGAGCTCTGATTCTTCTTTCTCAATTTCCGCCAGCTCCTTCTCGAGTTCCTGCATCTCTTTGAGATCATCGTCATTCATCTCTGTGTCGGTCACCGCCTCTTTGTCGGCCGCCGCCTCTTGGTCTGTCGTCACCTCCGAGATCATCTTTACCGATGTGGTGGTTCCCTCCCGTCCTTCGCTGATCGTGACGCTCTTCCTCCTGCCACTTTTCTTACGGGCACTGCCCTTAGAAAGCGAGGACCTAAGAGTCACGTCAGTTGCCCCGGTCACAACTGTGTCGTTCGTTGGGCTTCCGGGCTTTGCTCCGAGAGTATTGTTTTTTTTTTCCTCGTCGTCACTGTACATCGAAACTATGGTGATCCCACCGTTGCTGGCCTTTGTCGCGGTCGTCGTCAGGGAGTCGTCAGATAGGAACTCCCCATCTGACCCATCGGAGAAGAATGCAGATGACCTTCCCGTTGCAGTCGTTAAGTCGTCGTCGTAGTCGTCGTCGGACGTACCCCTCTTCTTGCCCTTTCTTTTCTTCCTCTTTTTCTTTTGGGAGCGAAGAGAGGAGCCACTAGTCATGCTGGTCATGTCATCCCCAATGTCAACGTCGCCGAGGAACTCAAAGTCGTCGGCACCCTCGGATTCGCCCGCGGTAAAGTTGGTCGTTATGCCGGTTCCCCCCGTGGTCATGGTTGCATTAGTCGTCATGGTGGCATTTGTTGTCATCGTAATGCTCGTTGCGAGCGACCCATCGTCAGAGGAACCGAGGTAAGATTCACCATTGAGAGAAGTGGAGTCCGCGCCGTCAGCGACTCCGTCACTCCATTTCTTCCTCTTCCTTTTCTTCCTTTTCCTCTTTCTCCTCTTCCTTTCGGCGCCGGCTTCACCGTATTCATCGTCGCCATTTTCAGGATCGGTGAGAAGCAATACGTCCGGTTCTTTTTCGTACCCTTCCCCTTCAGCTGTATGTTCTCCCTCGTGAGATTTCGTCGGTGTGGCGATCCCAGTGGAACCTCGGGATACCATGTCCCTGAACTTGTCCCTGAATTTGGCGAATGGTGTCCTCCCGGCCGAGGAGGGCATTACGAGGGTTGAGGGAAATGAAGGTGAAGTCATGGGACGTAGGCCAAAACCTCCTCGGAACCAGTTTGCGGCAGGTACTGGTGACTCAGGAACAGAGGGTTGGGGTGATGAGGTAGAGGGGTGTATGCTTTCGTTCCTCAACCTATTTCCCTTGCGTTGAGATGATGAAGGGGAGGGAGAGTCTAGGTCGTAGTCGGGGTCGTAGTTGGGATTGTGCTTGGACGCAGGCGAATCAGCTTTAGCAGCTGCAGCTAAGGCGCGCCTCGTGGACCTTCTCCCAAAGGTTTTTAGGTCTCCCCTTTCTCCAATCTGCTTCAGCTTCTCCTGCATTTTCTTGCTCCTGATCCTCCGTTCAATGACGGCCTTTTTGGCTTTTATTGCCTCTTCCCGACTCTTCTTTTCCCTCTCTTCTTTCGCCATCCTCTTCTTCTCACTCTCGGGGAGGGTCTCGTACTTGAGGTAGTCGTTCGCATCTTGGATTTTCTTGTGCCTTCTTTTGTTCCTGAGCCCCGCCAAGGCGTCCCCGGACACATAGGCGTTTGGACCGGGCTCATAAACCAACGCGTCACCCGATTTCAAATGAACTTCCGAGGAGTTAATCACCCACGTTCCCGTGAAGGGATCCAGACTCTTGCGATTTGGAGAGTGACGGGAGTTTGCCAAGGCAGTTATCCTTTCGTGTGCTGGTCCCAAGGCATTTTTAAGTGGGGGAACGTCAGGCCAGGGGATTGAGGGATTGTTCGGGTCCCAGGCATACGGTTTGTTGATATCAGGTTTTAAGCGGACGCGTTTTGCAGGCGCGTGATCGTCCAAGAATAAATCCATATCGTCAAAAGGATCGCCATCCGCGCCGAGGGCACCTGCAGGAGCAGAAACAGGGCGAGCATCAGCACCGCCACCGCCACCGCCCTTCATTTCAAGAGCCTTCGCCTTAAGCTCTTTGATCTTTTCGTTCTTTTCGTTCTCGGATTCGTCGAGACCTTTGCTCCCCCTCTCAATTGCCCTCTGGTAAGCGTCGTGCTGGGGCCTCTCAGACTCAAGCTGTTGGAAGCGTACAGTGTCCCAGGCGTGTTGACTGACTGACTTGAAATCGCCCCCCATTCCACCTTTGTCACGACCGAGTGGATTTAGGGCGTACTTGGACCTATCAATGTGCTTCTCTTCTGGATGAGCCTTAGCACGAGCTGTTAGAGCGGAGAGATACTGGGCCGTCACGGAGGAGCTTGTCGGCAAAGTCGCACAATGTTCCTTTAGCATCGATTGGTAGCGCATCTCGTGGGACCAGACACCAGAGTCGTCTCCCCGGGGGGGTGCATTGGCATTTGAGGGGGGAGACATACTAGAAAAGATGGAGAAGAGATCCCAAGAAGCAGAAAACAGGAGAGAGAAAGAGGGAGGAGGGAGGTTAGAGGCACTCGATCAAGTGATTCTGAACTCAGTCCACGAAAAAGCCTACTTCAAATAATGTTTTCGACCCCATTATTGCCCTTAATTCAGTGATTACTTTGCAACTCGTTTTGTTCTATCCTAACTAACTACAAACTTACATGAAATACCTCACGTTAATCATCCATGCCGCCTGCGCGGTGAGTTCATTTCAAAATGTCCCTGCTGGGATGATGATGAAAGATGGAATTAGCGGCACTGCTGGAAATGACAGTGACATGGTGCTCTCTGTTCTCTCCGAGGGATCCTACCCGGACGCGCGTTGCCTGGATGGGAGTATGGGCGCTTATTACCACTCGCCTTTCGGTGAGGAGAGCAAGAGCAAGGACTGGATGATCTATTTTGAGGGTGGGGCATGGTGCTTCACCGAGGAGAGCTGCAAGGCCAGGAGTACTGGTGGGCTTGGGTCTTCTGTCAACTACACTGCTTCTATGGCTAGATCTACTGAGGGTATTCTCAGTGACGATTGCGAGAAGAACCCGACGTTCTGCGAGTATAATTTGGTTTACTTAAAGTACTGCGACGGCGCATCCTTCACTGGCAGCAAGGAAGGAACCAGCGAGAATGGGCTACACTACCGTGGATTCGACATCCTGAAAGGCATGATATCCGAACTCGCTGCTCCTTTATCCTCCGCCTCTTCCGTAATAATAACTGGTGGTTCCGCTGGCGGAATGAGCGTCTATATGCACGTTGATTACATGCTCTCCAGTCTTGAAAGCTCCCTGCCGGAGGATGCCACCGTAGGGGCGATACCCTTGAGCGGATTCTTCCTGGATCGCGCGAACTTCGCGGACGAGAACGTCTTCAGCTCGCTCATGAGGAACATGTACCAATTGCACAACAGCGTTTCCGGCGTCCCAGCGCCATGCCTATCTGAAAACAACTCCGATCCAGCGAGTTGCATTTTCCCCGAGAACGCTTACAAGACGATAGCGACGCCGATATTCGTCGTGGACTCTACGCTAGACGCGTTTCAAATTCCGTGTGTTGCCGGGGCGGAGTGGGAGGATGGAGGGGGTGCGTTGGATTATTCTTGCGGAGGGGTGGAGGGGTTTGAGACCTGCACCAAGTTGTGGCAGTACGATCTTGATCAGCATTGTACGGTCGATCAGATGTTTGCATTGATCGAATATCAGGGTAGTTTCATGCGGAAGATATCCAGTGCAGAGAAGACGTTCGGAGGCGCGTCAAACGGCGCTTTTTTGTACCAATGTTACACACACGTCGCTGCTCAGTATCCGTCTTACAACAAGTTTGTAATCGACGGGAAGACGATGCAGGAGGCTGTTGGGGAGTGGTGGGAGGGGCTGAAGAGTGGAGGGGGGGGAGGGGGGCCGGTGATTTATCGCGACGATATGTGGACACTTGATGGACATTGGACGAACCCTTCGTGCACTTATTAAAAACAAGATTTGGACAAGATTTGGATTGTGTAATGGGTAGGAAGAAAAAAGCTGTGTTTGGGGTCCAAACAAAAACATTTCTCACCACCACTACTTAAATATATTATTCTTTCTTTCTATGCCCTCCCGGATCGATAGGCGTGACCACCAGCTAACCCTCTCAGCCCCCAAAATCTTTCCTAACCTCCCGGATCGATAGGCGTGACCACCAGCTAACCCTCTCAGCCCCCAAAATCTTTCCTAACCTCCTTAACAAACGCCTGCGCAAAGCCCCCAAACCCCTTCCTCGGCGGCTCAGGCAACCCACTTCCATTTTTCACAGCCCCCCCCCCACCACCCACGCCGACGCCCTCCTTCAATCCCCTCTTAACCCCCTCCAAACTCTCCTGCTCGACCTTCTCCACCCCCTCCTTCATGAACTCCTTCGTCTTCTCCACGCGGAGGTGGGTCCGGAGGGCCATTTGTTGGAAGGTCTTGGACTGAGAGAGCTGCTTGACGAGGATCTCGTTGGCGAGGTAGTTGGCGATGCGGGTTATGAAGGCGTTCATTTTGATTTCAGCGGGGAGGGAGGGCGGGAGGTAGGGTGTAAGCGGGGTGGTGCTTTCAATGCGTTAGAGGGTAGAACGTTTCAGAACGATTGGCGTGTGCCTGAGTCGTTGTTATTGATACCCTGGTTAAATGTATTTATAATAACCGGCAGAACAGTATAGAAACACCTACAATTGTCGTGTCTACGAGAGTGCTTTCAGTTCAATTGGGAGAGATTTCGAGGTGAGGGCGGTGTATGGAATGTGTTCGCAAAATTTAGCTCGTCAAAATTTTAAATGCCATTATCGCAACAATCGACGAGTTTTTGGCTATCGTAAACGCTCTCATCTGCCCCCCTATTCTTCTTCTTCCTCTCTTTCTGTTCTTTCTCTTCATCTTCTTCCTCTTTCTTCCATTTGACACGCCCGCCCCTGCCCCACGCAAGAATATGTCCCTCTCCCTTATCGTGGCCTTCCTCCGAAACTTTCTCTGCTGCCTTGTCGACTGTTCCTTTTCGTCTCCCTTCCACCTCTTCGGCGTCCCCATATTGAAGGTCATGATAAGCATAACGCAGTTCTACGCCATGGTGACAATGATGTCCTCAGGGTACGCCAATTTCTCAAAGGGGATCAGGGATTACAAGGAGATGGCGAGAGTGCTGAGTGATTTTATGGCTTTTCATAAGCCGGACAGTAGTTGGGACACTATTGCCCTGGCCTCCCTGAGGAAGGCGATGAAGGAGACTCTGCTCCTCACGGTGGTCTCTGGGGGGGTGTGCGAGTTTTGTATTGGGGGGGCGTTCTTTTGGTTGGGCGTGAACAGTTTGGGTTTGATTGACATGATCGGCGGTATTAAGGGTGTTGTCGACAGCCTTTTGGTCGCCGAGGTGGCGTTGATACCGTGCATATTCGGAATGTTATATGAGTGGAATGAGGGTCGTCGCAGGGTCGCTCTGAAGTCCTGGTTGGAGGCTGAATGCGGAGCCGCCAAGGGTGCCAAAGGTTCTATTAAGAAGCGTTCTATTAAGAAGAATACCTTCAAGAACACACTCAAGGCCCTCGAACCGTACGACGTTATAACGGTCCTCCACTGGACCCCGAGAATCAAATGGAACAGTTTTTTGGACAGTAAAGTAAAGGATCGCTCTGATCTGCTGATCCGATACCAGGTAGAAGACCTACACGAGTGCATCGATCGGGTATATGCGCTCAGGTATGCGCCCAGGGGCTCGTTGGATCGCGATAATGATAATGAAAATGATCATGAAAATGACGCCAACCTGAAGAGAGAAAAGGTCGAAAACCTCATGAAGTTCATCTACGTTGTCCTCAACGTCCTGGCGTTCCACGGTTACTCCCTCTGCGTCTACTGCTACTACCTCGGATCGGGTTACGCCGGAGAGGCGACGACGACGACGATTGGCGGTTGGTTATACTGGTATAAATACGGCGGGATGGAGGACGGGGAGGCGGAGGAGTGGGGGAACTTTGTGGGGGACCTTTGCTGGGCAGTGGAGCCGGCGCTTTTGTTGAATCAGGGGAGAATTGTGAGGTTTGTTTGTGGGGGGCAGGAGGAGGAGAAGAAGGTTGAAGAAGAAGAAGAAGAAGAAGAAGAAGAAGAAGATGTGAATACTACGCTGAAATCCCTCCCCTATTCCTCCCGCGTGGGCAGGGCCGTCCTAACCCCGACTGGAAAAAGCGGCAAAACAATCTCTGAGAACCGCCAGTGGGTCAAGGTCAAGACGAAGGACGGTCAAGTCGGAAGCTGGAGACCCAACGCTCTCGTGCTGAAGGGGAAAAGTGATTGAGGATTTTTGGTGGGTTAGGGGTAATAGGGGAAAGGGGGGGGGTTTTATTTTGCTGATTGCTATCATTTTACCAAAAGTCTTGTCATTGTCATTGTCATTGTCATCGTCATCATCACCATGGACATCATCATCATGACATGACACACACGTCTTGACATCCGCGTCAACATTAACGTTCAGTAAGTTCATTACATCCAAATGCCAAATACACGCAACACAAGTACATAATAATATAATATAGAAAAAGAAGTAAAATCCAAAGAATGTATTGTACCATAAAAAAGTCCATCAACATTATTTTACAGTAATTGATACTGGTCTTTGTGTCTTTGTGTCTTTGTGTGTTTGTGTGTTTGTGTCTTTGCGTCTTTGTGTTTGTGTCGTGTCGTCGTCGTCGTCGTCGTTTAGCTTTGCTGACACTGGACGCCCTGTCCGCCACCAGGGTGCCCATCGCCATCAGAGTCCTCGTCATACGCGGCGCTGCCGTTCATGCCGGCGTGCTTCCCCTTCCCGAACGCCTTGACGTC
>ENA-OWPI01001946-OWPI01001946.1-marine-metagenome-genome-assembly--contig:-NODE-1946-length-20858-cov-27.873635_pt1 | contig 20858 bp, 21 predicted proteins | sample MGYA00238138_ERZ651775 | MGnify/ENA primary metagenome ERZ651775 (study PRJEB26906, sample SAMN06265043) | marine metagenome | isolation source: Helgoland LTER site | place: Germany:Helgoland, sampling...
TTTTTTAAGATTTAAAAAAAAATGTAGTAATAAAATTAATGCAAAAGTAGTAAGTGATTTATCATTTGCACAATTAAAGTCATGCGGTTTAAGCAAACAAAAGGTAAAAGGAATTCAAAGTTTGGCTAAACAAATTTTAGACAAAACTTTCAACCCAAGATTAATACCTAACATGTCGGATGAGGAAGCGATTTTGTATCTTTCACAGTTAAGACAAATTGGTAGATGGTCTGCAGAAATGATTTTATTATTTACATATAATCGTTCTAATATTTGGCCAATTCAAGATATTGGTTTACTTAGAGCAATATCTAAAAATTATAATAAAAATTATTTGCCTCCAGAAAGATTTGTTAGCTTATTGAAAAAAAGGTTTTCACCGTACTGTTCGGTTGCAACTTGGTATTTATGGAGAAGTATAGATCCTGAGCCTATTCAGTACTAAATCCCTCAATCACCTGCATATGTCTAACAGTTGTATCTTTTGCAATATTCCATCCAGCTAAATATTCTTTACTATTGTGGCATTCTAAAGCTTTTTCATAACTTGGAAATTCCCATACAACTGTTCTTTCAAAATCATCTCCATCAAATGTTTTATATTTTCCACCTCTAACAAGTGGCACTCCCCCAAAGCTTTTAATTATTGGTGTCACAACTTCTGCATATTTTTTTAAATTATCTTGATTTTCAACTTTTAAATATAAACTGATCCAATAGCTTTTCATGATTTCTCCCTTTTAAAATATTTTAGTTATGATAATAAAATTTATGGCAGATAAATTAATTATCACTTTTGATGAGTATAACAAAATTGTTGAGAAATTAGCAATTGAGATCCATAAAGAATATAAGCCAACAGTTTTGGTGGGAATAATGAGAGGTGCTGCACCAATATTAGATATCCTATCAAGAATTTTAAAATTACCAATAGCCTATATTGTTATTCAAAGTTATTCAGGAGAAGGCATGGAGGATAAACAGGGGCAACTTATGTTTGCAAGAGAGATAAGTTCTTTAGCTGAAAACAAAGACTATAACAAAGTACTTTTGGTTGATGATCTTTCAGACACAGGTTTAACTCTAAATAAAAGTATAGAGTGGTTAAAAAACTATGGTCCAACTAAAGATTATATTAAAGAAGTTAAAACAGCTTGTTTGTGGAAAAAGAAATCTTCAACTTTTGAACCAGATTTTTGTCCAGTAAGATTGGATACAGATCCATGGATTGTTCAACCAACTGAACATTATGAAGAGCTATCTATAGAAGAGATTATTAAAAGAAATTAATAGATAGGGCTAGTTTAAACTAGCCCTATAAATTTTATTTTAAGCAACTGCAAAACTTATCACACTTAATATTGCAATAATAAATATTGCTGGTGAAGTAGTGGAAAACTTACCAGTAAATAATTTAATTAAAGCATAAGATACAAACGCTAAAGCAATACCGTTACTAATGCTGTATGTCAAAGGCATCGCAATCATTGCTAGAATCGCAGGAGCAGACTCAGCAATATCGTCCCATTCTATATCTGTAATATTTCTTACGAAAAGAACAGAAACAAAAAGTAAAGCGGCTCCATCAATTTGCTTTGGTAAACTTGTTGCTAGTGGAGCAAAGAATATACATGCTAAGAACAATAAACCAATCACTAGTGATGTCATTCCAGTTTTTCCTCCGGCTTTTACACCAGCACCAGATTCTACATAACTTGTAACGGTTGTGGTTCCCATCATAGCACCAGCAACTGTACCAACACTATCAGCTAACATAGCTTTGTTAATATCTTTAACTTTACCTTGTTTATCAACTTTGCCAGCAACGTTAGCAACAGAAGTTAAAGTTCCAGCTGTATCAAAGAAGTCTATAAATAATAAAGTAAATATTACTGTAGACATTCCAGCAGTCATTGCAGCAGATAAATCAAAATCAAAAAGGTATGTCATTGGGGGAGGAGAACTAGCAATACCATTAAAGTTTGCAAGTCCAGCAGCCCAGGCAATAATACTAAATACTAAAATTCCTATAATAATATTTCCCTTTATGTTCATTTTCTCCATTACAATTATTGCAATAAACGTTGCACAACCTAGCAGTACTAATGGATTACTAAGATCACCTAGTCTTACTAGCGTAACAGGATCATCGACAACAACTTCCATTATTTGTAATCCAATAATTGCTAAGAATAATCCAATACCTGCTCCAATTCCTAACTTAAGACTTCTTGGAATTGAGTTTATTAACCAAGCTCTAATAGGTGTAAGAGATATAATTAAAAACAATACACCAGCAACTAATACTGCACCTAAAGCTTCTTGAGGTGTGTATCCCATCCCAGCACAAACTCCAAAAGCAACAAAAGCGTTAATTCCCATTCCAGGCGCAAGTCCAATTGGCCAAGTTTTTCCATAAAAAGCCATAATAAAACATGCGAGTGCTGTTGCTAATATAGTAGCTGTATAAACTGCGCCGAAATCAAAGAAACCTTTTTCGGGTCCGGCAAATTCTCCCGATAGTATAAATGGATTTAAAAACATTATATAAGCCATAGTTAAGAACGTTGTAGTTCCAGCTATTACTTCTGTTTTAAAATCTGTTTTGTGTTTTTTATAATTGAAATAATTTTCAAGCATTTGTCCTCCTAATAGAAGATAAATATTTGATTCTGTTGACAAATACCCTTTAAAACTAATGTTTATTCACAAATTTCAACTGAGAAGTTTATATTTATGCCATAATTGAGTTGTTAAGATCTAATTATGCAAAAATTAAATTTTTTTTTAATTTCATTTTTTTTGCTTTTGATGACCACAGGATGTCAAACCATCAAAGATAAGACAGATGCGATTATTGAAAAGGAAAATGAAAAATTAAGTAAATATATTAGTAAACCAGCAAGTGTTTTGCAAATGGAATTAGGAAAGCCAGACGAAGATTTCAAAAATGCAAAAGGGAATTATGAGTTAATTTATAATACCAAAAAATATGGAATTCCCTGTGAGAGAAGGTTTGAAATTAATCCTGAAAAAATTGTAATTGGATTTGTATCTAACGGTTGTTTTTAAGTCGTACTTGCGAGGAAAAAATCCCCGCAAGTAAGGTCAAGCTTATTTAATTTCAATAAGTTTTTTCTTTTTATGCTCTGGAATTATTCTTTCACAAGATATTGTTAAAAGACCATCTTTAAGCGCAGCACCATTTACTTTTACATCATCAGCAATAGTGAATGATCTTGCAAATTGTCTTTGTGAGATACCTTTATGAATAATTTCTCCATCAACATTATTTTCTTCAGATTTATTTATCTGTTTAGTTCTTACAGTTAATAAATTATCTTCAAACTCAACTTCAACATCATTTTTGCTAAAACCAGCTAATGCTACTTCAATAGCATAATTGTCCTTACCAGTTTTTCTAATGTTGTAAGGTGGATAATTTGACTGCATTGTCAAATTTCCATTTCCCAACATATTTTCAAATTGATCAAACATATCGTCAAAACCAATTGAAAAAGGTCTTAGTGAGTTAAAGATTGATAGATCCTTACTTGTCATAATATTCTCCTTTTGTTAAGCAAGTTTATTTATGCAAGCCCCATTAGGCGACTTACTATTTTTATTTGGGAATTATTTTAAATATTTCAAGATTAAATATTAAATTTTTTCAGCAACTTTTAATGCAAATGCATAATCAATAGCAATTTCTTCTATTGCACCGTCTCTTCCAGATTTTCCACCATGCCCAGCATTCATCTCTGTTTTTAAAAGAAGCAAATTATTATCAGTTTTATATTCTCTTAACTTAGCAGTAAATTTTGCAGGCTCGTCGAACAAAACTCTATTGTCACTTAAGCTTGTAGTAATTAATATGTGTGGGTAATCCATTTTCTTAATATTATTATAAGGAGCATAAGAAAATATATAATCAAAATGTTCTTTAATATCCTTGGCATTTCCAAATTCATCAAATTCTCCAACAGTTAAAGGTAAAGAATGATCAAGATTTGTGGTTAAAGAATCCACAAATGGTACTGCCATAATAATTCCTAAAAATAATTCTGGTGCTTGATTTACAACTGCTCCCATTAATAAGCCTCCAGCAGAGCCCCCCATACCAATTATTTTTCCTTTTGATGAATAGTTATTGTCAATCAAATATTTTGCAGCATGAATGTAATCTTCAAAGGTATTTTTTTTATTAGTAAGCTTTCCTTCTTTCCACCATTTCATTCCTTTTTCCATACCACCTCTAATATGTGCAGTGGCCCAAATAATATCTCTGTTGATTAAGCTTAATCTTGTTGACGAAAAGTTGGGACTCATTGAACTTCCATATGAACCATATCCATAAAGCAATAAATTTGCCGAACCATCAATTTTAGTCTTTTTATGTCTTGTAATTGTTAATGGAACTAATCTTCCATCGTGCGATTTGTAATCTACTCTTTCAACAATATAATCTTCAGGATTGTGGCCCGATGGTATTTCTTGCTCTTTTACAAGTTTCTTAGTTTTAGTTGATAAGTTGTATGAATATACTCTTGATGGTGTTTTTGGGGAAGAATATCCAAGATAAACATTATCTGTATCTCTATCTCTTTGAGTTAAAGAGATACCAGGAACATATACATTTTCGTTAGAAAATATTAATTCTTCTTCTACTCCTGAAGAAATGTTTTTTACAAACAATTTATCCAATGCATTAGAAGTTTCAGAGCGAATAATCCAATTTTTTAAAAATGTACAGCCTCCAATTAAAACTTCATCTCTTGGCGGAATAAAAGTTTTCCAATTCTGTTTCTCTAAACTATCTGATACATCAATTTTAAAATCTTCTGCATCTTTATTGGTATGATTATAAAATTTACTGTCCCAAGAACTTACAGAATAGATTATTCCCTTTTCTCGTTTCATTATTAGCTTAGGTTTTGTATTAATTTCATCAACACCAAAGTAATATTGTTCAGATGTATTATGATCCGAAGTATTTATGAAATAATATTTTTCATCTGAACTTAAGCCAATACTTACTGTGAATGCTTCACTTTTTTCTTCAAAAATTAATTCATCTTGATTATTAAAATTGCCAATTTCATGTCTGTAGATTTTTCGAGCTCTATGATTTTGATCAAGTTTAGAATAAAAGACATATCTGTCATCTAAACTAAAAGTAATGCCTCCAGAGGTCTCAGTAATTTCTTTTGTAATAATTTTATTAGTTTTAATATCCCTTATAAAAATTGTGTAATATTCCGAACCCTTTGTATCCAATGAATAACCAAGATATTTATCATTATTACTAACTTCTAAATCACCTACACCGAAATATTCAGTTTCTAACTTCTTTTTTTCCTCATCACCATTCCAAATTTCTTCAACTAAATCAGTATCAATTTTTTTACGAAGTTTAATAGAGTAATTTCCAATAGCTGTTGTTTTAGACCAATATTCATATGTGTGATCTTTATATGGAAGTGACTCATCATCTAATTTTATTCTTGCTTTAATTTCATCAAATAATTTTTTTTGTAAATTTTCAGTGTCTTTTAAATGATAATCTGCATAAGAATTTTCTTTATCTAAATAATTTTTAACTTCGGGATCTAATTTTGTTTTATCTCTTAAAACTTCCAAAATATTTTTTTGATGTATCCAGCTGTAATTATCTTCCCATGTTACATTATGGTAAGATTTTAATTCTGGTTTTTTTTTTAAATATGGTATTTTCATTTATTAAGGAAATATATGAATATAATAATTTATACAGTATTAATTTTGACTGCCTTATATTTTTTATTGAGACTTTTTGGGAGTATTGCCTCAAAAAAAATATCTAAAGGATTAAGAATATTACTTTTTATTGGTTTAATTATTTTTGCAATTTTATTTGCAATTGGGGGTAAATTTTTATTAACTTTACCACTGACAATTGCAAGTTTAGCCTTATTAAAATTAAAAGGTCTTTCATTATTTCAATTAATTTCACTTTTTAGGCTGATTCAAACTTTAAGAAATTCTGGAAGATTTTCTTTTAAAAACAAAAATGTATCTAGCACATCTTCTATGTCAACATCAGAAGCTTACAAAATACTTAATCTAAATCCTGCTCAAAGTTTAACTAAAGAGAAAGTTAATAGAGCCTATATTAAAATACAAAAAAAAATTCACCCTGATATTTCACCAGAAACTGCTAGGCTCTCATCTATTGTAAATGAGGCAAAAGAAATTGTTTTAAGTGACATAAGCTAGGTTATTTAATCTTTACTAAATTTTTTTTTTAGATTAATTTTATTTATGAGTAAGATAAAAGGTATATATGCAGCCTCAATGTCAGTAATAAATAAAGACCTGACATTAGATGTAAAAAAAACTATAGAACATGCAGAGATGGTTATCGATCAAGGTTGTCACGGAATGGCAATATTTGGTAGTACTGGACAGGCTCAACTAATACCAGTTGCTGAAAAAATTAATTTACTCAATCAATTATCAATAAGTAAATATAAGGAAAAATATTTAATAGGCACAGGATTAAATTCACTTGGAGAAACTATTAATTTAATGAGAGTAGCAAAATCTCTAGATTTTAATAAATTTTTAATTATGCCTCCTGCCTACTACAAATATGAAGATAGAGATGTTATCAACTTTTATACAAAAATAATTGAAGCACTTCCTGAAAGTGAAATAGTTCTTTATAATTTTGAAAAATTATGTGGTTATAAGTTTAGCATAGAATGTGTGGAAGAATTAGTAAAACGTTTCCCAGAGCAAATTATTGGAGTTAAAGATAGCTCTTATAATCTTTTTGAAAATCTAAAATTAGATAATTTTTCTATTTTACCTGGCTCAGAATCAAAATTATTAAAAGGTCTTGAATTAGGTTGTTCAGGAATTATAACAGCAACTTGCAATGTCACTTCTGAATTGGCAAGAAAAGTCTATGATGATTTTATAGCTGGTAATGACCAAACAGTTAATCAAAAGTTATGTGATGTTAGAAATTCATTTGAAAAATATAATTTAATATCAGGACTTCACACGTATTATTCTAAACATAATCAGTTTTATGAAAATGTTTTACCACCTTTAAATATTCTAAATTCTCAAGATGAAAAAGAATTAATGGAAAATTTAGAAAAATTAAATTTTGCAATAAAACCATCTATGGCAGCATAAGATGCAGCTAGCAAGATTCTTAAATAGTGTTTTTAAGAATGATGGTTTTATTTTAGTTGATGCACAATCTAAAAATTATATTATTGGCTCTCCCAAAAGTGACAAACCAATTAAAGTTAAGATTTTAGATAAAAAGCTTTATTACAAACTATTGCTTCATCCAGATTTATATTTTGGTGAAGCCTACACTAATGGAGATATTATAATTGAAAATGGAAGTTTGAGTGAATTTCTGGATTTAGCGTTGATGAATTTTGGAAGAAATGAGCTTAACTTTTTTAGTTATTTAATAAATAGATTGAGAGGATCTTATAGATATTTGACAAATTTTAATTTCATTAAAAAATCTAAAATGAATGTATCCCATCATTATGATATTTCAGATGATTTGTATGATTTATTTTTAGATCCAAAAAGACAATACTCTTGTGCGTATTTTAAAAATGAGAGTGATACATTGGAAGAAGCTCAAAATAACAAGATTCAACATATAATTAAAAAACTAAACATCAAACCTAATCAGAAAGTTTTAGACATTGGCTGTGGATGGGGGTCTTTGGCAATAGATATTGCTAAAAGTGTCAATTGTGAAGTGACCGGAATAACTTTGTCTGAAAATCAATTTAATTACTGCAACAAAAGAGCGAAAGAACTTAATTTAGAGAATCAACTAAACTTTAAATTAATAGATTATAGAGAACTTAATGAAAAATTTGACAGAATCGTAAGTGTTGGAATGTTTGAGCATGTGGGTAGAAAGTTTTATAAAAAATTTTTTAAACAAATTAATAAACTACTAAAAGAAGATGGGATTTCCTTGGTACACACTATAGGATCGGTAAACCCTCCAAGAGACCCGCATCCATGGATTACAAAGTATATATTTCCGGGAGGATATACCCCAAGTTTGAGCGAAGTAACTACACCAGTTGAAAAAGCAGGATTAATTGTCTCTGATATTGAGGTTTTAAGACTTCACTATTCTCACACTTTAAGACATTGGAAAGAAAATTGTATTAATAATAAAGAAAAAATTATTCAAATGTTTGATGAGAAGTTTTTTAGAATGTGGGAATTTTATTTAGCTGGATGTGAAATGGCATTCAAATGGGGAGATCAGGTTGTGTATCAATTTCAATTAACAAAAAATTATACATCCACTCCAGTCACAAGAGACTATATTTATCAATAAATTATTGATAGAAATAAAACTCTTGAACATGAAAAAAACAAAAAAAAAATCAAAAAAAATTAAAAGTACAGTTAAAAGAAAAACTAACAAAAAATTAAAACCTATTAAAAAAAAATCAAAAAAAACTAAACCAAAATTAAAGTCCAGTAATATTAAAAAATTAAAAAATAAAATTACAAATAATAAAACTAGAAAGCCACAAAAAAAAAATTTAATTTTAAAAGTAATTAATTTTCAAAACTCATTAAAACCAGAAATAAAATTTAAAATAAATTTTAGTATAGAAAAATACATTCAAGCGTTTTTCGATAAAATTGCTAATACAATATTTCAATATAAAACTCTAAAAAAAGATGAAGCAAGAAGACTTGTATTGGAAAAACAAGAAAGTGAAAGATTAGAAAAAATTAAAATTGAAAAAGAAAAACAAAAAGAACAAGAGTTAAAAATTAAGTTAAAAGAACAAGCTTTAAAAGAAGAAGTTAAGCTTGAAAAACAAAGAGCTAAAGATATAAAATTATTTTTAAGAAAAGAGCAAGCCCTACTAAGAATTGAACAAGCTGAAAAACAAAAGCAATTTTTAAAGCAATTAAGATTAGAAAAACAAATTGAAAAATTTAGAATTAGAGAAGTTAAAGAACTAGAAAAACTTGAAAAAATATCACTTAAAGAAAAAAGAGACGATTATTCTGGTCTTCAGCAGAGGATAGAAAAATTAAAAGAAAAATACCGAATAATTAGAGATCAAAAAATAAGAGAAAGAGTAGAAGCTTTAGGTGTAAAAATTCAAGGCGATGAAGACAGAGAAACATTATTAAGAAAAGAAAAAGAATATACTATAGCAAGACAAAAAATAGAATTTGCATTAGAAAGTTTTTATAGAAGTGCAAGCAGTTTAGTTTTTCAATTAAATAAAAGACACATAACAAGACACATGTCCATTTTTAGATGTATTGATAAAAGATTTGAAACAGGTGAAATTTTTGTAAAATGGGATGAGTCACCCGATGAAGAGTGGCTGTTATTAATATATATAAAAAATAATTCACCAGATGAAGGAATAGTTATTGAAGATAAAACTAATCCAGAAAAAAATATTTCACATGAATTTAAAAATAATGAAATCTTCAAGGCCTCAGACACTATGGTCGACTCTCTTACACAATTAATTGCTAGAAAAAGAGCCAAAAATAACAATTAAACTTCTAAATTAATTAAGTATTATTAAAGAATGTTTTTTGGAACCATAACAATGGTAATTTTATTTTTGATCTTACAATATGTTGTCGCTTGGATAAGATATTTTAATAATTTAGACTCAAGGCTAGGTGACTCTACGTGGAGATGGAGTTATGATTATCAAGTCATAGGTGAAAGAGATATTTCTGATTTAGATGATAAAGAGTTTGTAAGATTAAGAAGAAAAAAAAATAAGATTATCACCTTAATGTATTCTGTTGTGATGATTATGTTTATTTGCTCAATGTCTTTATTGAGTCAAATTTTATTATTTTTTTTAGATTAGTTTTTTAATTATTTTTTAATTGTTTTTTATTTTTTAGATATAAAAAATAAGCAATAATTTCATATGCAAATTTGAATAAAGTAAAAATTACTGGAAGTTTAAAAAATTTATATAAAAATTTATATTTTGGAATTTTTTTCCAAACATAAAGAAAGGCTTCTGCACCCTCAATTATTTTGTTTCCTTCTTTTACATGCAATCTTCTTAAAAGATCTTTATCTTTTTTAGATGTTTCTTTTTCTGCAGCAGAATTATTAGTGATATCAACCCAATCAATTTCTTCAATATTTTCTTTTTTGTATAAATTGATCTCTGATCTACATATTTTACAAGAATTATTAAAATACACTTTCATTACTTTTAAATATCTATCTATTAGTGTTACTTTTGTACATGCGTAAAATCATCCATTGAAAATTATACATAAACAACTATGTAAGTTTCTATGAGTAATTTTTTTAATAAAACAGATCTAACAAGAAATGATGTGGAAGAAATAGTATCTGATACATTAAAAAATTGTGATGATGGTGAAATATATTTTGAAGACTCTAAATCAGAGTCAATTTTACTTGATGACAATAAGATTAAAAGTTCAAATTACAGTTCTGATTTAGGTTTTGGTTTTAGGGCTATTTCAGATGAAGTGGTTGCTTATTCACACTCAAACGAAATTTCAAAAGAGTCTTTAAAAAATTCTTCCAAAAACCTTAAATCCACTCTTAAATCAAGCAAAGGAACTTATAACCATGAAATTCCTAAAACTAATAATAAATTTTATGAAGATATAAATCCAATTGAACAAAAATCATTAGATTCTAAATTAGAAGTTTTGAATAAAGTAAATGATTACTTACGTAAAAAAGATTCCACAGTTAAACAGGTAACAGCAAGTTTTGCAGGTGAACAAAAATCGATTGAAATTATAAGATCAGGTGGTGAAGCTTTAACAGATGTTCGTCCACTCATTAGATTTAATGTTTCTGTTATGCTTGAAAAAAATGGAAGAAAAGAAACAGGTGTTTATGGTGTTGGAGGCAGACAATCTTATGATGAATATTTAAAAGATGATAATTGGAAAAATATTTGTGAAGAAGCATTAAGGATTGCATCAGTTAACCTGGAGAGTAAACCAGCTCCAGCAGGTGAAATGAAAGTAGTATTAGGTCCAGGGTGGCCTGCAATTTTAATTCATGAGGCAATTGGACATGGATTAGAAGGAGATTTTAATAGAAAAAAAACTTCAGCATTTCATGATTTAATGGGTCAAAAAGTTGCTAGTGAAGGTGTTACCATTATAGATGATGGAACTATAGATAAAAGAAGAGGAAGTTTAACAATTGATGATGAAGGTACACCAACTGAGAGAACAGTTTTAATTGAAAATGGAATTTTGAAAAATTTTATGCAAGACAGGTTGAATGCAAGATTAATGAAAACTAGATCCACAGGAAGTGGAAGACGAGAAAATTACAAACATATTGTTTTGCCAAGAATGAGAAATACGATGATGTTAAGTGGCAAGCAGACGCAAGATGAAATGATAAAATCAGTCGATAAAGGAATTTTTGCAGTAAGTTTTGGAGGAGGACAGGTTGATATCACTTCTGGAAAATTTGTTTTTAATTGTACAGAAGCTTACGAAATTAATAATGGTAAAATCGGATCTCCAATTAAAGGGGCAACTTTAATAGGAGATGGTCCATCAATTTTAAAAGAAGTGTCGATGGTTGGAAATGACATGATGATGGATCCAGGTATTGGAACTTGTGGAAAAGCAGGTCAAGGGGTACCAGTAGGTGTAGCTCAACCTTCAATCTTAATTGATAAAATGACTGTGGGTGGAACAAAGCTCTAGATAATGATTAAAGATCAAGAATATTTAAAATCTAAAGCATCATATTGTTTAGATCTTGCAAAAAAGCTAGGTGCAACAGATGCAAGTGTAACAGTTGGTAATTCCATCTCAGAGTCTGTGAGTTTCAGAAATAGAGTTTTAGATGAATCTAATAGATCAGATAGTTTGGCAATCAGTATTGAAACATATATTGGAAAAAAAAGATCTTCAATATCATCATCAAATTTACTAGATGAAAATTTAAAAACATTAATTTCAAAATGTTTTGAAACTACAAAAATTACTCCTGAAGATGAATTTAATTCTTTACCTGATAAAGATCTACTAGCAGGAGAAATTAAGGATTTAAATCTATATGATGAATCTCATTTAGAAAATGATAAAAAAATTGATTATTTAAGAGAACTAGAAGAAGTAGCATCAATTGATAAAAAAATTGTTAATACAGAATCAGGTTTTACAGAAAATAAATCTAATTTTATTTTAGCAAACAGTGATGGGTTTTGTAATGGATACAGATCATCTTCATTTTCTGCTTCATGTGTAACAGTTGCTAAAGATGAAAATAGTATGGAAAGAGATTATGAGTTTACAAGTAAATGTCATTTAAATGATATTATCGATCCTAAAAATCTAGGAAAAATTGCTGCTGAACAAACAATAAAAAAACTTAGCCCCAAAAAAATTGGAAGTGACAAAATAAGTATAATTTTTGATAAAAGAATAGCAAAAGGATTGTTAAGTTCTTTTGCGAGCGCAATATCTTCATCGGCCATTGCTAGAGGCACATCTTTTTTAAAAGATAAAATTGACCAACAAATTTTTTCTAGCTCAATTAATATTTTTGATAAACCTGATCTAGTCAAAGGAATGGGGTCACAATGCTTTGACTCTGAGGGTGTTAAATCAGAGGCTTTAAAGTTAGTAGAAAGAGGGTTTCTTAAGGAATATCTTGTGGATACTTATAATGGAAAAAAATTAAATCTAAGATCCAATGGAAGAAGTGGTGGTAGTACAAATCTTTATTTTGAAAACGGACAAATAAGTTTTGAGGAATTATTAAAAATTCATTCTAGAAGTTTATATATTACAGAGACAATTGGACATGGGACTAATCTTGTAACTGGTGATTATTCTGTAGGAGCAAATGGTTTTTTAGTTGAAAATGGTGAGCTTAAATATCCAGTGAGTGAAATTACAATTGCGGGCAATTTTAATGATATGTTTAAAAGTATAACTTTAGCTAATGATTTAGATTTTAAATATTCTGTAAATTCGCCTACTATGATGATCGAAGGTATGACAGTTGCTGGAAAATGAGCAACGTTTGTGTAATTGGTTCTGGAATTTCAGGAGCAACAATTGCAAATCTCTTAAGTAAAAAATATTCTGTTGATCTATTTGATAAAGCAAGAGGCCCTGGCGGAAGAGCATCTTTTAAAAGATTGGATCAACTAAAAGGATTTGATCATGGAACTCAATATATTTCACCTAAAACTCCAGCATTCAAAAAATTTATTAATGAATTAATAAAAAAAAAGATATTAAAAAAGTGGGGTGGTAAACATTTATTTTTAAATCAATTTAAAAAAGAAAAAAAAAACCATACTAAAATAATAGGCTGCAAGGGCAATAATGATATTAGCAAATATCTTTTAAAAAGTATTAATTGTTATTTTAAGAATGAATTAAAGAAAATTGATTACAAACAAAAAAAATGGATTTTAACCTTTGCAGATGGTCAAAAAAAAATTTATGAAAAATTAATTTTAACCTGTCCATTTCCACAATTATTAAAATTATCTAAAAAATATATTAAAAATCCCTTCATAAATAAAAAGATTAAAATGGATGCAAATATTACTGCCATGATTGTTATTAAAAAAACTAATAACAATATTAGTAGCTATTTTTTTAATGACAAAATTTTAGGCTGGGCTGCAAAAGAAAATAGTAAAAAAAGATTTAAAAGTAGTTTAGATTTGTGGACATTACAAAGTACCTATAATTGGGCAAATAAAAAAATTAACAAGAATAGAGAAAATAAAGAATTAAATTCTAAAGTTTTGATTGATAAATTTTTTAAACTTACAGAAATAAAAAAAACCAAAATACTATTTACACTTAATCATGGCTGGAAATATTCATCAAATTCTAGTCCATTAAAAATTAAAAGTTATTGGAATTCCTCACTAAATCTTGGAGTTTGTGCAGATTGGTTTGTGGGGCCTAGATTAGAAGCTGGTTGGATAAGTGCAAATGATCTTTATAGAAAGATTAAAAAATAATTTTTATTCAAAATTTTTAACTCTGTATTCCCAATTTCCCATTCTTGAATAAGTAACTTTCAATATCAAGGCATTTTTTTTATCAAACCAAATATCAAAATTTAATCTTTTATCTTTGGGTATAGACATATCTTTTGATGTTAATTTGAAATGTTCTACATCGTAAGATGTACCGTAAAGTTCTAACTTTTCTTTACCAATAAACGTCACCACTTGTTCCTTAATACTCCCTGATATTGGGCTTATTTGACTATTAGACTGAAGTATTTTATGGCTCCACCAGTTACCTACCACGTTATCTGTTGATGCTTTTCCTGAGTAGGACGATCCCTTTATTTCAAATTCATTTCTTTCCTCATTTAATTTGAGATTTACAAATTTTTCCTTCTTATTTTGGCGAGTTTTTGAATTAAATGAGATTAACTTATCTTTTATATATTTTTCTTCTCCATATCCTTCAATTTCAAACACAGTTGCACCAAAAATTTTTACAGTAAATTTTATTTGATTAGTAACTACTGTTTCATTTTTATTTTTTTTAAAAAAATAATAGTTATATCCAATAACCTCACCATCTTTCAAAATTTCCATCTCAATTTTATTGAACTTATTATAGTGAGCCATATGGGTAGCGCCATTGAATGAATACGTTAAGAAAAATATTAATAATAATAATTTTTTCATAAAATAATTACTTTAATAGACTTTAAATTTAAAAGAAGTAATTTATTAAGAAATGTTTTTAAAAATTAAGAATATACCAAGCGTATCATGGAGTTCAGATAAACCATTAAATTTAAAACCTAAAGCTTCAACTTCTTTTTTTCTTTGTCTTGGATTAATTATTTTTGGCTTAGGTGAGGGGCTTTTAATTGTTTCCGCATCTGGAGCCTCACCTTGGAGTGTATTAGCTCAGGGTTTATTTTTAAATATAGGTTTTTCTGTTGGTTTAATAACAATTTTTATAAGTATAGCAGTTTTATTTTTATGGTTTCCACTTAAGCAGAAACCAGGAATAGGTACAATCTTAAATGCTTTGATCATTGGATTAATGATTGATGTCTGCATAAGATATGTGCCAACGCCAGAAAATTATTTGAATCAAATTTTATTAGGAGCTATTGCAGTTGTTACGGTAGGATTGGGAGGAGGAATTTATTTAGTTGCAAACTTAGGTCCAGGACCAAGAGATGGCTTAATGATTGGTCTTCAAAAAAAAACAAATTTTCCAATTGCGTCTGTTAGAGCTTTTCTTGAAATAAGTGTAATGAGTGTTGGTTGGTACCTAGGTGGTACAGTAGGCATTGGAACTTTATTATTTGCCTTTGGAATTGGACCTTGTGTAGCTTTAAGTTTATTTTTGGTTGGAAAAATTTTTAATTAAAGAGGAGTTGCTGACTTCTCATTCTTCTTTCGATCGTGAGGATTAAGGATAGCTTTCCTTAATCTAAGTGACTTTGGTGTAATTTCCAAAGCTTCATCCGTATTAAGCATACTAAGTTGTTCAGCGATAGACATTTGTCTTACAGGAGTTAACACAACATTTTCATCTGTACCTTGAGTTCTCATATTTGTTAATTGCTTACCTTTCATAACATTAATAATCATGTCGCCAGGTTTTGGAGTTAGTCCAACAATCATTCCCTCATAAACGGGATCATTATGAGTTACAAACATTTCACCTCTAGCCTGTAGGTTAAATATTGCAAATGCAACAGCTTTTCCTGTAGCCATCGATATTAATGCACCATTTTTTCTACCATCCATTTCACCTTCAAATTTTCCATAGCCATGGAATATTCTATTAATAACACCAGTGCCTTTAGTTAAAGTTAAAAATCTACTCGTGTAACCCATTAAACCTCTTGTTGGTGCATGAAAAATTAATCTTTTCTTATCTTTTCCTGTATCTTTAAGATCAAGTAGTTTTCCTTTTCTTCTATTCATTGAGTCAATTATTTTAGAAGAAAACTCTTCATCTAAGTCAACTGTAATTTCCTCAATTGGCTCTAGCTTATTTCCATTTTCATCTTGTTGGTATAAAACTTTTGGTGGACTTACAGTCATCTCAAAGCCTTCTCTCCTCATTTGTGTAAGTAGAATTTCAAGCATTAATTCACCTCGACCACTAATTACAAAAGAATCTACATTCGTATTTTGAGAAAAAGAAATTCCAACATTGTTTTGAGCTTCATTCACTAATCTATCTCTAATTTGAGTGCTGGTAAGTTTTTTACCTTCAGTTCCTGCTAAAGGCGAACTATTAACACTTATTGTAATAGACATAGTGGGTGGATCTATTGGGGTTGCAGGAATAGGGTCATTTACTTCAGGGTCACAAATTGTATCAGCTACGTTAGCTTTTTCTAGTCCAGCTATCACAACAATATCACCCGCTTCTCCAACTTCAATTGGAACTTTTTTAGTTCCCTCGTATCTAAAAATTTTGGTTAATTTACCTTCGTCTACTTTTTCTCCTTTAAGATTTATTGCTTTAATAGGTTGATTAGCCTTTGCTGTTCCTTGTGATATTCTACCAACTAAACTTCTTCCTAAAAAACTATCTGCGTATAATAAAGTAGATAGCATTGCAAAAGGTTTTGTTTTATCTAGCTCTGCTGGTTTAACATGCTCCATAATTAAATCTAATAACGGATGAAGGTTTTCTCTTGGACCATCAACTTCTTTATCTGCCCATCCAGATCTTCCACTTGCATATAAAACTGGAAAGTCTAATTGTTCTTCGTTTGCATCTAAACTTACGAATAAATCAAATGTTTCATCTAAAACTTCATTAGCTCTTTGGTCGGCTTTATCTAATTTATTTATTACAACAATTGGTTTTAATCCTTGCTTAAGAGCCTTAGCTAATACAAATTTTGTTTGAGGCATTACACCTTCGGCTGAATCAATAAGCAACAATGCTCCATCAGCCATACTTAAAACACGTTCTACTTCTGCTGCAAAATCTCTGTGACCAGGAGTATCTATAATGTTAATCCTAGAACCTTGCCAGTCAATTGAAGCAGGTTTAGCTAAAATAGTAATTCCTCTTTCTTTTTCTAGCTCTCCAGAATCCATCAACCTTTCATCAACCACTTCATTCTCTCTAAATGAACCACTTTGTTTCATTAGGTTATCAATCATGGTTGTTTTTCCATGGTCAACGTGTGCAATGATGGTGATGTTTCTGATGTTATTGCTCATAATTTGTGGCTCTTATACATTAATTCTTTGATTTGAAAACTTAAAAAAAGACAGCATTTATCTGGTAAATAGAACATAATAAAAAATTCATTTCTTGTGATTGTTTTAAAAACATATAGATATCGCTATGAAATTAGACGTATTAAAGGATTAAGAGCACATCTCCTTAAATTTTAAAAAATCTAAACATAAATGGAAAATTTTAAATTATTTAAAATAGAAGATTCGTTAAAAAATTCATTACAAAAAATGAATTTTACAAAGCCAACCCCTATTCAGGGTATGGCAATACCTGTTGCCTTAGAGGGAAAAGATATTTTAGGAACCGCACAAACAGGTACAGGTAAGACTTTAGCTTTTAGTATTCCATTAATTAATAAATTAATTTTAGATAAAAATGCTTTTGCGTTAGTTATGTGTCCAACTAGAGAGTTAGCTACTCAGGTAATGGCAGCAATCAAGAGTATTATTAGTGATAAAATTAATATTAAAACAGCTTTGCTTATTGGTGGTGAAGCTATGCAAAAACAACTTAGACAACTAGGAAATAGATCAAGAATAATAGTAGGAACTCCAGGAAGAATTAATGATCATTTAAAGAGAAAAAGCTTAAATTTATCAGCAACAAAATATTTAGTTTTAGATGAAACTGATAGAATGCTTGATATGGGCTTTACCCCACAAATTGAAATGATTTTAAAATTTGTGCCAAAAGATCACCAAACATTATTATTTTCTGCAACATTACCTCAAAATATTTTAAGAATTTCTGAAAGGTATCTAAATAAACCTGAGAGAATATCTACAGGAAATACTTCAGTTCCAATTGCAAAAATTAAACAGGAAACCCTTCAAGTTTTTAAAGAAAATAAATACGATGAATTAATTGATCAATTTTTGGCAAGAAAAGGTTCTATCTTAGTTTTTGTTAAGACCAAAAGAGGTGCTGACAAAATGGTTAAAAAGCTTAAAGAAGAAGGACATTCTGCTGATGCAATTCATGGTGATCTTCGTCAAAGCAAAAGAGATCGTGTTATTAATTCCTTTAGGAAAGGTTTAAAAAGAATTTTAATAGCAACCGATGTTGCTGCAAGAGGTCTTGATATCCCATTGATTCAACATGTAATCAATTATGATTTACCCCAAGTTCCTGAGGATTATATTCATAGGATTGGAAGAACTGCAAGAGCTGGATCAGAAGGATCTGCATTAACTTTTTTGACATCGGATGACCGATCAATGTGGAATTCAATAAATAAATTAATTGATCCAAACTTTAAATCAGCACCAAGTGGACTAAGAAGAGATTCAAAAAATAAAAGAAGAGGCAAGGGACCAAATAATAAAAAAAGAAAAGCAAGGGATGAAAAAAAATCTTATGGGAAAGGTAGACAAGATCGATCTTCAAGTTTCAGAGATAAACCTAAATCTTTTAGTAAAGATAGATCAGATAGACCTTCAAGAGATGGAGAGAAAAAAAGTTTTGGTTTTAAAGGGAAATCAAGTTTTGCTAAAAAAAAAGAGACAAAACCAACTGGATTTACAAACAACCCAAAGTACTTTGGAAAAAAACCGTCAGAAAATCTTTCTTCTGGTGATGAAAAAAAAAGCTTTGGATTTAAGGGTAAGAAAAAATTTAAAAGTAGAAATAGCAGACCTAAAAACTTTAGCTTTAAAAAACACAGTAAAAAAAGAGCTAAATCTTAAGATTTTTTAGTCTTTTCTTTTTTTTGCTTTCTCTTTTCTTTCAAGCTTAATTTTGGTTTTTTGCTGGCACTTGAGTCTTTAAATGATTTTCCACTATATCTTTTTGACATTTTAAAATTATATCATTTTAAAAAGTAGTGTCTAATTTTCTTTAAAATATTTGACTCAGTAGATAAACGCCATAAATAGCAAAAGATATTCCTGATATTCTCAACAAGATTAAAGACAAGGTTTTTTTAATTGAAAAATGACCAATCACTAAACCTAATAGATGTAAGGTTGTTGTTCCAAAAATAAAACCCAAAACAAATAAAATTGGGTTTGCAGCTGCAGGAACTTCAATTCCATGAGCAATTCCATGAAATAAACCAAAAATTCCCACAAAAATCATTATTAATTTAGTTGGAATTTTTTTTTCAATACTAATTCCAAATCCTAAAAGGATTACAGAAAAAACAATCCCAACTTCTACAAAATAAAATTCTTGAATTATTAACGAAAATCCAAACAAACCACCAATCGTCATTATGGTAACAAAGGTTATAGGTACTGTCCAAATTGCTTTGCCTCCAATTTGAGCAGATATTATTCCAACACTTATCATTGCAAGTAAGTGATCTATGCCTAAAACTGGATGTGAAAGTCCATCATAAAAACCAATCTTTCCAGTAATATCATGAGCATGTAATGGTATTGGATAAATTAACAACCATATTAAAAAAATTAAAAATTTATTTTTCACAATTTTTATTAAAATACATTTAAAAGATAATACACAAAAAAAAACCCCAGTAAAAACTGGGGTTTTAAATTTTTGTTTAGAAAGAGTGGGATTACATTCACATCTCATTTGCCTACTATCCTTATATATCACCATTATTGAAATATCTTCGTTGAGGACTTCGTTGAGAGAACCACATATATATAAAGAACATTAAAAGACGACTTCGTTGAATATTTTTTACATCAAAAAAAAGACCAGTAATCAATAAATCACTGGTCTTAAATTTTTTAATTTATTTGTTAGAAATTAAAAGTAAATCCAACGTTGAAACTGTCAATATCTTCACCATCTAAATCATAAAGAGAATAACCAATTCTTCCTTTTAGATTTGACATTGATATTTCTAAACCAGCACCATAAAATACGTCTGCTCCATCATCATCAAGACTTGCAGATGTGTCTGTAGAAGATACACTAAATTTACTGTCCCATTGGTGAACACCTAATTTACCATAAAGCATTACACCCTCTGCTAGTTCTAATTTTTGTTTAGCAGCAAAACCTATTGAAGTTGCGCTAACTGCTAAACTAGCAGTCGCTGTAAATTCATATGTATCACTACCTATTTTGAATTGATTTCCACTTACACCAGATAAACTTGCTTCACCAAAATCATTGTATGAAACTTCAATATCCATGTTTTCACTCATTGGCAAACCTGCATATAATGAATATCCACTATCTTTTTCGTCAAGAGTTGAACTGATATTTGTAACACCAGTTTCTATTTCATTGTTTAAATAGTCTATACCAATATACATCTCCTCAGATTTTACACTTTGAAAACTCAGTAAAGAGAATATTGATAATAATAATATTAGTTTTTTCATTTTATTACCTTGATTATTTTTTATATATTTTTAAAAAAAATGAACTATTTGTAAAGTATATTTTTTAAGGAAAAGAAGACTTCGTTGAAACTTCGTTGTAACCTTCGTTGAAAACTTTATTGAAGATTTTAGAGCAGATATAAAAAAAGGGCAGTAAATACTGCCCTTTTTGAATTTTTTATTTAGAAAGAGTGGGATTACATTCTCATTCACTAGTTCATTAAGTATTGTTTTATCTAACATTATTGAACTTGGTACATCTTCGTACATCTGATTTAGGTC
>ENA-OWPI01001954-OWPI01001954.1-marine-metagenome-genome-assembly--contig:-NODE-1954-length-20792-cov-11.338981_pt1 | contig 20792 bp, 18 predicted proteins | sample MGYA00238138_ERZ651775 | MGnify/ENA primary metagenome ERZ651775 (study PRJEB26906, sample SAMN06265043) | marine metagenome | isolation source: Helgoland LTER site | place: Germany:Helgoland, sampling...
GCGGTGCCGGTCAATCTGTTGGCCTTTTTGTTGCGCCTTGCGCCCCCAAAGCACAAAAACCAAATGATCCCGTTCGGTATTCAGGGTGGCGATGGCGGCATCGGTAAATTTCTCCCACCCTTTACCAGCATGCGCTGCGGCCCTGCCATCTTCAACCGTCAAACAGCTGTTTAGTAAAAGCACGCCTTGGTTTGCCCAAGCTTCAAGATTGCCATGACCCGGATGCGGCAGGCCAAGATCATTTGCCAGTTCTTTATAGATGTTTTGCAAAGATGGCGGCGGGGCAATGCCGTGGCGTACTGAAAAGCTAAGGCCATGCGCCTGTCCTGCCCCGTGATAGGGGTCTTGGCCAAGGATGACGACTTTCACCTTATCGAATGGCGTCATGTTAAAGGCGGCAAAGATTTCGCTGCCAGCCGGATATATATGTTTTCCAGCTGCTTTTTCAGCGCGAAGAAACTGGCTTAACACACTCATATAATCGGCGGAAAATTCGCTCGCCAACCGATTTTTCCAACTTGTTTCGATGTTAACCTCGCGCATGATATGTCCCTGCATGACAGGCGGTGCGCCATCATTGGCTGTATCATATCGGGCTGGTGGCAGCGCAGCAAGATGCCTATTCGGCAGCGGCGGACAGGTTGCGCCGTGCCACGGTTTGACAGATGGCATCAATCCGGTCATTGGCAGCGCGAAGGATATCTTGTTTGTTGTTGGCAAGGCCGGTTGCATCAACCATATCAATATCGGTGCAGCCAATGAATTTCAGGATGAACTGCATGAAGCTTGTAGCAAATTCATCGTCAGCACCAGCACGCGTGTGATTTGAGGTCAAAATGACGATCGCGTGCTTGTAACGCTTGGCATCCCCTTTGCCGATTGCGGTGGCACCGTCAACATTGTCACGGCATACCATATCAACCCAAGCTTTGAGCGCGGCGGGGATGCTAAAATTATAAATTGGGACGGCAAAGACCATAATGTCGGCGCGTTCTACCTCGGCTGTCAAGGCGTCTGACTGTGCAAGCAAGGCGCGTTCTTCGGCTGATCGCGCCGCAGCACTGCCAAGACTGGCGTCGCGCCATGCGCTGTTAACATGACCAACGCCTGATTTTAGATCACGCCATACGATGGCGGAGTCGGTGAGCTCAGCACGAATCTTGGCAACGGTTATCTCAGCGAGATCGCGGCTTACGGAGCCATGCTGACGCATACTGGAGTCAACGCGCAAAATCGATGTTGTATCAGCAATCATATTTCACCGTCCGTTGTTTGAACCGTGGATCAATGAACCATGTTCCAAATTGGGTTAAGTCATGAGAGGGGGGAGGTCTCTCATGACTAGCCCTACCATAATTCTTTCTCGACCGACAAATAAAGAGGCCAAAACGAAAAATATATTTCTAATAAACAGAAAAATAAATTATATTTTGAGCATGAGCCAGATTGAAGAACTTCGTGCCTTTGTCCTGATTGTGGAAACAGGCAGCCTAACGCAAGCCGCAGACCGGATGGGAATTGCCGTCTCGGCGGTTAGCCGCAGACTTCGCGATCTTGAGCTTCGGCTTGGCACAGCCTTGATCCAGCGTTCGACAAGGCGGTTATTTTTAAATGAAACCGGACAGTTGTTTTATCAGCGGGCGAAAACGGTTTTATCGACTCTCGAAGATGCTGAAAAAGAAGTGCAAAATGCTGGCGGTGCGTTGAGTGGCGTTTTGCGGATTAGCGTTCCGCTGTCATTTGGGATTGCGCATATGTCGACAGCAATTGCGCAATTCATGCATGCGCATCCTGATATTCACATCGAGATGGATTTAAGCGATAAGCGTGTCGATATGATTGCCGAGGGATTCGATGCGGCGATCCGCATTGGCAATCTGACCGATTCCAGTCTGATTGCGAAAAAGATTTCCTCGGTCAGTGTTCTGCCAGTCGCCGCGCCAAGCCTGATTTCGCAATGGCCCCAGCTAAACCATCCAAGTGATTTGGCAAAAATGCCAGCCCTTGTCTATGCTAATGACCGAAGCCCGCTCGATTGGCATTACGTTGGGCCGGATGGCAAGGCGGGCAGCCTGAATATCACGCCGCGCATGTCGGCTAATAATGGTGATGTGCTTCGCGACCTTGCCATTGCCGGCCTTGGCATGGTGTCATTACCGAATTTTTTGCATTTTGAGGCGATTAACAAGGGCCTTTTGCAACCGCTGTTTCCGAATTATGACTGGAGCGGCTTTGATATTTTCGTAGTCTATCCAAAAACAACGATCTTGCCAAAGCGCACGCGTGTTTTCGTTGATTTCATATCTGGCCTCTACGGCAGGTCGCCTTATTGGGAAGAGATTGACCGGACGGCTCTTGCCGGTTGAGCTTTTTTTGCGATATCACGCTGCATGTCATTGACAAATGACCGGCAGCAAGGCACCAGTCTGACCCATGCTAAAAATTCAAAATCTATCATTCTCCATCGAGGGAAAACCGCTGTTTGAAAATGCGTCTGCGGTCATCCCAACCGGCCATAAGGTGGGAATCGTTGGGCGCAACGGAACCGGCAAAACATCGCTTTTCCGGTTGATTCGTGGCGAGTGGGCACTTGATTCCGGCCAGATTGAATATCCCCAGCAATTTCGCATCGGCGGTGTTGATCAAGAAGCTCCTGCAAGTGATATTAGCCTTGTTGATACGGTTTTGGCAGCCGATCGCGAACGCGCCCAGCTTTTAGCCGAAGCGGAAACCGCAACTGATCCGAACCGGATTGCTGATATTTACACACGCCTTTCCGATATTGATGCCTATTCTGCCGAAGCGCGCGCCGCCTCAATTCTATCAGGGCTTGGTTTTGTTGCCGAAGCGCAGGCGCGCCCTTGCCATGAATTTTCGGGTGGCTGGCGCATGCGGGTGGCGCTGGCAGCAGTGCTGTTTTCCCAGCCTGATTTGCTGCTTCTTGACGAGCCAACCAACTATCTCGATCTTGAAGGCGCGGTCTGGCTTGAGGCGTTTTTGGCAAAATATCGGCATACGGTTCTGGTGATTTCGCATGACCGGCAATTGCTGAACCGTTCGGTGACCGGTATTTTGCACCTGACCGATCGCAAGCTTGGCTACTATACCGGCAGTTACGACCAGTTTGATACCGAACGCCGGATGAAGCTTGAACAGCAGCAATCAATGGCGCGTAAACAAGACGCCCAGCGACAGCATATCCAGTCATTTGTTGATCGGTTCCGTTATAAGGCGTCAAAGGCACGCCAAGCGCAATCACGCCTTAAACAGCTTGAAAAAATGCAACCGATCATGGCCTTGTCGGAACAGGCCGTATCGCCGTTTCGTTTTCCAACCCCCGAAGAATTACCACCGCCTTTGCTGGTGCTTGAAGATGTGGCGGTTGGCTATGATCAAAAGCCGGTTTTGCGCAAATTGGATTTGCGCCTTGATGCCGATGACCGCATTGCACTTCTTGGGGCAAATGGCGAGGGTAAATCAACCTTATCAAAGCTGTTTGCCGGACGGTTGCAGCCCTTATCAGGGTCGGTCAAGAAATCAGGAAAATTGCGAATCGGCTTTTTTGCTCAGCATCAACTTGACGAACTTGTCGCCGGTGAAAGCCCCTATCAGCATATGCAACGATTGCGGCCAAAAGAACTGCCAACCAAATTACGCGCCCGGCTTGGCGGGGCTGGGTTTAATGCTGATATTGTCGATAATCCGGTTGAACGTCTATCAGGCGGACAAAAGGCACGTTTGCTGATGGCGATGGCGGCGATTGATGCGCCGCATATTCTGATTCTTGATGAGCCAACAAACCATCTGGATATTGAAAGCCGTGAAGCCCTTGTGCATGCGTTAAACGCTTATGAAGGAACGGTGATTCTGGTTAGTCATGATTCGCATCTTGTCGAAATGATCGCCGATCAATTATGGATTGTTCAAGATGGCAAAGTCGCCTCATTTGATGGTGATATGGCCGATTACCAGCGTCAATTGCTGGCGCGTCGTGGTGCTGGTGGCGCCCGCAGCCAGCGTGATGGTGATGACCAAGCCGCCGCATCAAATGATCAGGCACAAAGTGGGTCAGTGCAGAAAACAGGCGGCAAATCGCAATCACCCGGCCGGGTGCGCCGCCAGAATACCAGCCAGCTTCGCGCCAATGTCAAACAATCTGAAAAGCTGATGATGACGCTTGCCACCGAAAAAGACGGCATTGCAGCAGAAATGGCAAAGCCCGGCTTTTATGATAGCAACAATGCCGAAGCGATTGCCCGATTATCCAGCCAGCTTGCCAAGCTTGACAAATCACTAGCTGAAGCCGAACAGGCCTGGCTTGCGGCCGAGGTGTCGCTTGCTGAAGCCGAGGCTAATGACTAGCCATGCCAGCCTTGCACCTACAAAACCGGTGATATCAATCATGGCGATTAACATTTGGAATTTTGCCTAGATTCGTGTTTGATCATTCGCGCATATTTACCTTTTTGGTAAATCCACCAAACGCATCATTCCTGTTGGGGGCTGCGGCGATCATGTGCCAATACTATGATGATCAAGGCCAAAACCGGGAATGAAAAGCGTGTCTAATAGGGCATTGATACTGATATGTGGATAACACAAATGCCGATGATCGGCCATATTCGGCTTGGGCTGTTGTGCGTGGCATGGGTGGCGGCGGTGATACAAGTGACAACAGGTGCCAATCTGATTGAATTGGTTAATCTGGGTGTTGTCGCCTTTATTGCATTTGTGATTTTGACCTTATCACGCCTTCGGCATGATTCGGTTCTGATCTTACTATTGCTTGTGGTTGTTGGTTGGGCGCTTCTTGATCATTTTCCCGATGGCAATGAATGGGCCACCGGCGGCCGTTATATTTTGATATTTACCGCGCTTTTGCCAACGATGGCATTGGTGCGCGCTACCGCGTCAATGATGCCTTCGGTTCACCGAACGCAGGACGCGCTGGCGCAATTACCGGCTTCGGCCTCGTCAGGTGGATTGCATCTGGCGGCCAATATTTTTGGTGGCATCATCAATACCGGCGCGCTGGCGATTCTGTCGGCGGCTATTCCCAAAGATGCTGACGATCAGCGGCGCCAGCTTGCTGCCGAGGCAGCGCTTCGCGGGATGGTGACAGCGGCGGCTTGGTCGCCCTTTTTTGTGGCTTTCGCGATTGGTCAGGGCTTTGTTGGTAAGGCCAATTCTTGGATCGCAATTGGCATTGGTGGGGTGACTGCTATTTTATTTGCAGCGATTTCATTACCGCTATTAAACCGGTCATTTTCAGGCGGGCAATTAAGGCTTGCGCTGATCTGTCTCAAACCTGTTTTGATGCGGCTCTTGCTGGTGCTTGGGGCGGTTCTTGGGTCGGCGGTGCTGTTTGATTTTACCGCTTTATCCGCGGTGGTTGTGGTGATGCCAGTGCTGGTATTGGTGCAATTCATCCGCCATCCGGCGCAGATCAAACCTATCATCGAAGATACGGCAAACAGCATGAGAAATATCGCTGATGATATTTTGATCATCAGCATGGCCATGTTAATCGGCTATTTTGCAACACGAACTGGCGCCTTTACGGCTCTTGTGACCAGCCTTTATGACGGTGTCATCCCGGGCTGGTTTGCGCTGATCATGACGCCGCTTGGCATGATGCTAGCCTCGGTTGTTGGTGTTCATCCTGTAATCAGCAGCACGGCATTTCTGGCGGTGTTCAGTGGTGGCCATGCCGATGTGCACCCAGCATTATTGATGCAGGCGCATTTGATTGGATGGGGCGCGGGAACGATGAGTTCTGTTGCGTCACTTTCAGTCATTACTGGTGCCAATCTATTTCGGGTGCGATCACGTGATCTTGTTCTTGGGCCAAATCTATGGACAGCTCTGGCCTATTCAGTTGTTGGTGGGATGGCATTATGTCTTGTAAATATGGTGATCTAGCCATTTATAGAGCGGCGGTTGTGAAGCACTGTAAAACGTAGTTTGCGGAGCGTTGGGGATGAAAAAATCAATAATTGTGATTGGTGGTGGCATCGTCGGGGTCGCGGCGGCTTTACAGCTTCAGCTTGATGGGCATCAGGTGCGCTTGATTGATCGGCAACAGCCGGGTCGCGAAACCTCATATGGCAATGCTGGAGTGTTGTCGGATTCATCGGTTGTCGTGCTAAATAATCCGGGGCTGATCAAGGCATTGCCAAAATTGCTTTTGAACCGGTCAAATGGGCTTCGTTACAGTCCTTTTTTCGTGTTGCGGCGGTTCGGCTGGTTTGTGCGGTTTCTGGCGCATTGCCGCCCATCGCATGTCAAACATGCCGCCTATGCTTTGCGGGCGTTACTGCAACTATCGCTGGGCCAGCACAAAGAATGGATCAAGGCCGCTGGTGTTGATCATCTGCTTCGTCATGGCGGCGGCTGGTTTAAATTATTCCGAACCGAAAAAGGCTTTGCCAATTATGCGGCTGAAATGGCTATCATGCGCGAAGTCGGGGTCTCGTTTTCGATCTTTGATCGCGAGCAGATCCGGCAGATCGAACCCGGTCTTGAGCCAATTTACTATAAGGGCGTGTTGATGGATGAAACCTGCGCAGTGTCCAGCCCCGCTGATCTGACCGATGCTTATCTTGCGTTATTCAAAGCGGCCGGCGGTGTTGTTGATTGCGTGACCGTAACCGGACTTGCGCGCGGCAATGATGGCTGGCAGGTGCGTGGTGACCAAGATTCATCATTTCACAGTGATGATGTTGTGCTAGCGGCAGGGGCATGGTCGGCCGAAATTGCTTGCTGGCTTGGCTATGACATTCCGATGGCTTGGGAACGCGGCTATCATCTGCATTTCGAAGCTGGCGATCAACCAGTGGTCACGAGACCCATTCTTGATGTTGAAGGCGGTTTTGTTGTCGCGCCAATGCGGCAGGGTTTGCGGGTTACATCAGGTGTTGAATTGACCGATCGTGACGCCCCGCCCAATTTTGGGCAAATCACCCTCTCAGCGGCCTTGGCGGGCGAGGCGGTAAAGCTTGGCAAGAGGATCGAAGACACACCATGGATGGGGCGGCGGCCAACCCTTGTTGATTCACTGCCGATGATAGGTGCCGCGCCGCGCCATGATGGGCTGTGGTTCAATTTCGGGCATCATCATATCGGCCTATCGATGGCGCCTGGATCGGCATTGCTATTGGCAGCGTTGATCAAAAAGGCTCCACCACCGATTGACCCATCACCATTTCGAGCTTCTCGATTTTCGATCTAAAGAGGTAATTTTGATACCAAAAATTCCTGATTTTCGGATTTTGGCAGCAGGGTTGCTATTTTGGCTAGGTAATTCTGGTTATAATTGAGCCAAATTGTTTTTATTTTATGAAAATGAAACCACAAATAAGAAAAAAATAGCAGGAAGTTTTTGAAAAATGGAATAATTTTTCTATTTCATTTCGGTTTACCCTTGCAACATAAGTGCTAATATACGAAAGTTTGACTGCAAGCCAAGAAATATTTTCTAATTGAATTATGGTTTCACGATCAATTTGTTCACCACATAAGTGGTGACATGAATTGTTTTCGACAACTTGGAGGAAGTAAATGTCTAATTTAAACAGAAGAAAGTTCCTGCGTGGTTCAGCAGTAGCTGGTGCGGCTGCAGTTGGCTCACTTGCTGCGCCGTCTATCGCGAATGCAGCGCCTGTAACTTTGAAAATGCAAGCAGCCTGGGGCGGCGGTATTTTCCTTGAAAACGCGAAATCATATGTTGATCGCGTTCATGCAATGGCTGGTAAAGATCTGAAAATCGATCTTCTTTCAGTTAACGCTGTTGTAAAAACAAGCCAGATGCAGGACGCTGTTCATCGCGGTGTTCTTGATGCTGCGCATTATGTTCCAGCTTACTGGTACTCAAAGTCAAAGACAGCTTCATTGTTTGGAACTGGCCCATGTTTTGGCTGGTCTTCACAAGAAGTTCTTGGCTGGTGCCATTATGGCGGCGGCATGGAGCTGTTCAATGAGCTGATGGGTAAGCTTGGCCTGAATGTTGTTTCATTCTTTAACAGCCCAATGCCAGCGCAGCCACTTGGTTGGTTTAAAGAAGAAATCAAAGATGCTTCACAGATGAAGGGCCTTAAATACAGGACCGTTGGCCTGGCCGCAGATGTTTTGATGGAAATGGGTATGTCTGTTGTTCAGTTGCCGGGTGGAGAAATCCAGCCAGCGATGAAATCTGGCCTGATTGACGCGGCCGAGTTCAACAACCCAACATCCGACCGTGACTTTGGTATGCAAGATGTATCGAAGGATTACCATCTTGCCTCATTCCATCAGTCACAAGAGTTCTTTGAGGTTACCTTCAATAAGAAAAAATATGAGGCCCTCCCGGGAGAATTGCAGGCAATTCTGAAATATGCTTCAGAGGCTGAGAACTCAAACTTCTACTGGCACAACACAAAGCGTTATTCTGAAGACCTTATCAAGCTACAGAGCGAGAGTGGTGTTAAGGTTCATCGTACGCCTGACTCAGTCATGGCAGAGCAGTTGAAAGCTTGGGACATTGTTGTGGATCGTTTGTCAGCAGAAGATCCATTCTTTGCAAAGGTTATCGCCTCACAAAAAGCTTACGCTAAAGATGTGATGAATTACCTTAATTTGAACCAACCAGATTATCGTTTGGCTTACAATCATTACTTTGGCTAAGCCTGTAATACCTGAAATGTTATATCCAGAAGGCTTCTTGGGGCCTTCTGGATTTATTGTTCTCATGTTCTGGAGACATGTATGACACAATTTGTTTATGCCATTGAAAGTCTGAGTATCTGGTTTGGCCGTGCCTTTGGCTGGTGCATTCTTGTACTGACTTTTTCAGTGTCTTATGAAGTTTTTGTTCGCTATGTTTTGAATTCTCCCACTGTTTGGGCGTTTGACATGATGATTCAAATGTATGGTGCACTGTTCTTGATGGCAGGGCCATATGCGTTAGCGCAGGACACCCATGTCCGCGGTGATGTTCTTTACCGGCTATTCCCGGTGAAATGGCAGGCTCGTGTTGATTTTGTTCTCTATTTGATTTTCTTCTTCCCCGGCATGCTGGCGCTGTTCTGGTTTGGCTGGGAAATTGCCTCGGATAGCTGGCGCTACAAAGAAGTCAGCTGGAATTCACCGGCGCGTATTCAGATCTATTTCTTCAAAACCTTGATCCCGCTTGCTGGCGTTTTGCTGATCTTGCAAGGTATGGCCGAATTGGTCCGCTGTTGGAAAGCCATGAAAACCGGCGTCTGGATGGACCGGCTTGATGACGTAAAGGAAACCGAAGATAGATTGATTGAACAGGCTGAGCGGAATTAACCGCTCGCCCCTTTGCCAACCTTTTGGTTGAAAAGAGTGACAAGAGATGACCAATCCTGAAATTGCCATTGTAATGCTTTGCCTGTTCATTGTGCTGGTACTGCTTGGATTCCCGATTGCCTTTACCCTTCTTGCGATGGGCATCGGTTTTGGCTATTACGCCTATTATACCGAGGGCGCGACCAGCTTTGCTGATTTGCTCAATAACAATATTTTCTATCTGCTGAATCAAAATACCTATTCAGTGATGGAAAATGACACGTTGGTTGCAATTCCGCTATTCTTGTTCATGGGTTATGTTGTTGAACGCGCCAATATTGTGAACAGGCTATTCTATTCCTTGCAAATGGCAGCACGTAACCTACCTGGATCAATGGCCATTGCAGCGCTTGTGACCTGTGCGGTGTTTTCGACAGCATCAGGTATCGTTGGCGCGGTTGTGACATTGATGGGGTTGTTAGCGTTTCCAGCGATGGCGTCGGCTGGTTATAACAAACAATTTGCCGCAGGGGTGATTTGCGCCGGAGGCACACTTGGCATTTTGATTCCACCGTCGATTATGCTGATCGTTTATGCGGCAATTGCCGAATTGTCGCCTTTGCGGCTTTATGCGGCAGCGATGTTCCCTGGTTTGATTTTAGCAGGCCTTTATATTGTCTATGTAATTGTGCGGGTGTTTTTCAATCCGGCACTAGCGCCAAAGCCGCGCGCCGAAGATGTGCCGCCTGTTGCTAAAATCTATTTTGATCTTCTGGTCTCTTTTGTGCCTTTAACCTTACTCATAGGTACAGTTCTTGGATCGATTCTTGGCGGTTTGGCCACCCCTGCCGAAGCTGCAGCGATGGGTGCGCTTGGCGGTATGGTTTTGGCATTAGTCTATCGTTCATTGACCTGGACAAAGGTGAAGGAATCAGTCTTTTTGACAGCAAAAGCAACAGCGATGGTTTGCTGGCTTTTTGTTGGTTCATGGACATTCGCTTCAGTCTTTTCCTATCTCGGCGGGCATGATGTGATCGAACATATGGTGCTGGCCATGAATCTTGAGCCATGGCAGTTCCTTGTGATGGTTCAGCTGATCATCTTTGTTCTTGGCTGGCCGCTTGAATGGTCGGAAATTCTGATCATCTTTGTGCCAATCTTCTTGCCGATGCTCGATAATTTCGGCGTGAACCCGTATTTCTTTGCCATGCTTGTTGCGCTGAATTTGCAAACATCCTTCTTGACCCCGCCAATGGCGATGTCGGCCTATTATCTGAAGGGTGTGTTGAAAAACCAGATTGAGCTGATGGAGATCTTCAAAGGCCTTTTACCCTATCTCGGAATTGTGCTTTTCGCGATGTTCTTACTGTATCAGTTCCCTGGTATTGCGCTTTGGTTACCGGACTATCTGTTCGGACCAGACATGTCGCGCTAGTAATCACGATCAAATGAACATAACAGGTTAGGAAACGCTTCATGACATCAGCTTTGCAGATGGTACAAATGATCCGCGATGGTGAGACAACTTCGGTTGCACTTGTTACCGCGGCACTTGACCGGATTGCCGAAACCGATGAAGCGTTAAAAGCTTGGATATGGCTTGATCGTGATGGGGCGCTGGCGCAGGCGCAGGCAATGGATCAATTGCGGCAATCGGGTCGGGCGCTTGGCGCCCTTCATGGGGTGCCGATTGGTCTGAAGGACATTATCGACACTGCCGATATGCCAACCGAATGTGGCAGCGTTGCGCTTGCCGGTCGCCAGCCTGAATTTGACGCTGTGTTGGTGTCGCGCCTCAAGGCGGCAGGGGCGGTTATCCTTGGCAAAACAGCAACAACGCCTTTTGCCTTCATGGATCCAGCGGCAACCCGTAACCCGCATAATCTGGAATATAGCCCGGGCGGGTCATCGGCAGGATCGGCAGCAGCCGTGGCAGCAGGCCATATACCGGTTGCCATTGGCACGCAAACCAACGGTTCGGTTATCCGACCAGCCTCGTTTTGTGGTGTTTATGGCTTTAAGCCATCGGCAGGCATGATTCCGCGCACTGGTGTTTTACGTACCTCTGAAACGCTTGATCAAGTGGGTGTCTTTGCCCGCTATTACGAAGATGTTGCGCTTGTTGGTGATGTGATTTCCGAATTTGATCCGGTTGATCCAAGTTCTTTTTGTCGACCGCGTCCAAAATTACTGAACGGCGTTTCCAGCGAGCCGCCAGTCGCACCGAATTTTGTTTGGTTCGAAATGCCCTATTTTGACAAATTGTCAGATGATAGCCGCGAAGGCTTTATGGCGGTTCTTGATGCCCTTGGCGGCCAGGTTGAACGACTTGACGCTGGTGGGTCATTCACCGGCCTTGTCGAATCTCACAATATTATCCAATATTATGAGATTGCGCGGAATCTCGCTGAGATCCGTGAGAGTCACAATGAAACGCTGAGCCCGCAAGTTGCCAAGCTGTTGGCGCATGGGGCAACGATCAGTGATCAAGCCTATCAAGAGGCGATCGAGCTTCGGAATGGGGCGATTTCCTATTTTACCTCATTCTTTAATGATTTTGACGCGATCATCACACCATCTGCCCCGGGTGAAGCACCGCTATTTAGTGCGGGCAGCACGGGCAACCCGATTTTTTCTACTGTCTGGACATTATGTGGGCTACCCTGTTTGAATATGCCGGTTCTCATGTCGGAAAATGACATGCCGATTGGCGTACAGCTTGTTGGTGGCCCGGAAGAAGATGATAGACTATTGCGTACAGGAAGCTGGATGCTTGCGACATTGAACGCAGCCGAAGCCGACGCCGCAGAGTCCGATAAAACCTAAGGAGCAAAGCTATGATTAGTAAACGTACCAAAATCATCACCGCTGCCATTGGCACATTCTTTTTGCTGATTTTCGTGCTTGGTCTGGCAGAAAGCATCACGGCCGGTTTTGCCGGTTTCAAGGGTGGGCTCCCATTCTGGGTGATTGCTTTGACCGTCATGGCAATGGCACTTTATGATTTTTATGACGAGACTGTCCGCAAGTCCAAAGACTAGCGTTTCGGCCTGTTCTGTTTTTGATCACCTAAGGAAATTGTGCCGATGGCTCGCCCTGTAATCTGGATTGCTCGCCGCTTGTCTGATGCCACTTTGGTGCGTGCTGAACGCGATTATGACATCATCGTCAACCATGACGACATTCCCTATAACGGTGATGATATCATTAAGATGAGCGGTCAGGTTGACGGCATCATTGCCTGTCATTCCGAGCATTTTTCAAAAGCGATTGTTGATGCGCTTGATTCACGGTTGAAAATTGTTGCCAATTATTCGGTTGGAATTGATCATTGCGATCTTCCAGCCTTTGCCGCGCGCGGCATTGCCGTTACCAACACACCCGATGTGCTGTCCGATGCCACGGCTGAAATATCGCTTTTGCTGATGCTTGGTGCTGCTCGGCGTGCGGTTGAAGGCGACCGTATGGTTCGCACTGGTGCATGGGATTTCTGGTCACCATCTTTCATGGTTGGCAAACAGGTAACTGGTCAGCGGCTTGGGATTGTTGGCATGGGCCGTGTTGGTCAGGCGATGGCGCGTAATGCCCGTGGTCTTGGCATGGATGTGCATTATTATAATCGCAACCCATTGCCAGATGATTTGGCGCAGGGCGCAACCTATCACGACAGTCTGGAATCGCTTTTGCCATTATCGGATTTTCTGTCGCTTCACTGTCCGGCAACACCGCAAACGCGCGGTATGATGACGGCTGAGAAATTTGCCATGCTTCCGGATGGAGCGGTTTTTGTGAATGTGGCGCGTGGCGCGTTGGTTGATGAGCCAGCTTTGATGGCCGCGCTTGATAGCGGCAAATTATCAGCGGCCGGTCTTGATTGTTTTGTCACCGAACCTGGCGGTAATCCGGCATTGGCGGGGTATGATAATGTGTTCATGCTGCCGCATATTGGCAGTTCAACCGGTGCCACACGCGATGCGATGGGATTTCGGGCGCTTGATAATCTTGATGCATTTTTTGCCGGAAAACAGCCGCGCGACCTGTTATAGGCTGCCGCCTTTGGCTGGCTAAAAAGCCCTATCCATCTTCATCACCTTTCGTCTGGCCATGATTTGCTTTTGTTGGGCATAAATTCGGCTGGCATTTCGGCTATCTTCGTTTTAGGGTTTTACGGTCTTTGCTGATTTGCGCGTTTGCTCTGGCGATTGCGCGGTAAGCAAATGCTATTTTTCTTTTTTGGTCTCTCGATGCAGAGCCAGCTTATCATCCAGATTGAGGAGTCATTCCAATGCAGTTGCGTTCAAGCCCTTCATCGCCGTTCGGCCGTAAAGTCAAAATGGCAACCTATATTCTTGGCTTTGATGATCAGGTGACACCGGTTCTAACCGATACGCTTGACCCCAATGACAGCATTTGCGAGGTCAATCCGCTTGGCAAGATTCCCGCGCTGGAAGATGATGGTGCAACCTATTACGATAGCCGCGTGATTATGGAATATCTTGATGCCAAGGCGGGTGGTGGCAAAATCATTCCAGCAAGCGGTCCGGCGCGTTTTGAGGCGCTAACCCGCGCCGCATTGATGGATGGCATTCTGGATGCTGCCATTCTTGTGATCTATGAGCGCCGTATGCGCCCTGAAGATAAATATGTTGAATCAGTGGTGGAACGTCAGCGCGGCAAAATCATTCGTGGTCTTGAAGCGATTGCTGCAAAAAAACCAAGCTATAGCAATGGTGCGATGCCTGATATTGGTGAAATTGGCCTTGCTTGTGTTCTGGATTATCTTGATTTCCGCAAACAGGTCAATTGGCGTGATCATGCGCCGAATCTTGCGTCATGGCTTGCCGATTTTGCCGCGGCGGTTCCGGGCTATGAAGACAGCATGCCGCCAATGGATTAGACTGGCTTGGTTTGGTTGACACTGAAAAGGATACAATATGCGATTGCAAATCAGCCTTCCCCATGATGCTGCTGTAAAGATGGTGTCGGTTGCCATTGATGCTGCGCGCGCGGAAAACATGCTTCCGCTGACCGTTGTTGTGCTTGATGCGGCTGGCAAGATTGTTGCCAGCCAATCCGAAGACGGGTCAGGGTTAATGCGGTTTGACATTGCGCGAGGAAAGGCATGGGGTGCGCTTGGTATGGGCATGTCAAGCCGTTTGATCCGTGACCGGCTGGCAAGCCGCCCTAGCTTTCAGGCGGCGCTTGCAACGGTTGCTGATGGTAAATTTGTGCCTGTGCCTGGGGGCGTGCTGGTTATGGCCGAGGATGGAACCGTCATTGGCGCGGTTGGTATAAGTGGTGATACGTCTGAAAAAGACGAATATTGCGCGATCGCCGCCATCATTGCCGCTGGTTTTCAAAGCGAGCCAGAAACCCCCGATGATCATTGGCGCGACTCGTCACTTTCAGGCGCGCCGGTAAAAGCGTGAGTTGCCGATAAATCCTCAGGAATTTGTAAACCATTGGGTGCGAAGGATATGAAGGCCAAGCACTAGCGCAACAAAGCCCGCCCCTGCCATCATAATGATTGTTGGCTGTTCGCCAACACCAAGCCATACCCAAAATGGACCAATCACCATCTCGAGTAGCATCAACAGGCTGACAATCGCCGCGCTGGTATAGCGTGGAGCTAAATTCAAGCAGGTAAAAGATACGGGAAGGATAATCAAACCCATCGTCAATACCGACCATAATGGCACAGCAGTAATGCTGTTTAGATCACTTAAAAACAGCCCAACAATACCGCTGATCATCGCGCCGAGGGCGGCGGCTGGCAAAATACCAAGATCATTATATTTGCGTGCCATGGTAAAGGTGAGGGCAAGGCCGGCGGCGGTCAACACGCCAAAGATGCCACCAAGAAGAACCGACCCTTCAGGGCTGCCAATCGCATTGCCGCCATCCAGCACAACGACAACTACCCCACCCATTGCCGCGGTGATAGCCAACCAGCCAAGCCAGCCCTGACGCTCGCCAAGCATGAAATAAGATAAAATCGCTGCAAAGATGGGCATTGTTGCCACCGCCGTCAGAACCACGGTTGCCGATGTTTCAACAATGCCAAGGGTGAAAGTTGCTGAATTCATGCTAAAGGCGGTGATCACAAGCACCCCTTGCCAGCTGGCAAGACTGCGCCATTCGCGGCTGGCATTGCGCGTTAGCAGCAATCGCCACAACAGCAAAGACATCGCCCCCATTAAAATGCCGCGCCAGCCCATCAAGGCCCAGCGTTCAAGCCCCGAAAGGCGGATTACCAAAGTATCAGGGGTCAGCACTAAAACCCCGATAAGCGCCAGTAAAGTGCCAAAACGCTGTGGGCTGCGGGTAAGTAATTCCATAAAATAGCGCGGCATAAAACGACCCTAGAAATTTGTGATTTTCCCAATAGGACCATTATTGGGTTGCAGCGACAGTGCCTTGTGCAATAGGCGGTGTCAATCTGGACGCCAAGATTAGGCAATCGCCCAGCTTGCCTGAATGTGGTTTGTTTTTCTTGCCGTTATAACAGCAAAAATATAGGTAGATATTAACAAAGGTAAATCACGCAAACCTTTGTTTAACGCCGATTCTGTGGAATCAGCCTTCATATAAGATTAACATCATAAGCTGATACGTCTTATATCATGTAATACGCACTAAATTGTATACGAAAAGCCCTTGCCAAAGGTTAATAATGCTGTTTTTGAGACCTTAAAAACCAAAAACAAAAAGTTTTTAGAAAATTTTTTTCTGAATGGAGTGTGGGCAGGGTTTTGTCATTGCTAAAATGAACACAAGAACTGTACAATTCGTCTTAATTTGCTATTCACAACTAAAAGCTAATTTAAGAGGTGACACAATGAAGAAATTTTCGTTTTTATCTGCGCTTTGCGGTGCGGCAATGGGTATTGGTGCTGTTGCGTCAGCCAATGCAGCGACCACACTTGAAGCAGTTAAAGCAAAAGGGTTTGTCCAGTGCGGGGTCTCACAGGGCCTTCCTGGTTTCTCGAATGCTGACGATAGCGGTAAGTGGACTGGTCTTGACGTTGATCTTTGCCGGGCAGTTGCAGCAGCTGTTTTTGGCGATGCTGAAAAAGTTAAGTATTCACCACTATCCGCAAAACAGCGTTTTACAGCCCTGAGTTCTGGTGAAATTGACATCTTATCGCGCAATACGACGTGGACTATGACACGTGACACGCAGCTTGGCTTAAACTTTGCTGGTGTAAATTATTATGATGGCCAGGGTATGATGGTGCCAACCGCGCTTGGTGTTAAATCAGCAACAGAATTGGATGGTGCAAATATTTGTACCAATACTGGAACCACCACAGAGCTTAACATCACAGACTATTTCCGCACGAATGGAATGAGTTTCAATCTGGTTGCTTTTGAAAAAGCTGATGAAGTTGTTGCCGCTTATGATGCCGGTCGCTGCGATGTGTATACAACTGACCGTTCAGGCCTCGCAGCCCAGCGTGGAAAGTTGACCCAGCCAGACAGCCATGTTGTTCTGCCTGAAATCATCTCAAAGGAGCCTCTTGGCCCAGTCGTTCGTCAGGGCGATGATCAGTGGTTTAATATTGTTCGCTGGTCGTTGAACGCAATGATCAACGCTGAAGAGTTAGGAATTTCTTCTTCAAACGTGAATATGAAAAAGTTTCAGTCAAAGCTTGCTCCGTCTGTCGCCCGTTTGATCGGTAAAGAGGGTAAGTTTGGTGAAGAATTAGGCCTATCAAATGATTGGGCTTACAACATCATCCTGCAGGTTGGAAATTATGCTGAAAGCTACGAAAAGCACGTTGGACTGAATACACCTTTGAAATTGGCCAGAGGAGTTAATTCGCTCTGGAGTAAAGGTGGAATTCTCTATGCAGCGCCAATCCGCTAAGGTTTAGTTTTAGCGCAAAAATAACTGTCCAGCTCATTGTTGTTTTGAACAATGGGCTGGGCGGTTTTTGTTTAATTATTTAAAAAAGTTATTTTTTTATTAGGTTGAATTTAGAATAAGGACGGCACTTATGTTTGGCAGAGACCGGTCCCTGACGAGTCTTTTGAATGACACCTTCATTAGAGGAATTTTGTTTCAGGCTTTGATTGCAATTGGCCTTTTGCTGTCTATCAATTGGCTTGCGGACAACACCCTGAGCAACTTAGCTAATCAAGGAAAAACGCTTGGTTTTGACTTCTTGACGAGGACTGCAGGGTTCCAAATTTCTCCAACATTAGGCACATGGATGCTAGACTACAAGGTTGGTAAATCAACGTATACAGATGTTTATTTAATTGGGATTATAAACACGTTTATTGTCGCTTTACTTGGGATATTAGCCGCTACAGTTATTGGTTTTACAGTCGGCATAATGCGCCTTTCAGACAATCTAGTGTTTAGGTGGTTCTCAAGTTTTTACGTTGAAGTCGTTCGCAATGTCCCACTTCTCCTCCAATTGTTTTTCTGGTATTTTGCCGTGTTACGCGCAATGCCAAGTAAGCGTGAAAAACTTGAATTAGTTGAAGGCGTTGCTGGACTGAATATCACCGGCCTTTACTTGCCTGCTCCAATCGTCAGTGATGGGTTTGTCTACAGTTTTTTGTCCCTTATTGGTGCTGTTGCTATTACCTTTCTGGTGCGGCGGTATGCGTTGAAGCGGCAGGCAGAAACTGGACAGATATTGCCTATGTTCTGGATAGGGCTTGGCATCATTATTATTCTTCCTGTTTTGGTGCATTATTTGAATGGCAGCCCGTTAGATTGGAGCTTGCCTGAATTTAAAGATACCGGCCCAAAATTGCGGCAAGGGTATCAATCTGGTGCTGGAATGGTGTTGGTGCCAGAAATGTTGGCTGTGTGGCTGGCTTTATCACTTTACACTGCAGCCTTCATTGCCGAAATTGTTCGAGCTGGCATCTTGGCTGTTAGTCGTGGTCAGACTGAGGCTGCCTATGCCCTCGGTGTTCGTCCAAATATTACTTTGCGGCTCGTAGTGATTCCTCAAGCATTGCGGGTGATTATACCGCCCCTTACCTCGCAATATTTGAATTTAACAAAGAACTCTTCGTTAGCAGTTGCTATTGCATACCCCGAGTTGGTGTCAGTTTTTGCCGGTACGGCGTTAAATCAGGTTGGTAAAGAAGTAGAGATGATTTTCATGATGATGATGGTCTATTTGACATTCTCATTAATGACTGCGGCGTTCATGAACTGGTTTAATAGCCGTGTAAAATTGGTGGAGCGCTAGAATGACCAGAAAAATAATCAAAGCAGCGCCCAAAAAAACAACAATGAAAAAAGCCATCCCTTCTGATATTGATACCCAGGCAGGATATGTGCGCATTGAAGATGCGCCGCTATTGCCTCCACCTCCATCTGAGGTTGGGGTAACCGGATGGCTTTATAAGAATATCTTTGCCAGCATGTCTGATTTCGGTTCCATTCCGGCTGCTTTGAAATCAGTTTTTGTTGCTGTTTCGACTTTGTTTATTTTGTATTTTCTCATAACCCAGATATCAGGTTTGCTGGATTTTGCAATATTTTCTGCTGTTTGGTCTGACCCGGAGGGGTTGAAACGACAAGCTTGCTGGACTGTTGAACAAGGCGGCGCTCTACCTAATGGTTGGCATGCTGCCTGCTGGCCCTTCATTGAGGCTAAAGCCAAATTTATTTTTTACGGTGCCTATCCAAATGATGACTTGTGGCGAGTTAATCTGACTTATGCTTTGGGCGGTTTTATGCTTGCGTGGGTTATGATTGAGCGGTTGCCCTACCGTAAAATTGTTGGGATTTTGTTGTTGACTGTCTACCCTGTCATGGCAACAGTTCTGCTGACTGGAGGGGCGTTCTCCATCTCAACGGGCACAATTGGTGGTGCCACGATTTTGGGTCTTGCGTTGATAACGATTGGGCGCCTTGGAAAGGCGGGTTATGTATCTGGAGCGTTTGGTGATCTTGCTCTGGTTGCCGGTGTTTGTGGATGGCTGGTAATCCTCTTTGCCGCTGTCTTGGCAGTATTTGCAATTGACTTTGACCTTGAAGCTATTGACACGCGTGATTGGGGTGGTTTGCTAATTACACTTGTTGTCGCCATCACCGGTATTGTGGCCTCCTTGCCTCTCGGTATTTTGTTGGCTTTGGGACGACGCTCTGAAATGCCAGTGGCACGGTTTCTTTGCACTGTTTTTATTGAGTTTTGGCGTGGTGTGCCGTTGATTACAGTGCTTTTCATGGCATCTGTGATGCTACCTTTATTTATGCCAGAAGGTGTGAACTTTGACATGTTATTGCGGGCGCTGATTGGGGTAACGCTCTTTTCGGCAGCTTACATGGCAGAGGTTGTGAGAGGTGGATTGCAGGCTATTGACAAGGGGCAATATGAAGGGGCTGATGCTGTAGGTCTTTCCTATTGGCAATCAATGAGGTTAATCATTTTGCCTCAAGCTTTGACGCATGTGATTCCGGGCATTGTTAATACATTTATTGGTCTTTTTAAGGATACGGCTCTTGTAAGTATTGTTGGAATTTTTGATTTATTGGGAGCCGCACAATCAACTCTTGCAGATGCTGCATGGTCAACACCAGTTCAGGGGTTGACTGGTTATCTTGTTGTGGCAGTTATTTTCTTTGTCTTCTGTTTTGGTATGTCACGTTATTCGATGTTTATGGAACGAAAACTAAACCGTAGTCATAAATCGTAGTTGTTTAGAGTTAAGAGGGAGTAAGGCATGGCACAGCCACAAAACACAGCTGAGCAATCTGTAGATCAAAAAACGATTGTCTCAATGCGTAATGTGAATAAATGGTTTGGGCAGTTTCATGTTCTTCGTGACATCAACCTCAGTGTTGATAAGGGTGAACGTATCGTTGTTTGTGGACCATCAGGTTCGGGTAAATCAACTTTGATCCGCTGTTTGAATCGGCTTGAAAAACATCAGGATGGTGACATTTTTGTTCATGGAATTGAATTAAATAATGATGTGAAAAACATCGATGAAATTCGCCGTGAAGTTGGTATGGTGTTTCAGCATTTCAATTTGTTTCCACATCTGTCGATTCTGGAAAATTGTATGTTGGCGCCAATCTGGGTTCGCAAAACCCCGCGTGCCGAAGCCGAAGAAATTGCCATGCATTTTCTGACACGGGTGAAAATTCCCGAGCAGGCCAGCAAATATCCAGGCCAGCTTTCAGGTGGCCAGCAGCAGCGTGTGGCGATTGCCCGTGCCTTGTGCATGCAGCCACAATTGATGTTGTTTGACGAGCCGACCTCAGCCCTTGATCCAGAAATGATCAAGGAGGTTCTGGATACAATGGTTGAACTGGCTGATGATGGCATGACGATGATTTGTGTGACCCATGAAATGGGCTTTGCCCGTCGGGTGGCTGACCGTGTAATTTTCATGGATGAAGGCCAAATCGTTGAACAGAACGAGCCCGAAGCGTTTTTCAATAACCCCCAATCTGACCGGACAAAGCTTTTTTTAAGTCAGATTCTCGGCCATTAAACCGGTCATAGATAGCGATAGTCAAAGAT
>ENA-OWPI01001963-OWPI01001963.1-marine-metagenome-genome-assembly--contig:-NODE-1963-length-20718-cov-9.723463_pt1 | contig 20718 bp, 21 predicted proteins | sample MGYA00238138_ERZ651775 | MGnify/ENA primary metagenome ERZ651775 (study PRJEB26906, sample SAMN06265043) | marine metagenome | isolation source: Helgoland LTER site | place: Germany:Helgoland, sampling...
AGGAAGATTATTATTTTTAGTAAAACTGATGACTCGACTTGGGGGATCATAGTACATTGCTACAGCAATTACCTCCAGCCCTTGGTCCTTATATTGATTGTAAGTTTCAATAAGCCCAGGCATTTCATTGATGCAGCCTGGACAATCAGTCGCCCAAAAATTAATAAGTGTAATTTTACCAATTAGGTTTTGTGAAGTTATTTTTTCACCAGTGATAGTAGTTAGATTCAGGTTTTTAATAGATGTAGTTTGTAGGCTTAAAAATAAAAGTACAGCAACAAAAGCAATAAGCAAGATAGATGTGATTTTATTGTTTTTCAATTTAATTTTTTTTGACACATGTTTGAAGTATTTATTATAACCGGTAATGAATGCTTATTAATGAGAGGATTGGTATGATTTGGTTCAAAAATATAGTGCTTGGTGCTACGATGCTTGCCTTATGTGTGGTTGTATTTGGTGCTTATGTTCGATTAACAGATGCTGGTCTGGGTTGTCCTGATTGGCCAGGTTGTTATGGAACTCTAACGGTCCCAGAGAGTGTGGCTGCAATCGAAAAAGCACAAGCTAATTACCCTGAAAGCAAGATTGATAACACAAAAGCATGGATTGAAATGATTCATAGATACATCGCAGCTATTTTAGGTTTTTTAATTTTATCTTTAGCTGTCCTGGCATATAGAAAAAAAGATGAGATTAATGTAAAACCATCTCTGGTTTATGGTTTATTAGGGCTTGTGATTGCGCAGGGGATGCTAGGAATGTGGACTGTAACGGAGCTTTTAATGCCCATAATAGTCTCATTGCATTTGCTTGGGGGCATGACGACGTTAGGATTATTGACTTATATTGCACATCGTCATTGGGGCACAGTCAGTGATAAATTAATTAGCTTAAACCCTACCTCTGTAAAAATAATAAGATTTTCATTTGTGATTCTATTTATTCAAATTTTCCTAGGAGGCTGGACAAGTACAAATTATGCAGCACTTGCCTGCACAGATTTCCCAACATGCCACGGAGAACTTATACCGCCTATGGACTTTAGTAATGGCTTCTCTTTGTGGAGAGAATTAGGTGTAACTGCCGAAGGTGAGGCTTTAACCCTTCAGGCACTTCAAGCGATTCAATGGGTTCATAGAGTTGGGGCTTTTATCTTTGTCTCCTATTTTTTATACGTTATTTATTTAATGAGTAAGTTTAAGTCATGTAATTTATATAGAAATCTTCTAATCCTAGCTATAGGCTTTCAGTTTGTTATTGGAGTTCTAAATTTGCTTCTCCATCTGCCATTAGCGTTAGCAACAATGCATAACCTTGGCGCTGCTTTATTAGTTATAATAACGGTTATTATCAATTCAAGAATTACACCAAAGTATGACTAAAGCACTTGAAAATAATGAATTTCAAATAAACGCAGAAAAGATTAAAAATTTTCTGACTCTTTGTAAATTAAGAGTTAATTCACTAATCGTTTTTACAGCAGTTATTGGGATGTTTTTAAGTACACCTGGGATGGTCCCATGGGATATCCTATTTTCAGGCATTATAGGGATAGGTTTTGTAGCTGCTGCGGCCGCAGCTTTTAATTGCCTGATTGAGGAAAGTATCGATACGAAAATGGCTAGGACTCGAGCTAGACCCTTAGGTACGGGAAAAATTTCTCAGCAAGAAACATTAGTTTTAGCATCCATACTCGGTCTAGTGGGATTGGCAGTCCTATTCTTTTTTGTAAACTTCCTTACAATGTGGCTCACGTTAATAACTTTTTTTGCTTACGCGGCGATCTACACAGTATTCTTAAAACCTGCTACACCCATGAATATAGTAATTGGAGGGGCCTCTGGGGCAATGCCACCTGTATTAGGTTGGGCCGCAGTCAATAACCAACTTGCACCTGAAGCGTGGATTCTTTTTTTAATAATATTCTGTTGGACACCTCCACATTTCTGGGCTTTAGCACTTTACCGTCGCGAGGAATATGCCAAAGTTGGTATCCCAATGTTGCCCGTAACGCATGGTGAAAAATTTACCCTATTACATATTATTTTATACACTATTATTTTGGCGATAGTTACACTCATGCCCTTTAGTGTTGGCATGTCAGGGCTTATTTATTTGTTCTTTGCAACCATATTAAACGCTATATTTCTTTATTATGTTGTTGTGTTGTACAGGAATTATTCTGATAAACTATCAAAAAAAGTATTTAATTATTCGATTTTATATCTGAGTTTAATATTTGCGGCTTTTTTAGTCGATCACTACTATAAATTTATTTTTGTTTAACTTTTAATTTAGTAAGAGAGGGTTTTATGAGCAAGGAAAACAGTAATTTAAAAAGCGTTTTAGAAACTGTGGGAGTTGTTGTGGGCAGCTTTATTTTTGCAATAGTTGTTATTGTAGCTGCGACAAAAAAAGAGAGTCCTGAACCTACAAAAAATGTAGTCGAGAATACAGTGGTCGAGGAAAAAGTTGCTGAAGCCGATGTAAAACCTGTAGCAGAAGTAAAAGTAGCTGAGGCAGCAACAGAGAAAACTGGGGATAGCGGTAGCATATCAGGAGAACAAATTGCACAAAAGAATTGTGCATTGTGTCATTCAAGCGGCATGATGAATTCTCCAAAAATTGGCGATAAAGAACAATGGGCGCCAAGAATTGCTCAAGGCAAAGAAATGCTTGTAAACAATGCAATAAAGGGTATTGGAGTTATGCCTGCTAAAGGTGGTAATACATCACTTTCAGATGCAGAAGTTGCTGCAGCTGTTGTTTGGATGGCAAATTCATCAGGTGGTAAACTATAAAGCGTAAAATCTAAATGGCAACCTTTGCTATTGGTGATGTTCAAGGTTGCTACTACTCACTTCAAGACTTAATAAAAAAAATACCATTTGATTCAACTAAGGATGAACTTTGGTTTGTCGGTGACATTGTTAATCGAGGTAAATTCTCATTGGAGACACTTTCCTGGTGTTTCGAAAATAGAAAGAATATCAAGATTGTCTTAGGTAACCATGACCTTCACTTCCTAGCCATTTTTTTTAATCAAAGAAGGCATAATAAAAAAGATACATTAAATTCCCTGCTTGAGTCTAGAGAAATAAATCAATTGGTCGAATGGGTCTTAACTTGGCCTTTAATATTTATTAGTGAAAAAGAAATTCTCGTGCATGCGGGTATTCACCCATGTTGGTCATTTGATGAGGCAGATAAAAATTCCAACGATACCTGTATACTCATGCAGTCTGAACCAGAACATTTTTTTAAGGTTATGTATGGAAATACGCCAGATACTTGGAGTGGTGAGATGAGTAGAGATGAAAAAATGAGATTTTCTGTAAATGCATTAACGCGAATGCGTTGCCTACATAAAGATCAATCACTAGATTTTAAATATAACGGGTCTTTGAATAATCTCCCAGCTCACTTAAAACCTTGGTTTAGTTTTAAGCCTATTTTTAAAAGAGATAAAAGAATAATTTCTGGACATTGGTCAGCAATCGAGCTTCATAAACATCCTTACGGTTCATCAATCGATTCAGCCTGTATTTGGGGAAAGAAATTAACGGCATTGTGTTTGGAAGATAATAAAACCTATACTGTTGAGGTTAACAACAAAGATTTAAATTAGTTTCTTACCAAATAATTCTTCTATTTCTGATAGTGAAGGAGTATGGTTTTGTCCGCCTTGAGTTCTAATTTTTATGCTTCCCATAACTGAGGCAAGCTTCCCTGTATCCTCCCAACTTAGTTCGTTTGCAATCCCATAAAGCAAACCCGCTCTATAAGCATCACCGCATCCAGTTGGGTCTACTGGAGAATCTGTTTTTATTGAAGGTATCGTAATCTTTTTATCACAATAAATCTCAGAGCCTTGAGCACCTTTTGTGATTATTAGAGCTTCAACCTTACTTTGGATTTTGCTGACACTTAACTCTGAAACTTTCATAAGAAGCTCTGCTTCATAGTCATTAACCGCAATAAAGGTTGCCTGGTCTATAAATGTATTTAATTCATTTTTATCAAACATCGGGAGGCCTTGGCCTGGATCAAAAATAAAAGGGATTTTTTTTTCAGAACATTCGTGTGCGTGCTTTATCATTCCTTCTTTTCCTGCTGGTGCAATAATTGCTAAATCAACTTTCTCAGTAACACTTGAAATACTATTTTGATGAGATTCCATCATTGCACCTGGATGAAAGGCGGTAATTTGATTATCATCTAAATCAGTAGTGATATATGCCTGTGCTGTCAGACTATCGTTAACTTCTTTGACATAGTCTTGAAAAATATCAAGCTTACTCAACCGTTTTTCATAAGAACTGAAGTCCTCTCCTACGGTTGCCATTAAAATTGAGTTTGAATTAAGTAAAGACAAATTATAGGCAATGTTACCGGCTGTCCCACCAAAATTTCTTTTAAGTTCAGGAACAAAAAAAGAAACACTCAGCTTATGAATTTGATCAGGCAAAATATGATTTTTAAAATAATCTTGGAAGACCATAATAGAATCGTAGGCCAATGACCCTGAAATTAAGATGTTTTTCATAAAGGTTTAAATACTACCAAAAAAATTATAATTATAAGAAATGCAACTGGGACTTCATTAAACCATCTAAAAAATATATGACTGTGTTTATTTTTATTTTTTTTAAAAGCAAAAAAATATTTAAAACAATATAAATGATAAATACTTAAAAGTAATACACAAAGGATTTTAAGATGCAGCCATATGCCTGAATAGTTATATTGAAACATTAACCAAAAACCAAATGCAATTGTAAGAATGCCTCCCGGTGTCATAATTCCATACAAAAGTTTTCTTTCCATAATAATAAATCTATCGATACTTATTTTATCAACGGCCATTGAATGGTAGACAAACAATCTTGGGAGATAAAACAACCCGGCAAACCAAGTAACCATAAAGATGATATGAAAAGATTTAATCCAAAGCATGAACTTTAATAATACTGAATAATCATATATATATTCTCTCATATGTTATGAGGGATACTATAATTAAATAATACTTTGTACCGAAATCCTTGCATGGTATTCTTAACCCTTAAAAATGACTGTAATAAATGAACGCACCCCTATCATCTGTATTAGCTAAGCTACCATCCTCTTCATCAGATAGATTAAGAGAGATACCTTACAACTACACCTCTTTTTCGGATAAAGAAATTGTTATACGTTTTCTTGGCCATGATATCTGGGATATCATCCTAGAGCTAAGATCTGAGAGAAAAACCGGGCGTTCTGCAAAAATGCTTTTTGAAGTTTTAGGTGATTTATGGGTCGTGAAAAGGAACCCTTACCTACAAGATGATTTATTAGAAAATAAAAAAAGATTTAACATGCTCCTGAAAGCAATGCGTCACAGAGTTCAGAGCATTGAAGATAGAAGCTTTGGTAACATGAAGGCAGCGCAGTTAACAAAAGCTGCAAGAACTGCGATTGATGAATTTGAGTTAGAGTTCCAACAAGTAAAGAAGTTAAGAAAAAAAGTTTACTCTAGACTTAAGAAATATACTAAAAAACACAACATTCAGTTTGATGGCTTAGCAAGGGTTTCGCATGTTACAGATGCTACTGACTGGCGTGTAGAGTTACCGTTCGTGGTAGTAAACCCGGACACTGAATTAGAAGTGTCTTCCATCGTAAAGGCTTGCATCAAGTTAGGTTTAACGATAATTCCTCGAGGCGGAGGAACTGGCTATACTGGCGGTGCAATCCCACTAGTATCTCAGTCAGTAGTAATAAATACAGAAAAGCTAGACAGTGTGAGTCAAGTCGAATATAGAAATTTACCTGGAATTACTCAAACAGTTCCAACAATCCATTGTGGAGCAGGGCTTGTTACAAGAAGAGCGATGGAAGTTGCATCAAATGCAGGTTTAGAATTTGCAACAGATCCAACCTCTGCTGATGCTTCATGCATAGGTGGAAATGTTGCGATGAACGCGGGTGGGAAAAAAGCTGTTCTTTGGGGAACGGCTTTAGATAACCTTGCCTCTTGGAAGATGGTTGATCCTAATGGAGATTGGGTCGAAATTGAAAGGTTAGCTCACAACTTAGGCAAGGTTCATGATACTGAAACAGTTAAATTTCAGATAACCAAATTTGATGAAAATGGTATCAACCCTAAACAAAACCCTGAAATTCTTGAAATATCTGGCGCTAACTTTAGAAAAGCTGGATTAGGTAAGGATGTCACTGATAAGTTTTTAAGTGGGCTACCAGGTGTTCAAAAAGAAGGATGTGACGGCTTAATAACCTCAGCAAGATTTATTCTCCACAAAATGCCTGAACATATCAGAACAGTCTGCCTAGAATTTTTTGGAAGTGTCAGTGATGCAGTTCCCTCTATTGTTCAAATTACAGAATATTTAAAAGAATTTGATAGCGTTTCCCTTGCTGGCCTTGAGCACTTGGATGAGAGGTACATAAGAGCTGTTGGTTATTCTACGAAAGCAACAAGATCAGAGAGACCCAAGATGGTATTAATTGCAGATATTGCTTCAAATGATGAAGATGAGCTTGGTTCAGTTGCCTCAAAAGTTGTCCAAATTGCAAATATAAAAAATGGAGAGGGCTTTATAGCAGTTTCAGCAGAAGCCAGAAAGAGGTTTTGGCTAGATAGGGCTAGAACAGCGGCAATTGCGAAACATACAAATGCTTTTAAAATAAATGAAGATGTTGTTATTCCACTTCCCAATCTTGGCAGGTATGCCAATGAAATTGAAAAAATTAATATCGAACAATCTATTTCTAATAAATTAAAATTAATTACTGAGTTAGAAGCATTATTTAATTTTAATTTTTTAAGCAATTTTAAAAATGATTTGGATGAAGGCGTTATTGAAGAAAAGAAACATATCGCACTAAGACATCTTGATTCTGTTAAAAATAAATGGGTAAGCTATTTGGATGGGTTTCAAACGACTTCAAAAGATTATCCAGAATTATCTGAGTTCATTGGCGATAATACAATTTTTGACCTAATACAATCTCATAAACTAATAATCTCCTGGAAGAGTGAATTAAAAAAACCTTTAGAGGATATATTTAATGGGAGAGAATACGCTGATATTAGAGAGATTATCAATAAAAAGCATCAAGATATTTTGAAATCAAGGCTATTTGTGGCGCTGCATATGCACGCAGGTGATGGCAATATTCATACAAATATTCCTGTTAATTCAGATAATTATGAAATGATGCAAGAGGCTCAAAAAATTGTTGCTCGTGTCATGAACCTGGCTAAAAGTTTAGATGGCGTTATTTCTGGAGAGCATGGCATTGGAATTACAAAGATGGAATTCTTAGAACCATCAGCAATAAATACCTTTGCTGAATATAAGAATAAGGTCGATCCTAATGGAAACTTTAATAGAGGTAAGCTGTTACCTGGCTCAGGGTTGATGAATGCTTATACACCGAGCTTTGGCTTATTGGAGCAGGAATCAATTATCATGAATCAGTCAACTATCGGCTCTATTGCAGACTCAGTGAGTGATTGTCTGAGGTGTGGAAAATGTAAGCCGGTATGTGCTACTCATGTGCCAAGAGCTAATTTGCTTTATAGCCCTAGAAATAAGATTTTGGCCACATCATTGCTTGTCGAAGCTTTTTTATATGAAGAGCAAACTAGAAGAGGCATTTCAATTAAACATTTTGATGAATTTAACGATGTCGCAGATCACTGCACAGTTTGCCACAAATGTTTAGCCCCATGTCCCGTTGATATTGATTACGGTGAAGTATCAATTACAATGAGAAATTTTTTAAGAGAACAGGGCAAGAAGCACTTTAATCTTGGAAACTCAATTGCAATTACCTATCTTAATTTAAAGGATCCATTAACAATCAAACTAATGAGAAAGGTGATGATTGATTATGGCTACAAAATTCAACGATGGGGACATAAGGTTTTAAAGAAATTAAAATTAACAAATTTTTCTAAAATATCACCAGCTGCAACAGTTAAAAAACCAGACGTAATTACACAAACTATTCATTTTTTGAATAGGCCAATGCCCAAAAATATGCCAACAAAAACATCTAGAGGATTATTGGGTATTGAGGATGATAAAGTAGTCCCCGTAATTAGAAATATAAGTAAAACGAATGATGAATCTGAGGCTGTTTTTTATTTTCCCGGCTGCGGCTCTGAAAGATTATTTTCTCAAGTAGGCCTTGCAACTCAAGCTATGTTATTTGAAGTTGGAGCGGTCACAGTATTGCCACCCGGATACCTTTGTTGTGGGTATCCTCAAACTTCATCAGGTGATGAAGTTAAAGGTCAGGAGATTACATCAGACAATCAAGTTCAGTTCCATAGGGTCGCAAATACCTTAAATTATTTAGATATTAAAACGGTAATTGTGTCTTGCGGTACCTGTATGGATCAATTACAAAAATATGAATTTGAAAAAATATTCCCTGGATGTCGCCTTTTAGACATTCATGAGTACCTGATGGAAAAAAATATTAAGATGGATGGGGTTTCGGGTCAACAATATATGTATCATGATCCATGTCATAGCCCAATGAAAACATATGAGCCCACAAAGGTGACAAGCACACTAATGAATCAATCTGTGCCTTTGAATGACAAATGCTGTGGTGAGTCTGGAACATTTGCAGCCACCAGACCAGATATAGCCTCACAGGTGAAATTAAGAAAACAAGAAGAAATTCAAAAAGGAATTTCAGAGTTGCCTGTTAATGCAACGAAGGATCAAAAACCAGTTAAGATTTTAACGTCTTGTCCATCATGTCTTCAGGGACTTCAACGGTATGGAGATGATACTGAAACAACTGCTGATTACATTGTTGTTGAATTAGCTAAACATAACCTGGGAGAAGGTTGGCTTGAGGACTATGTTGAAAAGGCAACAAAAGGTGGAATCGAAAAAATATTGTTATAGAAATGGTAATAATATATTCAATGTCGTGCCTTGAACGGCTCTTGTTATGTACCGCTCTTTTTTTTCAGATAATACGTAAGCAAAATAATCCGTTCTACCAATAATTTTTCCAAACTCTCTTTCAAATGATAGGTTTTGAGAATCATCATTAATTTCATTTGTAACAAGGAATAGCTCTCCATTTTTTTTCCTTTTTGTCGATAATCGCCAAACAATGACTTCAACATTTCGAGCGGCGTTGTAGATAAGCTGTGGGTCAAGTGAATCAAACATATCAAATTCTTTTTGATTGTCATGGGCCGTTATTAGCATAGTGTATAAACCGGTAATAAGTGACAGCACTCTGTCACCTTTGAAATTCTCATCAAACACTTGATCAAGTGCTTGAATTCCTTGGGCATCGTTAATTTCCTTAAATTTCCAATCATGTTGGCTTGTAAATAGCCAGTTGACTGTAACTTCAGGGCTGTCTGATGTGGTTTTCCTGAGCTCTGCGGGGTTTTTTTTATAAAACTTTAGCGCAAGAATTCTTAAACTTTCGGTATTCTCTTTAATTTCATAATCAGCCATCCTATCAAAATCTGTCTTTGTAAGCTGATTGAAAGAGCCTTTGTCATATTGCGTAGAATCCTTCCTTTCTAATGAAGAATTACAACCGATTAAAAATAAAGAGAGTATCAAAAAAAAACTTCTCATGAAGGTTTTATGATTCTATCTTTAGGGAATATTAGCTTAAAGGTACTCCCATTATTTAATTCACTTGATATTTCTAATTGGCCCTGATGTTGCAACATAATATTCTTAACGATTGATAAGCCAAGCCCTGTTCCCCCGGAAGATCTACTTCTATCCTCATCTACTCGATAAAAACGCTCGGTGATCCTGTTAATTTTATTTTTTGGGATACCTACACCACTATCTGTTACTTCCATAATTGGTAAGTTATTTATAAGGTGCCAAGTAATAAGAATATTACCTTTCTCAGGTGTATAGCGGACAGCATTACTAATTAGATTAGTGAATGCACTTTGTATTTCACTTTTTGATCCATAAATATTTAATTCATTATCAATTTCAAATTTAATTTTCTGTTTCTTTTTGTTTATTTTGGTTGTAGATGCCTTGATTTTTTCAAACAATCTTTTGACAGAAATTTTTTCCGACCTATTCTTGTTTAGGCTCGCTTCAATATTTGAAAGTAGTAATAAATCATTTATTAGATCTTTCATCCTATTTGCCTGATCACTCATGAGCGTAAATATTTCTTTTGTATCTTTAGAAAGATTATTTTTTGGCTGATCCAGTGTCTCGATAAATCCTGTTATCACGGTGAGTGGTGTTTTTAATTCATGGGTAAAATTAGACACAAATTCTTTTCTAACCAATTCATTTTTAAGCATTGCTGATATATCTCTCGCTGTAAGTAGTTTTTGATATCTTCCAAATGGAATTATTTTTACTTCGATATGATTAATATAGTTTTCAGTATCAATTTGAAGGGGGGTTTCATAATTCTCCCCGTCGAGATATTTTTTAAACTCTGAATTCCTAAAAATATGATGAATAGGTTTATTTAAGTCTTTTTTTGGGTGTATGCCAAACATTAGCTGAGCTCTTTTGTTGCACCAAATAATTTCGTTTGAATCATTTAATGAAACAACACCATCTAAGAGTGCGTCTGCTGCCTGGACAAACTGTTCCATGGCAGTAGTGAGATCTTTTTTTGATTTGGTATCGAATCTGTAGTTTTTGTAAATCTTTGAAAATATGTCTTGCCAAATACCCTTACCATCAGGAATTTCTGAAGCTCTGGGTTTATCTAGCCATTTCGATAATTCATTTAACCAAAAGATATGTGATATGAGATAGATAATTAAACTAATAATGAAAAAAATAACTGCTACATCGAAGCCAAATAATTTTGAAACAACAATGCTTAATAGAAAGATGAGAGAAATAAATATGAAGGTTCGGAGTCTAATATCTTGCAAGGCAATTATTCTTTAATGTTAAAAATTAAATTCATTATAACTTTATATTTTTTATCAGAGATGTTTTTCAGAAACGCTATAACCTTCACCCCGTATTGTTCTGATAATCTTATCATAGCCATCATTTGCAAGGCATGCACGGATTCTTTTGATATGAACATCAACTGTTCTATCATCAATTTCAGATTTATTTCCCCAGACTCGATCCATAATTTGATTTCTACTAAAAACTTTATTTAAATTTTTTATAAATAAGTGAAGTATTTTAAATTCAGTTGGTCCAATTTTAATTAGCTTGCCTTTAATAGTTAATTGATGTTGAAGGGGGTCTAAAGAAAGATCTAAAATATTTACTGGTTCATCAGTTAACTCAGGAGAGCTTCTTCGAAGCAGAGCATTGATTCTTGCGATAAGTTCCTTTGGGCTGAAGGGTTTGGTGAGATAATCATCAATTCCAGAGTTGAAACCCATAATTTTATTATCTTCCTCACTTTTAGCAGTTAACATGATAATTGGAATTTTTTTTGTATCAGAATTAGCACGCAGTCTTTTTGCAAAAGTAATACCATCCATACCGGGCAACATCCAATCTAAGACTATTAAATCTGGTAACGTATTTTTGACTAGGCTGTCGGCAATTTCTGCACTGATTGCTCTTAGGGGATTAAAACCTGATTGATGAAGATTTAGAGCGATTAATTCTAAAATTGCATTTTCATCTTCAACGATTAGTATATTAGCTGCCATTGTTTTATATTATGACATTAATATGTCATATTTATGACATTAATTAAGTATATTTTTTTTACATCCTGATTAATTTTTTTCATGTAGTATTGTTAAAAAACTAATAATAAATAAAATTTCTAGGACATCTTTTTATGTTTGATTCTCTTGCAAAAAACAAAATTGTCGCTGATAAATCTTTTAATAGATGGATGGTGCCTCCTGCAGCCTTAATGATTCACTTATCCATTGGAATGATTTACGGATTTAGTATTTTTTGGCCTGAACTGACAAAATTGGTAGGTACTGAATGTGGTCCCGACGTAAGCTTCTTTGAACGCATTTTTATCACTTCGTGTGATTGGATGCGAAGTGATGTTGTCTGGACTTTCGCTATTGCGATTGTTTTTTTAGGACTTGCAGCGGCTCTATTTGGACATTGGTTAGAAAAAGCTGGACCAAGAAAGGCAGGCGTAGCTGCTGCTATATTTTGGGGTGGCGGTCTTATGGTGACATCCTTAGGAGTATCACTTCATCAGTTATGGCTTATTTGGTTGGGTGCTGGTGTAATAGGAGGTATAGGATTGGGTCTTGGTTATATTTCACCTGTCTCAACTTTAATTAAATGGTTTCCTGATCGAAGAGGCTTAGCGACTGGAATGGCGATCATGGGATTTGGGGGTGGAGCTATGATTGGTATGCCATTAGGAGATTACCTAATTAAAGCGAATGGAGTGGGAGAAACTTTTTTCATCATGGGTCTAATATATCTAATTGCGATGACTATCGGTGCATTTGGATATCGTGTTCCTGCTGAGGGGTGGAAGCCAGAAGGGTGGAATCCGGTTGCAAAAAAAACAAACAATATGATTTCTTCAAGCCATGTTCATGTTAGTAATGCTCACAAAACTCCTCAATTTTGGTTGTTATGGGGAGTTCTATGCTTAAATGTTTCTGCGGGTATTGGTGTATTGTCTGTCGCAAAGCCAATGTTTCAAGAGATTGCAGCGAGTAGTTTTGATCCCCTTATCATAGGTGCAATTGCGACTGGTTTTGGCGCATTGCTATCATTAGCTAATATTATTGGAAGAATTTTTTGGGCATCATCATCTGATTTTCTTGGCAGGAAGCTAACATATGCAATATTTTTTAGTCTAGGGACAGCGCTATATTTGGCGGCTCCATGGGCAGGTATAAATCAATATATAGCTACTTTTGTTCTCATTACACTGGTTATTCTTACAATGTATGGAGGAGGTTTTGCAACGATTCCTGCTTATTTAGCTGATATTTTCGGAACACAACACGTTGGCGCTATCCATGGCAGACTTTTGACAGCATGGTCATTAGCTGGAATTGTAGGACCAATGCTTATTTCTTACCTAAGAGAGTATCAATTAAGCATGGGTATTCCAACAGACCAAGCTTATAACTCAAGCTTTAAAATTTTGGCATTGCTTTTAGTTGCAGGCTTTATTTTGAATTTATTAGTTAAGCCAGTAAATAAAAAGTTTGGTATGACACCAGCAGAGTTAAAAGCTGAACAAGGTGCACTAAAAGGAACTCAAACCAATTCATCAGTGGTTGCATCTGTTACAAATACTTCAATGCAAAAGATTCTACTGCCTCTTGCGTGGATTGTAGTTGGAGTACCTATAACTTTAGGAATTCTTAATGCCCTACAAAAAGGTATAATCATCTTTCTTTAAACTAAGGATTAAATGTTGAGCAAGAAAGATATTAAAAGCTTAAATGTAGGCATTGTTTATTCTCGCTTTAATGAGCCTGTTGTAAAAGAGTTGCTGAATTCCTGTGTCGACCAGTTAATTCTTGAGGGTATTGATGAAAATCATATCTTGAAAAAAGAGGTCCCAGGCGCACTTGAAATTCCAATGATGATAAATGCTTATGCAACAAAAAAAAAGTTTGATGTACTCATCGGTGTTGGAGCCGTAATTCGGGGAGAAACATATCACTTTGAGGTAGTATCCGATCAATCAGCTAACGGTCTAATGCAAGTTCAATTAAGGCATAACATTCCGGTTATTAATGCAATTATCACTACAAATTCAGGCGAAGAAGCTTTTGCGAGAACCAAAATAAAAGGTAAAGAAGCTGCTGCCGGCGCTATTGAAATGGCTTTATTAGTAAGTGATATATGACTTTAAAACCAAAAGTACAGTCAAGAAAAAAAAAGATCAACAATAGGCGTAAGTCACGTGAATTGGTCATGAAAAGTGTTTATCGTGGCCTCGTAAATCAAATTGATATCACTCAAATAAAAAAAGATATTCAAGATGACCCAGACTTTATTCGAGCAGATCAAGATTTGTATGAAGAAATATTATCTGGAGTCTTTAAAAATATTGACTCTTTAAAGCAAGAAATTGAATCATATATTGATAGAAGTTATGAGGAACTAAGTCCAATTGAGTTATCAATTATATATTTCTCATTATATGAACTTAAGTATTCTATGTCCGTACCATATAAAGTAGTTATAAATGAAGCGGTTGAAATTGCAAAAACCTATGGTGGGGCGGATGGCTATAAATATATTAATGGAATACTTAATCAAGCTGCCAAAGCAAATAGAGTTAATGAGGTAAAGAGAGCTTAAACCTTCATATTTTTTAATTTTCCCCTATCCCAAAGTAAAAAACTTCCTGATTCGTGCCAATCACTTAGAACCACTCTCTTTGCTTCAAGCCCGTTAATGTTATAGCTATGAATTTTTGGTCGGTGTGTATGTCCGTGAATCATAATGGGAGGATTATTAAATTCATTAAATAATTTTTTTACAGCAAGTTCATTAACATCCATGATATCTTTATTTTTAGAACTTTTATCATAGTTGCTTTTCTTCCTAGCAAAGTTAAATATCAAATCCTTTAAATATTTTGGAAACAATAAAAAACCCTTTTTACTAATCCAAGATCTTGAAAATTTTCTAAACCTTTGGTATCTCTTATCATCTGTACATAAAGTATCCCCGTGAAGGATAATTGCTTTTTCTTTACCAAGCTTAATAAGTTGGTGATCTGGAAGAATGGTGATGTTTGTTTCTTTAGCAAATTTTTTACCAACTAAGTAATCTCGATTCCCACAAATAAAAAATATTTTTGATTTATTGGATACTTGTTTCAATAAATCAATAACCTTTTTAAATTGATTGGTATCATCACCTGGCCACCAGTCAAACAAGTCACCTAGAATAAAAATATTTGGATAATTTTTGGCATAGTTATTTATGAAAGAAACAAAGTAGGCTATATCTTTTTTGGACGAGTCATCAAGATGAATGTCTGAAAAAAATATAGCGCTATCTTTTATATGAATCAGGCGGAAGCTTCCTCTATTATGATATGTTCATTAGGAACGTCTTGATGACCATTTGCAGAACCGGTTGATACCTTTGCAATTTTATCTACAACATCCTGTCCCTCAATAACCTTACCAAAAACGCAGTACCCAGCACCATCTTGGCCAGGAAAATCTAAGAAATTATTATTATTTACATTAATAAAAAATTGCGATGAGGCTGAGTCTGGATCCTGTGTTCTTGCCATTGCGATACTATACTTTTCATTTTTAAGCCCATTATCGGCTTCATTTTTGATAGGCGCGTCAGTCTGTTTTTGTGACATATCCTTTGTGAATCCGCCACCTTGAATCATAAAGCCATCTATGACACGGTGAAATATGGTGTCATTAAAAAAGCCTTTACTAACATAGCTTTCAAAGTTCTTAACGGTGATCGGGGCTGCCTTTTCATTAAGCTCCAACACGAGTGATCCTAAGTTTGTTTTTATAGTGACGTTACTCATAAATTATTTGACCTTTATAGAATTAATTTTAACTGTTTTGATAGGAACATCACCCATCCCATTTTTGACTCTTGTTTTTAATTTACCGATCTTGTCGACAACATCTTGACCTTCAATGACTTTACCAAAAACACAGTAACCAGGATTACTTTGTCCTGTGTAATCTAAAAAATCATTATTTTTAACATTTATAAAGAATTGAGAGGTTGCAGAATCTGGTATTGAAGTTCTTGCCATAGCAATGGTGTACTTTTTATTTTTAAGGCCGTTATCAGATTCAATTTTGATTGGCGCATCAGTTTGTTTTTGTGACATATCCTTTGTGAATCCACCACCTTGAATCATAAAGCCATCTATGACACGGTGAAATATGGTGTCATTATAAAAACCTTTATTAACATAGCTCTCAAAGTTTTTGACAGTGATGGGTGCTTTCTCAGGGTATGTTTCTATAACAATATTTCCTTTGGAAGTATTTATGAGAAATTGAACATTTTTTTCTGCGAAAATACTTGTGCTTACAAAAGATAATAAAAAAATAATAAAAAGTTTTAAAGTGTATTTCAAAATATAACTCCAATTGTATTTGTAGGTTAACGTAATTAGCATAAATTCTGCGTGTTATAATTTTTGCAATAATTAATGCGAAATCTATCATATATTAATTTCGTCTACCAATAAAGGAGAGCCCTTCAAAGTTTATTTATTATGCTTTCAATCTACAACACCTTAAATAATAAAAAAGAGATTTTTAAATCTATTGAGCCTAGTAAAGTCAAGATGTATGTCTGTGGAATGACTGTTTACGATTTCTGCCATATTGGCCATGCGCGCGTCCTAATTGTATTCGACATGATCACAAGATGGTTAAGAGAAAGTGGGTATGAGGTGACCTATGTAAGAAACATTACAGACATTGATGACAAAATCATAAAAAAAGCGATTGTTGATAATGTTGACTATAAAGTAGTAACAGAAAATTTTATCAAAGAGATGGATCACGATGCTGAGCAACTCGGTATTATTCCGCCAACACTTGAACCAAAGGCTACAGATCACATAGATGAAATGATAAAGATGATCGAGGATTTAATAAGTAAAGGGTATGCCTATAAAGCTGATAATAATGATGTCTTTTATGCAGTCTCAAAATTTGAAAGTTATGGAAAATTGTCTGGAAAATCACTTAAAGACCTGAGAGCAGGCTCTAGGGTAGAAGTCGATGAATTTAAAAGAGATAACAATGATTTTGTTTTATGGAAGTCAGCTAAACCAAATGAACCATCATGGGGCTCACCATGGGGAGATGGGAGGCCTGGTTGGCATATAGAGTGTTCGACAATGAGTAACAACCTGTTAGGCCAAACCTTCGATATTCATGGTGGTGGGCAGGACCTTCAATTTCCACATCATGAAAACGAAATTGCACAATCTGAAGCTGTTAATAGCTGTCAAATGGCTAACTATTGGATTCATAATGGATTCGTAAAGATAGATGATGAAAAAATGTCAAAGTCACTAGGTAATTTCTTTACAATCAGAAGTGTTTTGGAAAAGTATCAGGCAGAGGTGGTAAGATTTTTTATTTTAAAGGCCCACTACAGAAGTCCCTTGAATTTTTCTCAAAAAAACCTTGATGAATCAAAGCAAGCAATTACAAAGCTTTACCTAAGTATTAGAAATTCAAAAGCGAACAAAGAATACAAGATTAATTGGAATTTAAAATATGCCAATGATTTTAAAAAAGCACTGAATGATGATTTTAATACTCCTGATGCGATAGCAGTCCTTTTTGAGCTAGCTTTAGAAATAAACAAAAATCAAAATATTGAAGATATTAATTTATTAGTAAAATTAGGAAACGTAATTGGCATTTTAAGTCAAGATGTTGAAGATTTTTTACAGGATAATCTTAGCGTAGAAATTGACGTAGAGGGTATTATAAAGCAAAGAGATAAGGCAAAAGCTGCTAAAGATTATCACATGGCAGATAAACTAAGAAATGATTTACTCGAAAAGAATATTTTAATTGAAGACACTCCTTCAGGAACTGTTTGGAGAAGAAAATAATGGCTATAAATTTAAAAAAAACAACAAAGAAAGATATCGCTAGTATTAAGGGTATTAGATTAGGTGTTACTAGTGCCGGTATCAAGGATGATGCAACAGATTTATTGGTTATTGTGCTTCCAGATAACAGTAATGTAACTGGTTTATTTACCCAAAATCAATTTTGTGCAGCCCCAGTAATATTATCTAAAGATCACCTTGCGCATGAAGATAATATTAGGGCACTTGTTATAAATAGTGGTTGTGCGAATGCAGGAATGGGCCAACAAGGTATGGATGATGCAAAAACAGTTTGTAAGTCTTTAGCAAAGCATCTTGATATTAATGAAAGACAAGTTTTACCATTTTCAACAGGACTCATTATGTCAAAATTACCAGTTGAAAAGATTGTCAAAGCAATACCAAATGCTATAAATGATTTGAATGAAAATAATTGGTTTGAAGCTGCAAAATCAATTATGACTACCGATACAGCACCCAAAGCTTATTCAAAAATTATTAACTTAAAAGATAGAGATGTCACTATCACAGGTATATGCAAGGGATCTGGCATGATATATCCAAATATGGCAACGATGTTAGCATTTATAGCAGTTGATATAAATATTCCTCATGACTTACTGAATGAACTAATTTCTGAGGTATGTGAAAAAAGCTTTAATTGTATTTCCGTTGATGGAGATACATCCACAAATGACTCATTTATTTTAATGGGCATACCTTCAGATAAAGATTTTACGCTGAAAAAAAATAGTGAAGAGTATCAAAAAATTAAATCAGCTATTTTTGATGTGGCAAGTTTTCTAGCGCAATCAATCATAAGAGATGGAGAGGGAGCAACAAAATTTCTAACAATATCTGTCACTAAATCTTTAAGTCATACAGAGGCAAAGACGATTGGTATGGCTATCGCAAATTCACCACTGGTAAAAACAGCTTTTTTTGCCTCAGATGCAAATCTCGGCAGAGTGTTATCTGCGATTGGAAATAGTCAAGTAGATGATCTTGATTTAAATAAAATCGATATTTATATAAATGAAATTTTATTTGCTAAGGCGGGGGCTATTTCAAATTCATTTGATGAAATAAAAATTTCATCAGAGATGAAAAAAAATGAAATAAACCTTCATATAATTCTTGGAAGAGGTACAGAAGAAGCTAAGGTATGGACCACTGATTTATCACACAAGTATATAGAAATTAATTCTGAATATAGAACATAACATTAAAAATATCCAAGTCGCTGTTGGAATTCTTAAAGATTCTGATGGTAAATATTTATTAGGAAAAAGACTAGATTCTCAAAGCTGGTCAGGTTGGTGGGAATTTCCTGGAGGTAAATTAGAGACTAATGAAAGTCCATCTGAAGCACTAAAAAGAGAAATCTTTGAAGAGCTTGGTGTTGTCATCAAAAAATATAAACAATGGACAACAAGAAGGGTGGTTGAAAAAAATAAAATAACAATCCTATATTTTTTCTTAATAACCTCATGGACGGGGATGGTAGAGGGAAGGGAAGGCCAAGAATTACAGTGGGTTAATTTAAAAAAATATAACGCAACAAAAGTTTTACCGCCTAATCAAGTTATTCATCATGCCTTAAAAAATAACTTACCTAATATCTATGCAATCACTAATTTGCAAGAAATATCATCTGAAAATTTTTTTCAAGTATTAAAGAGAAAGGTAAATGATGGTCTAAGCCTCATACAGATTAGAGAAAAAAATCTCCTAAAAACTGAATTAGAGGGCTTTCTCGTACGTATAAAAAAAATACTTCATCATTCCAATGTAAGAATAATAATTAATTCAAACATAGACCTAGCTTATGAATATGAACTAGATGGCGTGCACTTAAATTCAAAACAATTGCACGAATTAAGTCATTTCCCTAAAGATTTACTGGTGGGCGCTTCATGTCATTCGGAAAACGATCTAAAAGTGGCTGAAGAAAAAAATGCAGATTTTGCAGTTCTCGGATCAGTAAAAAAAACCCTCACCCATCCTGACCTTGAGCCTATGGGTTGGGTAAGGTTTAATAAATTAGTTAATAATTCTAATCTACCAATTTACTCAATTGGAGGTATGACTAATAGCGATATTTTATCCTCATTAGAATATGGTGGGATAGGAATTGCTTCTCAGCGAGCAATATGGGCTAAATAGATTCTTATTTCACAACGAATTTAAATGCCTTTGTTATTTTGTTATTTTTAGCATCCTTAAAAACAAAAGTCAGATCTAAATTTTCACCAGGTTCTAATTTTTCCTTAAGACCAAACAACATCAGGTGGTCATTACCTGGAGATAAAACTAAAGGAGAGTTAGGACCTAATTTCGGCTCAGTTAATTTCCGCATTTCCATAACGCCATTAGCCATCTTCATCGAGTGTAACTCAATTTTTTTAAAATTTTTATTGGAAACCTCTATAACCTTAAGATCACTAGTAGATTTAACTGTCGCAAAACCAGCTGTCACATCAACCCCAGGCCTTGGCATTTTTATAAATGCTTTTGAAATTGTGATTTCATCAGCACCATAAGCAAATAATGAAATTAAAATTAACGTTAAAAAACTAAGCTTCATTTTCAGATGATGTATCATTTTCTTTTCCTTTAATAATAAATTGTTCTGAAGCCCAAGCGCCAAGGTCTAATAGCTTACATCTATCAGAACAGAAAGGATTACTTGGGTTATTTTGAATGTAGTTAAAAATCTTTGAGCATGTTGGACAATGTTTTTTCATAAAAGACTACTGTTGACTAACACCCATCTTAAATTTTATCTTTTTCCCAGCATTAGTGTTTTTCGTAAAAGACGAAAATTGAATATTTATAGTATATTTATTTGATGTTAAATTAGGGTATAAATTCAATTTTTGTGGAAGTTGAAGTTGAATAAAGTCATGTCTAAATGAAGGATTTAATTGATAGTTTACTAGACCATTTTCGTTACTTTCTATAGATTCCAATGTGATTGAATCTCTCAACGTATCTAAATAGGTTGTGATGCTATTAAAAATAGGTAGGTAGGGATCTATTTTGCTAAAAAAATATTGTTGTTTGGCTTTAGGGCTTAATTGTTGCATCCAAACTTGCAGTTGCGGAAGATCGCTACTTACAATGCCGGTTGGACTTAATGAAGAGGTCTTGATCTCTTGTAAA
>ENA-OWPI01001964-OWPI01001964.1-marine-metagenome-genome-assembly--contig:-NODE-1964-length-20707-cov-3.599273_pt1 | contig 20707 bp, 21 predicted proteins | sample MGYA00238138_ERZ651775 | MGnify/ENA primary metagenome ERZ651775 (study PRJEB26906, sample SAMN06265043) | marine metagenome | isolation source: Helgoland LTER site | place: Germany:Helgoland, sampling...
GATATGGTAATCGTGTTAAAAATAACGCCTTTACCTCCAGCACTATTGACCCCTTTTTCAGCTTCACTTGCCAAATCATTAATGTGCATATTGCACGGAGTAACCATAGACCAAGTTGATGCAATACCAACCTGAGGCTTGTTAAAATCCTCCTTTTTGAAGCCTACTGGATATAGCATTGCTCTGGATGCAGCACGCTCATAACCATCAATTACTACAGATGAATATTTTCTAGTGTTTGACATTACATTTAAATTAGCAAAAAAATATAAATTTTAGACTAAAATAACCGGCTTCTAATGTCAATTAAGGCTATAAGTTGAGCAAAGCCAATCAAATTATCGAATTAATGAAGCCGTTTGTAGATGAGGGAAGGCTTCTCCCAAGAAGCTTTGAAACTATTAATAATAGCATTAATGATTTTATTGTTATTGAAAATGAAAATGAGGTTATTGCATGTGCTGGTTTGAAGGTCTATCAGCAGGAAAAGGTAGGTGAAATTTATGCCTTGGTTGTTAAAAAGGCTTTTCATAATACTGATACCTCTTCAAAATTAATGCACTTACTCATAGATAAAGCTTCTGGTATGGGTCTCAGCTCAATTTTTGCGCTATCAAAGTATGGAGGTAGATTCTTTTTTAGGTTTGATTTTAATGAGGCCAAATTAAGTTCTCTTCCCGAGTCAAGACAAAAGAGTTATGATTACGAAAGAAGCTCAATGATTTATTTAAGAAAGCTTTGAGCTATTAATAAGAATAGATCTTTTAAGTATGACTAACTAATGGAACTTAAAGATAGAATACGTGGATACCTTCCAGTTGTAATTGATGTTGAAACTTCTGGATTTAATGACAAGACGGATGCCTTATTAGAGATTTGTGCAATCATACTCAGTATGGATGAGAAGGGTTCTTTTTTTCCAAAAACAACACTTCATTATCACGTCAAACCTTTTAAAGGAGCAAACATTGAGCTATCAGCAATCAAGTTTAATGGTATCGATATTGAAAATCCATTTAGACTTGCCATCAGTGAAGAGAGAGCGCTAAAAGAGATATTTGAACAAATTAATAACGCTCTCAAGGCAGAGGATTGCTCGCGTTCTATTTTGGTCGGCCATAATGCCTTTTTTGATCTTGGGTTTGTTAAGGCAGCAACAGAAAGGGCAGGACTAAAAAGTCCATTTCATCAGTTCTCAACGATTGATACTGTCAGCCTATCTGCAATGTATTGTGGTGAAACAGTTCTTGCTAAAGCAGTTTCAAAGGTTGGAATCGAGTGGGATAACACTGAGGCTCATTCAGCGCTCTACGACACCCAAAAGACCTCAGAGCTGTTTTGTAAAATCTTCAATTCTAAAAAATTAGAATATTAAGGGCGCTAATTTTCAATTTTTCTTAGATATTTATAATCTAGTGCCCACTTAATAAAGTCTGCTGTATTGATTTTATTGCTTCTGAACCTTTCCCTTAAAAGATGGTTTTCAACTCTTTGAAAGAAGATGAGACTTAATGGCTTATTCTGAAGAGTTTTTATTTCATTAAGTTTTATCTTATAAAGTGAAGGCTCAATAAGTTCTGAGAGTTTGGGGCTTATCCCCAAAAGAATCAAAAGACACTCATTAAAGCTAATTTGGTCTGTTTTAGTTAATATGTTGTGCCAGTCTTTTCGAGTTTTTAGCTGACTTTCGCTAGGTTGAGGGCTTTTAAAATCTAAAATAGAATCTGCTAATAGGCTATTAAGAGAGGTAATTTCAAACTTAATGTCTGGTTTAATTTGTTCTCCTTTGAGAAGGGACTCTCTGAGTCTTTCTAACTCGACTCTAATATTTTCCGCAGTTCTTTGATGGAAAAGGTTGTAGCTTAATTCAGACATATTCTTAATATATATAAAAGTTAATTAAATTTACTTTCTTGCTCCAGAGTCCACTGCCTAATTTGCTCTGTAACCTCAGAAGGTTTTAAATTGGAATGCGGGATTGCCTTACCAATAACTAAGGTGATTTCCCCTGGTTTTTTGATAAAACTTCCTTTAGCCCAAAGTTTACCCGCATTATGATAAACAGGCACAATACTATACCCAGTTTTTTTTGCTATAGCGCTCCCACCATTTTGATAAACACCAAGACGCTTGTATGGCTGTCTTGTGCCCTCTGGATAAATAACAATTGAAATACCTTTCTTTAATCGATCAGAGCCTTGTCTGATAACCTTTTTGATTGCATTCAACTTATCACCACGATTGATAATGATTGGATTGAGAAGAGCTAAACTCCAGCCAAAGACTGGTAGCCACAATAACTCACGCTTTAAGACCCATGTGTGGGCTGGAAAAATGGTTTGAAAGGCAAGTGTTTCCCATGTTGATTGATGATTTGAGATAATGATGCACGGCTCTTGTAACACGTTTTCACTACCAACAACTTTAGTAGTGATATTGAGAGTGACTTTAAGCCACCAGATGCAAAAGATAGCCCACTGTGATAGAAATTTTTGTCGAGTAGGGTAACTTGTAAAGATTAGAAATAAGCCGACAAAAGAAATCAAAATTAAACTAATAATTGAACCAACAAAGTAAAATAATGATCTTAAAAGTAACATGGCTTATAGAAGACTAAGCGTTATAATTTAGTTAAAATTTTACTAACTTTAGTGCCAACTGGTATGTCTATTTTATGAATGCAGAAAAACAATCCTTTATTTTTCAAATATTAAGCTTTCGATGAATATTCTAATTGGTATTTTTTCTCTTCTAATTGGCTCAGCAATAAGTTTTTATATTCTCAATAAGAAGCTTTTTAAGGCCTCTCAGAGGAATATTCAGCTTGAGACTAAACTGGATGAAAAAGAAAAGAATTATGCTGAGAAGCTTCAACTTGTAGAACAACTTAAAAAGCAGGTTAATAATGACTTTAAAGAGATTGCTTCGGACATTTTAAAAAATGATCGCGATAAACTAAAGATAGATAACTCTGATTTATTGACACCTCTTCAAACTCAGCTTAAGAGCTTTAGAGAGAGAATTGAAACAATCACTAGGGAGCAGGTTGAGGAGAGGACAACCCTCAAAGAGCAAATTAAATCGCTTCACGAAGCAAATATAGAAACACAGCAATCGGCAAAAAATTTAACTGAGGCTCTTACCTATGACAATAAAATCCAAGGGGATTGGGGGGAGGAAATCTTAAGCTCACTTCTATCAAGCTACGGCTTTCAGGAAGGCGTGGAGTTTGACCTTCAAAAGCAATATAAAAATGAGATGGGTGAAAAATTCAAACCTGACGTTATCCTTCATCTACCTGAGGGCAAGGATGTTGTGATTGACTCAAAAGTTTCATTAAAAGATTATGTCGATTATGTGGCAGATCAAACTAATGAATTAGCTTTGAAAAGGCACATAACCTCAATTGAAAATCAGATAAAAAATATTAGTATAAAGGAGTATGAAAACCTTGAGGGAGTGAGAAGTCTAGACTTCATTTTTGTTTTTATTCCGATTGAAGGGGCGCTTCTTCTTGCGCTTCAGCATAAGCATAGTTTGTTTGATGATGCTTTGAAAAAAAATATTATGCTTGTCTCTCCATCAATGCTGAGTATGAGTTTAAAAACTGTTAACTTTATGTGGCAAACCGACAAACAAAATAAAAATGCGGATGAGATTGCCAGGCAAGCCTCTGGAATGTATGACAAATTGGCTTTATTTGTAGAGGACCTTGATAAGATTGAGACACAACTTGAAAAGACCAAAGAGGGCTTTACTAGCGCCAGAAACAAACTATCTACTGGAAAAGGGAATTTGATAAGCAGAGCTGAGAGGCTCAAAGCGCTTGGGGTTAAATCAAACAAGGAAATTAGTGAATGATAATTGAAAAAAAACACTCAATTCAGGATGACGATTTTAAAGGCAAGGTTGTTTTAGTCACAGGAGCAAACAGAGGTTTTGGATTAGCGGTAACTATGGACCTAGCTAGAGCTGGCGCTACAGTCATTATGCTTGGAAGAGATCTGGGTTCGCTCGAGTATGCTTACGATGCTGTTGTTGATGCTGGACTTACTGAGCCGATTCTATACCCGCTTGATCTAGAGGGTGCAACTCCTGAAAACTATCAGGAGCTTCAAGAAAACCTTATAAATCAATTTGGGAAGCTCGATGGACTCGTTCATAATGCATCAATTCTTGGCACTCAAATGCCTATAGAGCAATACGATATTAAATTGTGGTATTCAACACTTCAGATTAATCTCAGTGCTCCTTTCATGTTAACTCAGTTTCTTATTCCGGCTCTTTTAAAGTCCGAAGATGCAAGAGTAATTTTCATGTCCTCTTCAGTTGGAAGAGAAGCCAGAGCTTACTGGGGTGCATACAGTGTTAGTAAGTTTGGCATTGAGGGCTTGGCAAAAACCCTTTCTGAGGAGCTTGAAAAGACAAATATTAGCGTCAACACAGTTAATCCAGGAAAATTGAGAACAGAAATGAGAAGGGCGGCTTATCCTGCTGAGGATTCATCTAAAGTTCCACTACCCGAAGAGAAGAGCCAAGCAATTGTCTTTTTGTTGTCTAGCTCAAGCCCTAAGATAAATGGAGAGCAGCTAACTATTTCAGATTGACCTAACGCTGAAGATCTGCGGTAAGGTGTGGATGAATTTTCTTTAAAATTTGTTTGTAAACATCCGAATTTCCGGCGACAACATTTCCAGTTTCCATATATTTATCTCTTCCAGAAAAATCACCTATAAATCCTCCAGCCTCTTTAACCATTAGGGCACCAGCAGCCATATCCCATGAATTGAGCCCAATTTCCCAGAAGCCATCAAGTCTTCCTGCTGCTAGATAGGCGAGGTCTAAAGCTGCAGCACCAGCCCTCCTAATTCCCGAAACATGAGGGTGTATTGCTCTAAAGGTTTCAATATAGCAGTCTAAGTGCTGAGGGTGTTTGAATGGGAAGCCTGTTCCAATAAGGGTATCTTTTAGCCCATTGGTTGAAGTGACTCGGATCCTTTCATTATTTAGATAGGCACCTTCACCCCTAGATGCGGTATAGAGCTCTTCCTTGAAGGGATCATATATTACTGCATGAGTAGTAATTCCTTTCTCAACAAGTGCAATTGATACTGCATACTGAGGATAGCCATGAAGATAGTTAGTTGTTCCATCTAGCGGGTCAATAATCCATTGATAGTCGTTATCACCAATCATTTTTCCACTCTCTTCACCAAGGATAGAGTGCTCAGGGAAAGCCTTCTTAATTTCATTGATAATTGCAGTTTCAGCAGTCTTGTCAACCTCAGATACGAAGTCATTTTCAGATTTATTTTCTATAGTTAATAAATCGACTTGATTGTGATACCTTAAAATAATATCACCAGCTGCTCTGGCAGCTCTAACTGCAATATTAACGGTAGGGTGCATCGTAAATGAGCCAAACAAATAAAGAAATGAATTATACCTTGACGAATTTTAATAAAGTAAGGATTGTCATGGTGAATACCACTGAACCAGGGAATATTGGAGCAGCGGCTAGGGCAATGAAAAATATGATGCTAAGTCAACTCTATCTAGTCTCACCATCAAACTATCCCTCAGCAGTTGCTACCGCAAGAGCTAGTGGAGCAGATGACGTTTTATCAAAAGCTTTAATCTGCACAACTTTAGAGGAGGCTTTAGAAGGAGTTAGCTTAGTAATAGGTGCAAGTGCTAGACAGCGAAATATTAAGTGGAGACAATTAGATGTTATTGAAACTTGTAATGAAATTCAAACTTCATTTTTATCAAATGAAAGGGACGTGGCTGTAGTTTTTGGGACTGAAAACTCTGGGCTAACAAATGAGGAGTTGGACTTGTGTTCTATCCTAATGACCATTCCGGGAAATCCTAAATATTTCTCATTAAATGTTGCTTCTGCGGTTCAGGTATTCGCATATCAGAACTTTGTTACTAACGTTGAAGGAAAATTTGATAATGCTCCAAAGGATACTGCTACTTTTGATGATTTGAATAGTTTTTATAAGCATCTTGAGCAAGTTCTTGAGCACATAAGCTACTTTGACTCGAAAAAACCTAAAAGTTTACTTATGAGACGTCTTAGAAGACTATTTGGCAGAAGTATTCCTGAAAAAGAAGAGGTAGCTATATTGAGAGGAATACTCAATAAAATCAATCCATATAAGCCATAAATAAAAAAAGCCCGAAAAACGGGCTTTTTAGGATCTTTAATAGCTTTTAACCTAGCATTAGTTTGTTCATTCTTTTTACGAACTCAGCGGGCTCTTTTATTTGACCGCCTTCACTAAGGACTGCCTGATCAAACAAAACTTTTACAATGTCATCGTCTACCTTAGTTTTGAGTTTCATAACTAATGGATGGCTCGGGTTTATTTCAAGAATTGGTTTAGTTTCTGGAACGTCCTGTCCAAGTGACTTCATGATTCTCTCCATATTGCCCCCTAACTCATTCTCATCTGCTACTAGACAAGAAGGAGACTCACTCAGGCGACTTGAAACCTTAACTTCTTTAACCTGGTTTTCAAGGATTTCCTGTGCCTTAGAGATAACTTTTTCATAGTCTTTGACTGTCTTCTCTTTCTTTTTCTTGTCTTCTTTTGAGTCGAGATCATCCAGATCTCCCTTGGCAATAGACTTTAAAGACAATTCTTCAAATTCTCCAAAGTTAGCGACTAGCCATTCATCAACTCTGTCTGATAGAAGTAAAACTTCGATATCCTTTTGCTTAAAAATTTCAAGATGCGGGGATCCTTTTGCTGCATCATAGCTATCAGCAGTAACATAATAAATATTTTTCTGATCCTTATTCATCCTTCCAATGTAGTCTTTGAGTGAAACCGTTTGGTCAGCAGAATCAGTTGCAGTAGAAGTAAATCTAAGAAGATTAGAAATTTTTTCTTTATTTGCAAAATCCTCAACGACTCCTTCTTTGATAACCATTCCAAACTCATTCCAGAAAGCTGCATAATCTTCAGGCTTATTTTTGGACATTTTTTCAAGTTCTGAAAGAATTCTTTTAACTGAAGCCTTTTTAATAGTGTCGACAACTTTACTACCCTGAAGGATTTCCCTAGAGACATTTAACGAAAGATCTGCAGTATCAATAACGCCCTTAATAAATCGTAGATATTGAGGAAGAAGCTCTTCATTGCCTTCCATAATAAAAACTCTCTTAGCATAGAGTTTAACGCCACCTTTTCTTTTGGGTTCCCACATGTCAAAAGGAGCTTTTTTTGGAATAAACAATAGAGAGGTGTAATCTAGTTTGCCTTCAACTCTGTTGTGGATTTGCGTTAACGGACCATCAAAATCATATGATAGCGATTTATAGAATTCATCGTAGTCACTTTGAGAGAGTTCTTTTTTGTCTTGCATCCAGAAAGCTGTAGCCTTGTTAATTGTTTCATAAACAATCTCAGTTTCACCTTCCTCTGAGGGTTTGACCATCATAATTGGAACTGTGATGTGATCAGAATACTTTGATACGATTCCTCGAAGACGAAAACCATCGATAAACTCACTTTCTGCTTTCTTGACATCAAGTATCACTGTTGTTCCATAATCTTCCATTTCAACAGTCTCAATGGAATACTCACCCTTGCCTTTTGAAGTCCATTTTGTACCATTTGCTTTATCATCTCCAGCTTTTCTACTAAGAAGAGTAACAGTATTAGAAACAATGAACGCAGAATAGAAGCCAACTCCAAACTGTCCAATTAGATTGGAATCTTGAGTTTGATTTTTATCTAAACTCTCTAAGTATTTTCTTGTACCAGAATTTGCAATGGTACCAATATTCTCCATAACCTCATCCTGAGTCATACCGATACCATTGTCTCTGATGGTTACTGTGCCTGCATCTTTATCAACATCAATATGTATGCTTGGCTCTTGTTTTCCCTCAAGTAACTTGTCATTAGATAACGACTCAAACTTAAGCTTGTCGATTGCATCTGAAGCATTCGAAACAAGCTCTCTGAGAAAAATCTCTTTATTGGAATAAAGAGAATGAATCATCAAATTAAGAAGTTGAGAAACTTCAGTTTGAAATTCATGTGTTTGTTTCTTACTCATTCAAAATCCCCTATCGTTTAACGTAAAATGTAAAGATATGGTCAATAACGAAAAAAACAAGTACGAAAACGTAATTTTAACCAAACAAATTGAAGACTTTGTTGAGCACTTGAGTATTGAAAAAAACTATGCAATAAATACAATTTCGTCATATAAAAGAGACCTCCTTAAATTTTCAAGCTTCTTAGAAGTCAGAGAATTTTCTGATTTTAATTTGATTGACTCTGACGTTCTCAACCTGTTTGTAATGGAGCTGAGACGTAGAAACACTTCAGGAAAATCAATAAAAAGATACTTATCATCTATCAGAGTTTTTTTTACCTTTTTAATTGACAACAATCAGATTGAGGTAAATCCTGCTCTAGCAATAAAAACTCCAAAAGTTGAGCGAGATCTTCCAAAAACCATTGATTTTGATGATTTAAAAAAAATGATGACAATTAATTCATCAAAATATAAAGAGCTAAGATCAGTATTGATGATAGAGCTGTTATATTCATGCGCGTTAAGAGTATCAGAACTTGTTGGGATAAATCTTGAAGATATTGATATGGACGAGGGATTTGTAAAGGTTATTGGTAAGGGAAGTAAGTCTCGATTTTCTCCAGTAGGGCAAACAACAATCGATGTTCTAAAACGTTACATTAAGCTCAGACCAAAGTGTGACTCAAATGCCTTATTTGTTAATAAAAAAAATACCAGAATATCTTCAAGAACAGTTCAAAATATTGTTAAGAAAAGAGCTTTAGAAGTTGGGGTTTCAATTAATGTCCATCCTCATATGCTAAGACACGCGGCAGCTACACATTTCTTGCAATCAAGTCATGATTTGAGGACAGTTCAAGAGTATTTGGGCCATAAAAGCATTAAAAGCACACAGGTCTATACCCATCTAGATTTTCTAGAGCTTTCAAAAGTTTATGATGAGTTTCACCCGAGAGCAAAAAAATGATAATTAATACTAGAATTCGACTAGCCCTGCATCATTTAAAAAAAGGAGTTATAGCTCACCCAACAGATACAATCTACGGTCTTGGATGTCTTGCTAATAATTCAGCTGGCATTCAAAAAATTATTGAGCTTAAAAAAAGGAATCTAAACAAAGGATTTATTCTGCTTGCCTCTGATATAAGCTATCTATTTCCTTATATAGATTCCAATATGAGCATGGATCTCTTTAAAGAAATATCATTGCCTTCTAATAAACCAACAACTTTTTTAGTGCCTAAGTCAGATGAATTGCCACCTTTATTGGCTGGTGGTAATGAGCTTTTAGCAGTTAGAATTACTTCAAATTCGCTGATCAAGTTTTTTTGTGAAAAAACTGACTCGGCTCTAATTTCAACGAGTGCAAATTTACAAGGGAAAAAAGTGGCTACAACTAAACGTGAACTTAAAAGCTACTTTGGAAACCAGCTAGACTATGCATTACCTCCGAGTGGGTATAATTCTCAACCTTCTCGGATAATTAATTTGATGACTGGCGAGCGTATTAGGTAATTACTTAATGATAGAACAAGTAGAAAAGTATTTATTAAATCTTCAAACTAATATTTGTGAAGAGTTTGGAGATTTAGACTCAAAGTCAGACTTTGATAAAGACGTATGGGAGAGAGATGATGGTCGGGGGAGTGGAATTACTCGAGTCATTTCTAATGGAAGTCTTTTTGAGAAAGGCGGTGTCAATTTCTCAATTATCAGTGGCGATAAGATGCCCAAATCAGCTACAGAGCTTCGACCTGAATTAGAAGGAAGAAAATATACAGCACTTGGGATTTCATTAGTATTCCATCCTGAAAATCCATTTGTTCCAACAACTCATGCAAATGTTCGCTTCTTCATAGCTGAAAATAAGGGTGAGGAGCCTTTATGGTGGTTTGGTGGAGGGTTTGACCTGACTCCTTATTATGGATTTGAAGAGGATGCAATTCATTGGCATGAAGTTGCCAGTAAGGCATGTAAGCCCTTTGGAGATAAAGTTTACGAAAGGTATAAGAAGTGGTGTGATGATTATTTTTATCTAAGTCATAGGAATGAGCAGCGCGGTATTGGTGGATTGTTTTTTGATGATCTCAATGAAGGAGGATTTGATTCTTGCTTTGAGTTTATGAAAAGTATTGGAAATCATTTTATTGAAGCCTATAAGCCAATCGTCCTAAGAAGGCAAGGAATGCCCTACACTGATAAGCAGAAAGAGTTCCAACTTTATAGAAGAGGCCGATATGTTGAATTTAATTTAGTTCAAGATAGAGGTACATTGTTTGGCCTTCAAAGTGGAGGGAGGACTGAATCAATTCTTATGTCACTTCCACCGAATGTAAACTGGGTATATCAATTCAATATTGAGTCAAAAAGTGAAGAGGAAAAACTAATGAATTACTTTTTAAAACCAAGAGATTGGATTTCATAAATATCAACTTAAGTTGAATTATTTTCTAGTGAAAAGCCCAGAAAACTAGGATATAATCCATTGTTGAAATATCTTTTGTTGTTCTCAATCTAGATTAGAGTCAACATTTCGTTTGCAACGGCGCAGACTTCTGACAATGCCTGTCAAAATTAAATTTACTATTATTTTTAGGGAGTAAAACTATGTCTGCAAAAGATGTAATGAAAACGATCGAAGAACAAAGCGTAAAGTTTATAGATTTCCGCTTTACAGATACTAAAGGAAAAGAGCAGCACGTCAGTGTTCCAGCTCATACTGTTGATTCTGAAAAACTTGAAGAAGGTCAAATGTTTGACGGTTCTTCAATTGCTGGTTGGAAGGATATTAACGAGTCTGACATGATTTTAATGCCTGACTGTGATACGGCAATTATTGATCCATTTACAGAAGAAGTAACTCTAAATATTCGTTGCAATATTATCGAGCCTTCAGATATGAAGGGGTATGTAAAAGACCCTCGTTCAATTGCACATAGAGCTGAAGCATACTTAAAGGATTCAGGAATTGGTGATACTGCTTATTTTGGTAACGAACCTGAATTTTTTGTATTTGACAGCGTGAAGTGGGATACAGGACATGGAATGGGCAAGGCTTTCTTTGAGATTAACTCTGAAGAGGCTGCGTGGAGTTCTGGTGAGGATATGGAAGGTGGTAACAAAGGTCACCGCCCAAGAGTTAAAGGTGGTTATTTCCCAGTTCCTCCTGTGGATTCTTTACATGATCTTCGTTCTCAAATGTGTTTAGCAATTGAAGAGATGGGTGTTACTACTGAAGTTCACCATCACGAGGTTGGTACAGCTGGACAATGTGAAATTGGTGCATTATTTAATACCCTAGTTAAGAAAGCTGATGAAACTCAGATTTTAAAATACTGTGTTCATAATGTAGCTCATCTATATGGTAAGACAGCAACATTCATGCCAAAACCAATTGCCGTTGATAATGGAAACGGCATGCATGTTCATATGTCAATTGCAAAAGATGGTAAAAATTTATTCGATGGTGACGGCTATGGAAACTTAAGTGAAACAGCACTCTACTATATTGGCGGTGTTATTAAACACGCGAAGGCATTAAATGCATTTACAAATCCATCCACTAATTCATACAAGCGATTAGTGCCAGGTTTTGAAGCTCCAGAAATGCTTGCTTATTCAGCTAAGAACCGTTCAGCTGCTATAAGAATTCCATTTGTATCGAACCCTAAAGGACGCAGAATAGAAGTTCGCTTCCCAGATTCAACAGCGAATCCATATCTTGCCTTTGCGGCACTTTTAATGGCGGGTCTTGATGGAATTAAAAACAAGATACATCCTGGCGAGCCAGCTGATCAGGATCTATACGAAGACAGTGATGGATCTATTCCTAAAGTCAGTGGTATGCTTCATATCGCTCTTGAAGAATTAGATAAGGATCGTGATTTTCTTAAGCAGGGCGGCGTTTTTACTGATGAAGTAATTGATTCATTCATTGAACTAAAGATGCAAGAAGTGACTGCTATGAGAGCTTCACCTCAGCCACTTGAGTTTGACTTATATTACAGTTGTTAATATTGTTATATTCAAAATAATAAAAAGCCGCACAGAGTGCGGCTTTTTATAATCTATTAATAACTATTTGTATACGTTAAAATACATGTTAATTTATTTTAAAATTCATAACAAAGATGATTGAACTAAGAAATGACTGGCAAATAAATGAAATTAAAGCTCTATTTGAGCTCCCCTTTAATGATCTTCTATTTAAGGCACATTCTATCCATAGAGAAGCATTCGATCCAAATAAAGTCCAAGTTAGTTCATTATTAAATATTAAAACTGGCGCTTGCCCTGAGGATTGCTCATACTGCTCTCAAAGTTCAAAATATGACACTGGGCTTGAGCGTGAAAAGCTGATGGAGGTTGAGGAAGTTCTCAAGCAAGCTCAAAATGCAAAAAACAAAGGAGCAACTCGATTCTGTATGGGCGCTGCATGGCGAAATCCGACTGATAAAAGCTTAGATAAGGTGATTCCAATGATTCAAGGCGTAAAAGCAATGGGAATGGAGACGTGTGTGACTCTGGGTATGTTATCCCCGAAGCAAGCTGCTGTTCTAAAAGATGCCGGTCTGGATTATTACAATCATAATATTGATACATCGAAAGAGCACTATTCTAATGTTGTTACAACACGTCAATTTCAAGACAGATTGGATACTTTGGAAGCCGTTAAGGATGCCAATATCAATGTTTGTAGTGGCGGTATTCTAGGGATGGGTGAAACACAGTCTGATAGAGCTTCAATGCTTCAATCTTTAGCTAACCTTGAAAAGCATCCAGACAGTGTTCCAATCAACTTACTTGTTCCAATTCCTGGAACTCCATTTGAGAATGTAAAACCCCCCAGTGAAAGTGAATTTGTTAGAACTATAGCTGTTGCGAGAGTCTTAATGCCTCATTCTGTTGTGAGGTTATCTGCTGGTCGCCTTGATATGGGAGAGGGGATGCAGGCACTTTGCTTTTTTGCTGGAGCTAATTCAATTTTTTATGGTGAGCAGCTTCTAACTACTGATAATCCAACGATTGCCAATGATAAGCTTCTCTTTAATCGTCTTGGTATTAATTCAGAAGATAATCAGCAATCAGTCGCTCAGGATATTGCACTTTAAGCAATCCAAGATTTTTACTCAATTTCTTGAGTTTTTCTTTACTTAATTGAGATATTTCATCATCTATTGCATCTGGCGTTAGGTCTTTCTCATCAATTAAAATCCCTGCTTCTTGTTTGGACAAGTACTGAGCGTTAATGGTTTGATGATTATCGATTGCATATGGAAATGGAATAAGTATCGCAATTGTATTTGAAGCTATTAGTTCAGAAACTGTCATTGCTCCAGCTCTGCATATAACTAAATCTGCCCAAGCATAAGCATCTTCCATATTGCTAATAAATGAATCTATTTTTGCTTGAGGGTGGCCACTCCTGCTATAAAAAGACTTGACTTCATCAAAATGATTTTTTCCAGTTTGATGCCAGATGTTGACTGGTGATTTAATCATTGGAATTATTTCATTAATTTTTTTTGCTCCTAAAGAGCCTCCTAAAATAAGTACATTTTTTACTTCTGTAGGTGGTTTTTTTGGATGAGGTGAAAATAGAATAGGGTTCCCTGTTGTAATCACTTGGACTCTTTCATCAAATGAATGATCAAAAGCCTGAAAATTTAAAGTTGAAATCTTGCTTAAAAGTTTATTTGTAGATCCAGGAATAGTATTTTGTTCATGAATAAATAAGGGTACAAAAAAAATTTTTGCAACCAAGCCTCCAATGCCTGATGCATAGCCTCCCATTCCAATGACCGCGTTTGGTCTGTATTTTAAAAAGAGAGCTAGTGTCTGAATAAACCCAAAAATCAGAAACAATAAAGCTCTAAGAATGAATAGTAATTTTTTTCCACGAATTCCACTTGTAAATACTCCATGAAATTTTATGTTGTAGCTTGGAACTAAATCACTCTCCATAGAGTCTCTTCCACCAAGCCATTGAACTATCGCACCTCTTTTGGTTAGCTCTTTGGCAATTGAAAGTGCAGGAAAAATATGGCCACCTGTCCCGCCAGCCATAATTAGAATTTTTTTAGACATAGTGACGCTGTTTTGAGTATTTAGTCCTATTTTCCATATCTACACGCAAAATAATGGCTAATGAAATTATGGCAAATATCATTGATGTTCCGCCATAGCTTAGCAGTGGCAATGTAAACCCTTTGGGAGGTAAAAGACCTAAATTCATGCCAATATTGACCGTGATTTGCATCGCAAACCAGGTACAAATTCCAAAGACAACATAGGAACTGTAATATCTTCCTTTTTGAAGCGCTACCTTTGCAATCTTGAATCCTTTTAATAATATAAATAAAAAGGAAAGCAATACAAACATCATCCCTATGACCCCTAGTTCCTCTCCTATGACAGCAAAAATCATATCTGTATGTCGTTCAGGAAGAAGAGAATATTTTTGGATTCCAGCACCTATTCCAGTTCCAAACCAATCTCCTCTGGCAATACCAATCAATGCTTGCTGTGTTTGATGAACTTTGGCGTCAGTACTACCCCAAAAATCATCAACCCAGAAAGAAGTTAGTCGGGCAATTCGATTGGGATTTAGAAAAATAAATATACCTACAAAAGCAAATAAGCCAGCAGTTACAATTGAAAGTTGCTTTAAAAAAACTCCAGCAGCATAAAGCATAGCAAGCGCAGTTAATGAAATGATGAGGGTGGCTCCAAAATCGGTCTCTAATAGCAGAAGAACATCGGCAATACCAATAATCACAAGTGTTTTAAGAAAGCCTTTCCAGGGCTTTCTAATATCTTTTTCTTGTCGAATTAAAAAACCTGCCATAAAAAGGACCATAGACAACTTCATTAATTCTGAGGGTTGAAACTTAAAAAATACAAAATTAATCCATCTCGTTGAGCCATTAACAGTATGCCCAATTGGTGGTGGAAAAAATACTACTGTTAGTAATATTAAAGAGAGAATAAACAGTGGAATTGAATATTTTTGAAGAGTTGAGATTGGTGTATTCAACATAATCAATCCCGCAAACAAACCTGCACCAATAAATATAGTCTGTTTGAAAAAAAAGGAATAACTTGAAAAATATGCTAATGATGCAGAAAAAGACATCAGCCAGCCAAAAATTATCAAAGCCAAGATGGATGATAACAAAGCCTTATCAGGCATTTGTTTTGTTCTCATGTTTGGGTTCAATCTCATAGACAAATATATTTTATACTTTTATTTATTCAAAAGTTCTAATAGATAACTATAAGCTTAATAGTTAAGCTTTCAACAAGTCATTATGGGATAATCTTTTATTTTCATAAATTTAATTTACCGATGATTTCTACTGCAAATGTCACCATGCAATTTGGTGAAAAACCACTCTTTGAAAATATTTCAGTAAAGTTTCAGAGCGGCAATCGATATGGTTTGATTGGCGCTAATGGATGCGGAAAATCAACATTAATGAAGATCTTGACTGGTGAGCTTAAGCCAACTCATGGATCTGTTCTTGTTGGAGAAGGGCAGAGACTCGGGGTTCTCTCTCAGGACCAGTTTGCTTTTGAAGAATATCGCGTTGTTGATACAGTCATTATGGGGCACAAAGAGCTCTGGAAAATTAAAGAAGAAAGAGACAGAATATATGGCCTTCCAGAAATGAGCGAGGAGGATGGTATCAAGGTTGCAGAATTAGAAATGGAATTCGCCGAAATGGATGGCTATTCAGCTGAATCTTCTGCAAGTGAATTATTGCTTGGCCTAGATATACCTTTAGATCAGCACTATGGACTGATGAGTGAAATTGCTCCTGGATGGAAGCTCCGTGTCTTGCTGGCTCAGGCCCTTTTTTCTGATCCCGAGATACTTTTATTGGATGAGCCTACGAACAACCTAGATATTAATTCGATTAGATGGCTAGAAGAGGTTTTAAGTGCCAGAAAGTCAACAATGGTAATTATTTCACATGACCGTCACTTTTTGAACGGTGTTTGCACTCACATGGCGGATTTGGATTATGGTGCCTTGAATGTATTCCCTGGAAGTTATGATGATTTTATGATTGCGGCAACTGCTATTCAGGAAAGAATGAGGGCAGATAATGCAAAAAAGGAAGAAAAAATAAAAGATTTAAAACACTTTGTGTCTCGCTTCTCTGCGAATGCTTCAAAGTCTAAACAAGCTACTTCACGATTAAAGCAGTTAAATAAAATTGAATTAGATGATATAAAACCATCCTCAAGGGTAAGCCCCTACATTATTTTTAATCAAAGTAAGGAGCTGTTTAGAAATGTTCTTGAGGTTAAGGGTTTATCTAAAAGTTTTGATGGTGATCAAGTTTTAAAGGATATTAACTTGATGATTGAAACTGGAGAGAGAGTTGCAATAATTGGGCAAAATGGTATCGGTAAAAGCACCCTGCTCAAAACTTTATTTGGAGAAGTTGAGCCTGACAGTGGAACTAAAAAATGGAGTGAAAATTCAAATATTGGATACTATGCACAAGACCATAATAAAGAGTTTGAGAAAGATATGAGTGTTTTAGATTGGATGACTCAATTTAAAAATGAAAAAGATGACATTCAAATGATGCGGTCAGTTTTAGGAAAAATGCTTTTTGGCAAAGAAGATGTAAAAAAATCAGTCAAGTCCTTGTCTGGTGGTGAAAAAGGAAGAATGATATTTGGAAGACTGATGCTTCAAAAACCTAATATTTTATTGATGGATGAGCCTACAAATCACCTTGATATGGAGTCAATTGAGGCTTTGAATTTAGCGCTAGATAATTACAAGGGGACATTAGTTTTTGTCAGCCATGATAGAGAATTTGTTTCATCTTTATCTACAAAAGTAGTAGAGCTTAAGGATGATGGTGCTCATTATTATTCTGGAAATTATGAAGACTATCTTCTATCTCAAGTGTGAATTTAATTAAATTTCATATCGAAATCTATTGATTACCCATCGCTATATTTGATGGTTAAATACCATAATGATAATGAATGTTTTTAATGAAAAATTGATCTGATGTTTACAGGAATTATCCAAGCTAAGGGAAGTATTCGGGAGGTTAGCTCTTCTAATGAGGGTGCTCGGTTGAAAATTAATTCAAATGAATTGAACTTGTTGGACTCTAAGGTGGGCGACAGTATTGCGGTTGACGGAGTGTGTTTGACGGCAACTGAGGTAGCAGACAATTGGTTTAGTGCAGATATTTCAAATGAGACAATGAGTTGTACAACTTTTTCTAAGCTCACTCAAGGGCAAAATGTCAATCTTGAAAAATCTCTCAGACTGAATCAAGGAATTGATGGTCATTTGGTAAGTGGCCATGTGGATGGAGTTGGCGCAGTCAATTCAATTGATAAGGATGGTGAAAGTATTCGAATCAAGATTGAAGTCCAGAGTGATATTGTCAAATATATTGCTAAAAAAGGTTCGATTTGTGTCAATGGTGTTAGCCTTACTGTCAATAGTGTTGAGAATAATATTTTTGATGTTAATATAGTTCCTCACACATTTTCGGTGACAACACTTGGAGAGCTTAAACTTAATTCAATCGTTAATTTAGAGATCGACCAAGTTGCTAGATATGTTGAAAGACTTTTAACTCTAAAAGATCATAGGTGATTATGCAGGCTTCAATTAAAGAAATATTAGAAGACTACAAGCAAGGAAAAATGATCATCCTTATGGATGATGAAAATCGTGAAAACGAGGGTGATCTGTTGGTTGCGTCTGAAAAGGTAACGAAAGAGGATATCAATTTTATGGCCACTCATGGGCGTGGTTTGATTTGTTTGACTTTAACCCAGCAAAGGTGCCAACAGTTAAATCTTCCTTTAATGGTTTCTAAAAACAGTGACCTTCACTCCACAAACTTCACAGTTTCTATCGAAGCTGCGTCGGGAGTGACAACTGGAATTTCAGCTTCAGATAGAACTAAAACAATACTTGATGCTGTTGCAAAAGATGCAAAACCAATTGATATAGTTCAGCCTGGCCACGTTTTCCCTCTTATGGCTCAACAGGGCGGAGTTTTAATTCGAGCTGGACATACTGAGGCTGGGTGTGATTTAGCCCGATTAGCGGGCTTTGAGGCCTCCTCAGTCATAGTTGAAATTCTCAATGATGATGGCTCGATGGCTAGAAGTGAAGATCTATATAATTTTGGCAAAAAGCACAATATCAAAGTCGGTCATATTGCTGATTTAATTCACTACAGAGTTGAAAATGAAAAAACAGTTGAAAGGATAAGTCAGAGGCCATTTAAAACTAAGTATGGTGATTTCGAACTTTATTCTTATCTAGACACTATTCATAATGATATTCACATTGCACTTGTTAAAGGCACTATGAGTAAAAAAACTGAACCTTATGTAAGGGTGCATATGGAAAATATCTTCAAAGATGTTCTTCAAGAGGTTCAGCGGGGCTTTAGTATTAATAGTGCTTTAAGCATGATTTCAGAGGAAGATAACGGCGTTTTTTTACTTTTAAGAAAGCAGTCTAATCAGGCCATTCTAGAAAATATTGATAATCAAGATTATAAAAGCAGTGATGATGGCAAAACTTTCGGTATTGGCGCCCAGATACTCTCAGATTTGGGCGTTTCAAAAATGAAATCTCTTGGAAAGCCAAGAAAATGGCCTGGCCTAGAGGGTTTTGGAATAACAATTACCGAGTATGTAAATATTAAGGAGTAAAGGATTTGAAAGAAATTGAGGGTGATTTAACCATTAAAAATAAAAAAGTAGCAATAGTTGCTGCTCGATTTAATTTCTTTGTTGTTGAGCATTTGATCAGTGGAGCGAAAGAAGCGCTGCTAAAAAGTGGTGCTCATGAGGATGATATTGAAATATTTTTTGTCCCCGGAGCTTTTGAAATACCATTGGCACTTAAAAAAGTAGTGGGCACAGGTAAATTTGATGGAATAGTTGCTCTAGGGGCGGTCATCAGAGGTGGGACGCCACATTTTGAGTATGTTTCTGGTGAATGTGTAAAAGGAATCTCTCAAGTTTCACTAGATTCAGAAATACCTATCGCTTTTGGTGTTTTAACTGTTGATACAGTTGAGCAAGCTATTGAACGTTCGGGAACTTCTGAAAATAAGGGTGCTGAAGCTGCAGAAAGCACCATCCAAATGATTAGCCTGATTAATAAGCTGTGACTCCTAAACAACGCTCAAGAGCGAGAGTAGTTCAAGCTTTATACCAGTGGCTTGTTTCTGGAGAAGATATTAAAAAAATTGAGCACCAGTTTTTAAATCAAAAAGAAGGAAAAATTTCTAAGGCTTTTTTTTCAAACTTGTTGTTAAATATCCCTAAAAATATTTCTAGTATTGAAAAAATAATTCTTCCAACTCTGGAGAGAGATATAAGTGAATTAGGCCCTACAGAAAAAGCAATTTTGTATCTAGGTACTTATGAATTGAAGTTTCAACCCGAAGTGCCATATCGCGTTGTAATAAATGAGGCAGTGGAGCTTGCTAAACTTTATGGTGCAGAGGGGTCATATAAGCTTGTTAACTCATCATTAGATAAAATTGCCCCAGAATTAAGGTCTTTAGAGTTTGCATAACAAAGCTTTATTTAGCTAGGCTTTAATCAAATAATATGACCTTAATTTCTATCACTCTATTTCATTTGGACTATTAATAAAACCATCCCTGGTTCCATAGTTCTTTTTTTCTTCCAATCAGAGATAATTTAAACTCATGTTCGAAAATTTGATTGATTTAATCTTTTTTCATGGTAATATTTATGTTCAGCATTCTAATCTAGTTAGCTAATTAACGGGTTTCACTCTATAACTCAGGCTTTCTTTTTTTTGCTGAAATAGGGTTAGTTTAATATTTATATTAATTTAGGAGAAACAATGAAAAGTATTTATCGAAACTATTTTGTTGCTGGCTGTTTAATGCTATTTAGACCAGTGATTAAGTTATCAGTAACAGAAGATGTTGGTGATTGTTAGTGAAATGGTTTACTTTTTGAGATGGGTGGTGATTAGTGGTATTTTTGGTTATGAATAGTCATCTTAATCATTTCCCTATACTCATCGATGGATGGTTCACCTTACACATCCATCAGTTGTAACGAAGGGTTTTGTTCTTGAATATGAACACCAACTTGAAACCAATCCTTCCCAGGCAAGTTGTGTTTTGAATTTTATAGACTAGAATTATTCATGTACTTTCTACTCTACTGTAACTGCTAACGACTCGAGTTTTTATTAGAACTCGTATTTAGAGGCTCACAATTATTTATTTAAAATTGTTCCAATTGATAATTTAAGGTTTGGTTGTTTTGAAGCTTACTTTATTGCTAATATCAAAAGATTAGCGCAATGACAAATTATGCTGTCACAGTTTGATCAAATCAAGATCTATATAGTTTTATAATGTCTATCTCTAATTGTGATTTCCATTAAAAGTTTCATTCATATTGTAAGGTTCGAATTATTCGAGTTCACTCGAATTTTTTAGAGGCGTTTACAAAAACGCATCTATATCAAGGTTTTATTATATAATTCACTTATTTTTACTGGCATACGCTTGATTATGCATGGTTTAGATATCGTTGACAGCCCACTTAGGTAAATGATTTAATGCTGACCTGGAATGATCAATTTTTT
>ENA-OWPI01001971-OWPI01001971.1-marine-metagenome-genome-assembly--contig:-NODE-1971-length-20655-cov-12.509136_pt1 | contig 20655 bp, 22 predicted proteins | sample MGYA00238138_ERZ651775 | MGnify/ENA primary metagenome ERZ651775 (study PRJEB26906, sample SAMN06265043) | marine metagenome | isolation source: Helgoland LTER site | place: Germany:Helgoland, sampling...
TCAAAAGTTCAAGAATTATTTGATCTAAAAAAATACACTTGTAAAATTGGTATAATGGACGAAGAAAGAAGAACATCTGTAAACTTAAAAGAATGCATTAGAACTCTAAAAAATAGAGTATTTTTTATTAATACAGGATTTTTAGATAGAACTGGTGATGAAATGCATACCTCAATGGAAGCTGGACCAATGATCAAAAAAGGAGAAATGAAATTATCAAAATGGATTTTGGCATATGAGAATAATAATGTCGATATTGGTTTAAAATGTGGTTTTTCTGGTAGAGCCCAGATTGGGAAAGGTATGTGGGCAATGCCAGATAAAATGAAAGAGATGATGGAAGAAAAAATAAATCATTTAAATGCTGGAGCTAATTGTGCCTGGGTGCCATCCCCAACAGCAGCGTCATTACATGCACTGCATTATCATAAAGTGAATATATTTGATGAGCAAAAAAAGATTATTAAACGTGAAAAGGCTAAATTAGATGATCTGTTAAATATTCCAATAGCTGATAGACCCAATTGGTCAGTAGATGAGATTAATGTAGAGATATCAAATTCTGCTCAAACACTATTAGGATATGTTGTTAGATGGATTGATCAAGGAGTTGGTTGTTCAAAAGTTCCTGATATTAATAATATTGGTTTAATGGAAGATAGGGCTACATTAAGAATATCATCTCAACATATAGCTAATTGGTTGCATCACGGCATTTGTACAAATGATCAAGTAATGAAGATTATGAAAAAAATGGCAACAATAGTAGATGAACAAAATGAAAAAGATCCTGCCTACAATCGAAGTGGGAGATCTGCTTATAAAAAAATGTCAGATAATTTTGAAAATTCTATTGCTTTTGCAGCAGCATGTGAATTAGTTTTTAAAGGCAGAGTTCAGCCGTCAGGTTATACGGAGCCTTTGTTGCATCAAAAAAGACTAGAAAAAAAGGCGAATAACTAACCACTGGTAACAGGAACTCTGTTCTTGAAAGCTGAAAATAAAGTACCATCATCTAGCTGTTCAATTTCTCCACCTACTGGTAAACCTTGAGCTAATTTGGTGATTTTAAGCTTATTTTCTTTGATGGTATCTTCAATGTAATGAGCTGTAGTTTGACCTTCAACTGTAGCACTTGTAGCTATAATAACTTCTTTTAAATTATTTCTTTTAATTCTTTTGACTAGAGACTCTATTAGTAAATTTTTTTGTTCGTAATTTTCATTAGAATTTAAAGTACCTCCTAAAATATGGTAATGGCCCTTATAAATGTTTGCAGAATCAATTACCCACATATCCGCTAAGTTTTCTACCACACAAATTTTATCATAGGAATTATCAGAGGAACAAATACAAACTTTATCGATAATTTTTAAGTTTCCACAATCAATACATCTTACAACTTTTTTATAAACTTGGGCTAAAGATTTAGCTAATGGTTTAATCATATTATCTTTATTGTTAATTAATTTTAAAATTATTCTCTTTGCTGATTTTGGACCTAAACCAGGTAACTTAGAAAATTGTTGAATAAGTTCACTTATTTCTGGAATATCGTTATTCATTAAAAAGGTAATTTAAAATCTAAAGGTAAATTAAGTCCTCCGGTAACTTTAGATAGCTCCTCTGCCGATTTCTTTTTTAAATTTTCTTTTGCGTTGTTATATGCGGCCATAATTAAATCATTAATTATTTCTTGGCTTTCTTTTTTAGCTGCATCACTAATTGTGATTGATTTAATTTCATAATCACCCGACAAAACTACTTTTACAAGGTTTCCTCCAGCTTCTCCTTCGACTTCAATTTTTTTAATTTGATCTTGAGCCTCTTTCATTTTTTCTTGCATGGCTTTAGCTTTTGATAGCATGTCGGAAAAATTATTCATCTATTCCTCCTCTTTTAAATCAATTAATTTTGCATCAGGAAAAGCTTTTTGAATATCCTGAGCAATTTTGCTTTTCTTAAATTCTTCTATCTTATTGCTTTTGTCCTCTTGGTTTATTTCGTAAATACTTTTTGCATCAGCATTTTTGCTTAAGGATATGATCCATCTCTCTCCTGTCCATAAAAGTAGTTTCTCAGTAAGATTTTTTATAAAATTCTTATTTAATTTTTCATTAAAACTAATATCAATTTTACCTCTGTTAAAACTTACTAATTTAACATTTCGTTCGAGATCATATTTAAGTTCAATTTCTTTTTCTTTGTTAGCTTGAACAATTAAATCTTGAAAACTTGTTATTTCAATTTTGCTGCTTTGACTGTCTTTAGAATAACTTTTTACAGGATTAGTCTTTATTTGATTGATGCTCTTTAATTGATTTTTAATTTGATTAGGAATATTAGTTTCAAGAGTTTTCTCATCAATTTTTTTTCCAACTAAGTTTTCATTTGATGGCTGATTGTTATCATTTTCTAAATTTACATTTTCTTTTCTAACATCAATATTTTTTAAATGTACTAACTGCATAATATACATTTCTAAAGTTAAATTTTCATTTCCAACTATTCTTAAATCGTCGATAGTTTTAATAGTGAGTTGCCAAAATAAACCTATATCCTGCATGTCTATATTTTTAGAATACTGATCTACCATTTGGACTTCGGATTCTGATATCGACATATCTTTTTCAATTGGACCTAAACTTATTCTTCTACTAAAGAGATAAAGAACTTCTAAAATGTCATTCAGGAAGTTTTTTGCATCAAGCCCATCATTAATAAGCTCATGCAAAAATTTAAGGGCATCCTTCTCGTTTCCACTTAAAACTTCTTTAAATAAAGATATAATTTTGCTCTTATCTGCAAGCCCAAGCATTTGCCTTACATCTGGCTCCTCTACTTGTTTACCTTCATTAATTGATTGAGAAATTAATGCTCTGTCTAATAATGAAATTGAATCTCTAACAGAGCCTTCTGATGTTCTTGCTATTAATTTAATTGCATCTTCAGATATTTTACCTTTTTCTTTATCAGCAATCATCTTTAGATGTCCGCACAGTTGATCTACACTGACTCTTTTAAGATCAAATCTTTGGCATCGAGATAAAATCGTCACCGGTATTTTTCTTACTTCTGTTGTGGCCAAAATAAACTTTAAGCTTGGTGGTGGTTCCTCCAAGGTTTTAAGTAAGCCGTTAAATGCTTGTTTGGATAGCATGTGAACTTCATCGATTATAAATATTTTAAATTTGGCACTGGTTGGGCTGTATTTTGAATTCTCAATTAATTCTCTAACATCATCTATTCCAGTTTTAGATGCAGCATCCATTTCTAAGATATCAATATGATTTGAATTAATAATTTCTTGGCATGTTGGACAAAATTTTTCACCTGAACACGTTATTTTTGGATCATCATTTTTTTGACAATTCAAAGCTTTTGCAATCAACCTGGCTGTTGTGGTTTTTCCAACACCTCTTATTCCTGTTAACAAATAGGCGTTAGGTGTTTTGCCAAGTTTAATTGCGTTAGTAATTGTTTGCGCCATAACTTCCTGGCCAATCAAATCCTTAAACTCTTGAGGTCTATATTTTAATGCTAGAATTTTATTTGTCATTTTAAAGAGGCAGGCAACAACCTGAATAATTTTCACTACGGCTGCTTCTTTTCAGACCTGACCGGGTTTATGAAACATCCACCTGATGCCAACCTCAATATGAGTATATCAAGATCAATTTAAATACTACAAGACTAGATTTGAATTTTGTGGACTATTTTTGCCTAAAAGTTGAAGATTCGTACACTCCTAATATATCCAAAGTTTCCGTATGGAAGCCAAGTTCTTCTAAAGCCTTTTTTACACCAACTTGCTCTAAATGACCTTCTAGATCTAGATAAAAATTTGCTTGGTCAAAGGTGTTTTTTACAGAAAAACTTTCTAATTTTGTTAAGTTAACTTGATTGGTCGCAAAACCTCCAAGACATTTATAAAGTGCAGATGGCTCACTTTTAACCCTGAAAATACAGCTGGTAATATATTTTTTGCTCTTATCATATTCAGGTTGTTCAATATTTTTTCCCATTATTAAAAAACGTGTGACATTACCTTTATCGTCTTCGATGTTTTTTTGTAAAATTTTTAAATTATACATTTTTGCAGAAAGATCCGAGGCAATAGCAGCTATAGTCTTATCTTTTCCTTCAGCCAAATCTTTTGCGGATCCTGCGGTATCAACTGAAATAATTGGTTTAAAATTTTTCTGTGCAATAATTTTTTGACACTGGCTGATTGCTTGTGCATGGCTTCTTACATATTTTATGTCTTCGATAGTTGCATCTGGCTTGCCAAGTAAATTATGCTCAACAGGTAGAAAATATTCTCCATGAATTTGTAACTTATATTTTGGAAGTAAATAATGAATATCAGCTACTCTACCGGCCAAAGAATTTTCGATTGGAATTATAATTTTGTAAGCTGGATCATTATAGGCTTGTTTGAAAGTGTCTTCAAAAGTTGAACAGGTTTTAATTTCTGCATCTTGATAAAGTTTTTCTACAGCAATATGAGAATACGCACCTAACTCACCTTGAATAGCTATTTTCATTTTACTCATTAGTTTCCATAATCTTTCTTACTTCTATTAAATCATTTTTAGTATCTACGCTTAAAGGTGAAGAATTAATATAACCCACATGAATTGTCATCGAATTTTCTAGGGCTCTTAACTGTTCCAATTTTCTTTCTAATTCAAGCTTAGATCTTTTTAAGCTTACATACCTTACTAAAGCTTTATTAGTAAAGGCATAAATACCGACGTGATGATAGAAAATTTTGTAGTTTTTTACATCTGTTCTAAAAAAGTCACTAGCCTGGCCAAATTGATTATTGTCTAGCTTTTCTTTTACTGCAACTTTAACATTATTTTCATCTGCTATTTCTTCATCTGAACTAAAAGAACTTGCTAGCGTGCCAATATCACACTTACCTTCTTCCATGTAAGAAATTAAATTAGTTATAACTTTTGGATCTATGTTTGGCATATCGCCTTGTAAATTTACGATTACATTAGGTTCGCTTTTCAACTGATTTTTAAATACTTCATAAACTCGATCTGTGCCGGTTTGATGGTCTAATGAAGTAAGAACTGCTTTCCCTCCAACATCTTTTATAAGATCTATAATTTTTTGATCTGGAGTAGCTACGTAAACTTCTCCTGTGTTTGTTTTCTTGGCTGCTTCATAAACATGAAGAATCATCTCTTTATTGTTTATAAGTTCTAAAGGTTTATTAGGTAATCTTACAGCTTCTAAACGGGATGGTATTATTATTGCAGTTTTGTTCATAATTATGCGTCCCAAAGACGCAAAAAAAATTTAAGTAATTTTAAGTTTTTTTATAAAAGTCGTGCTATACGTCACCTAAGTATTTATCAAAATTATGGACAGTTTTGAAATAAATAAAATTATTGCTGCAGTTCTTCTTACTGTATTGATTATTATTGGAATTGGAAAATTTACTGATGTTTTATTCCATGTTGAAAAACCTAAGGAGTCAGCTTACAAAATTGAAGGTTTAGAGGTAGCCGCTACTAATGCTTCTGCTGATAGCTCTGAAGCCAAGGTTGTAGAGGCAGTAGATATTAAAGCTCTTTTGGCTCTAGGTGACCTAGCTCATGGTGAAAAAGTTTTTAAGAAATGTACTGCTTGTCATCAAATTGCAGCTGGTGGAAAAAATATGATCGGACCGAATTTATGGGGGGTCATTGGTAGAACTGCTGGATCAGTAAGTGATTATAAATATTCAAAAGCTATGATTGATTACGGTAAGGAATGGTCTTTTGAAGAAATGAACAGTTATTTAATTAAACCTCAAGCATATGTTAAAGGAACAAAAATGGCTTTTGCAGGTTTAAGAAAAGAAAAAGATAGGGCGTCTGTAATTTTGTTTATGAATGCTAAAAGCAATAGTCCAAAACCGCTACCTTAATTTAAGCACCAATTAATTATACTTTTCTGTGCGTGAACTCTGTTAAGAGCCTGTCTCCAGACAACAGATTGTTTACCATCAATAACTTCATCTGTGACTTCCTCTCCTCTTCCTACCGGCAGACAGTGCATAAAAATAGCATTAGGATTTGCTTTGCTCATTAACTTTTTGTTTACTTGAAAAGGTTTAAGGATTTTTTTCTTTGTCTTTTTATTTACCTTATCGTTCATTGAGACCCATTTGTCAGTCATTACACAATCTGAATTTTTTACAGCCTCATCAGGTTTAGTTGTTACTGTAAGATTTACCTTATTTTTTTTTGCCCAGCTTAATATTTTTTTATTGGGTGAATATTTTTTCGGGCATGCAATTTTTAAATTAAAGCTAAATTTACCTGCAGCTTCAATTAAAGAATTAGACATATTGTTGTTACCATCACCTAGCCAGGCGATTGTTTTACCCTCGATGGTACCATTGCTTTCTTCATAAGTAAGAATGTCTGACATAATTTGGCAAGGATGACCAACATCAGATAAACCATTAATTATTGGAATATCTAGATGTTTGCCAAACTCTTCAAGATTCTTGTGAGAAGAGGTTCTTAGCATCACTATATCAACGTACTCTGTTAAAACTTTAGCTGTATCTTTTAATGTTTCGTCTCCTTTGCCGTAATGTATGCCGTCTGGATTTAGAATAATCGAAGAACCTCCAAGTTGTTTAACTGCAATATCAAACGACATTCTCGTTCTTGTTGAAGGTTTTTCAAAAATCATAGCCATAGATTTTCCTTCAAAAGGCTTGTCTTCATCTGGGGCTGATTTATTTAAATCTTTTCTTTTAAGCTTTCTTGATTTTGCTTCATCAATAATAACTCTTAAATCATTCGAAGAATGATCAGATATATTTATAAAATTTTTCATCTGTAATTTCTGCAAACCTTATCTATTATTTTTATTCCTAAATTTATTTCCTGTTTTGTGACATTTAAAGGAGGCAAAAGTCTGACTACATTTTCAGCTGCTCTTATCGTTAATAGCTTATTATCCATTAACTTTTGAATAAAGTTGGTTTGATCTTTATATAAACAAAGCCCAATTAATAATCCTTTTCCTCTAACTTCTTTAATAATTTTTGGATACTTCTCTTTTAGTTTTTTGAGTTCTTTTAAAAAATAATTTCCATTTTTAGTAACGTTGCTAAAAAAACCTTTTTTAAACATTACATCCATCACAGCATTTCCTGCGCTCATTGCTAAAGGATTTCCGCCAAATGTAGATCCGTGTGTTCCTGGTTTCATACCTGAGGCTACTTTTTTATTCACTAATACAGCCCCTATTGGAAAGCCGCCTCCTATCCCTTTGGCAATAGGAACAATATCGGGTTTAATTTTTGCATGTTCAAAAGCAAAGAATTTTCCGCTTCTTCCTATACCGCATTGAACTTCATCTAGAATTAGTAAAATTTTTTTTTTATTGCAAAGCTTTCTCAAACCCACCAGGCAATAGTCAGGAATAACTTTAATACCACCTTCACCCATAATAGTTTCAACCATAATGGCAGCTGTTCTGCTTGTAATAGATTTTTCTAAGCTTTTATGATCACCAAAATTAAAGTGATCAAAGCCGTCTACTTTTGGACCAAAACCTTCAGTAGCTTTTTTACTATTACTTGCAAAAATTGTTGCAAGAGTTCTTCCGTGAAAACTATTGTTAATGCATAGAATTCTATTTTTTTTTGATTGACCTTTTGAATAAAAATATCTTCTAGCAAATTTAATTGCAGCTTCTGTTGCTTCAGCCCCGGAATTTTGAAAGAAAACATAGTCTGCAAAAGTTTTTTGTTTAAGTCTTTTTGCTAATCTTTCTTGTTCTGGAATTATAAAGGCATTTGAAACATGCCATAATTTTTTAGCTTGTTTTGAAATTGAATTAATCAAATAGTTATTAGCGTGGCCTAGACAATTAACTGCAATACCTTGAACAAAATCTAAATATTTTTTTCCATTTGTTCCATAAAGAAAAGCACCTTTGCCTTTTGAAAAAGCAATTTTCTTTCTATTATATGTATTTAATATTGCGCTCATATTTTAAGACTTAATTTTATATCCCTTTTTATATAAAATATAAGTTATGAACCAAGTTACAAAACTTAAAATTGATAAATAAATTAATCCAGTTGTAATCGATCCATCTGCCTTACCAATAAAACTATATCTAAAACCATCAATCATATAAAAAAATGGATTAAACTCACTTATAGTTTGAAGAAAACCTGGCAATCTATCTATAGTGTAAAAGGTTCCAGATAAGAAAGATAAAGGTACGATTACAAAATTTGTTACAGTTGCCATGTTGTCAAATTTCTCAGCCCAAAGGCCAGCTATAATTCCAATGTTTCCTAAAATAAACGATGACAATAAAGTGAAAGCAATTAATGTTAAATAATTCTTTATTTCCATATCAATAATAAATTGAAAAATTATAATTGATATAATGGCAATCATAACTGCTCTTGTTACTGAAGCTAATGAAACAGCTATGGTTACCTCAGCGGCTGATAAAGGTGCATATAAAAGATCGACAATATTTCCTTGGATTTTTCCAATCATAAAAGAAGATGATGAATGAGAAAAAGATTGTTGAATTACTTGCATAGAAATCAACCCTGGCGCTAAAAATGTTATAAAAGATACACCAAGAATATCCCCTCTTTCAGCTCCTATTGCTAAGGATAAAACTAATAAGAAAAGCAAAGAAGAAATGAGTGGTGAAAAAAGTGTCTGTGCCCATACATTAAGAAATCTTAAAACTTCTTTTTGATATAAAGTCCAAGCACCAACCCAATTAATTAAACCAAATCTTCTTGTTCCAATTTTATATTTTTTTGTAATTTCAACCATTGATAGTCTTATAACCCCTATTTAAAAAAAACTGTGCAAAACTAAACCTACTAACAGCCTAAATGCGTTTTAGTGTTTTAAACCACAATATAATGCTCTAAGCCTTAAGAAAATACTAAATACAGTAAAAATATACTATGAGTTGGACTGACGAAAAAGTAGAAAAATTAAAGGAACTTTGGACAAAAGGCCATACGGCAAGCCAAATTGCAGAGGCTTTGGGGGATACAACTCGTAACGCTGTTATAGGTAAAGCACATAGATTAAACCTTGAGGCTAGAGCTCCATCTAAGAACTCTGGCACACCTACAGCAAGAGACAACAGACAAGTCAGAAGAAGTCCAGCGCCAACCTCAAGAAAAGCGAAATTCCAGTCCATTTTACTGGATAAAAATTTTGAACCAGAAAATCCAAAATCACTAGAAAATTTAACAGATGAAACTTGTAAATGGCCTATTGGGCATCCGAATGAAGAAAAATTCTATTTCTGCGGAAGAAAACCTGAAGGTGAATTCCCATATTGTAAGTTACATGTTTTATATGCCTTTCAACCTAAAGGATCAAAAGAAGAAGTGCTTGAAAAAGGTGATGAAGTTCCAGAATTTATTGAGAAAAAAGTTAAGTCAGCTGGTTAATAACTTTCAATTATTAATACCTAAAACATCATGATTTTTATAAAAAAATACCTTAAATGGCTTAGTACCTTTTTAGTGCTCACAGGAATTCTCTTAACTAATTTAAATATGTATCCAATTAACATAATGTTTCATGGTGCAGGTGTTGTGGGTTGGACTATTGCAGGCTTTTTATCAAAGGACAAAGCAATCCTAACAAACTTTGGTTTGCAAATACCTTTGTTTCTAATCGGTTTTTATCAATTATTATTTTAATGAAAAATAGAATATTTATAGGTGAATTTGTTGGTAGTGCTTTTTTAGTTATGATCATAGTTGGTTCTGGAATCATGGCTCAAAACCTAACTAGAGACTTTGCCGTCATGTTATTAGCTAATACTCTAGCTACTGGCGCGGGTTTGTTTGTTTTAATAAATTCTATTGCAGATATTTCTGGTGCTCACTTTAATCCTGCAGTTACAATGGTGATGTATTTTACAAAAAAAATTAAAAAAGATTTAATTGTTACCTATTTAAGTGCTCAAATTTTAGGTTGTTTATTGGGAGTAATGCTCGCAAACTTTATGTTTGAATTACCTTTAATTGAACTATCTAAAAAAGTAAGACCTGGATTTAATATCTTTATTGCTGAACTTATTGCTACCTTTGGTTTAATTTTTATTATATTTGGTACATTAAAAAAAGGTTCAACTTCGGTAGCTGCGTCTGTTGCAACTTATATTACTGCAGGCTATTGGTTTACTTCTTCGACTTCTTTTGCAAATCCTGCAGTTGCATTAGCCAGAACTTTCACAGATACATTCACAGGTATTAGTTATTTAAATACTCCAAGTTATATAGTTGCAGAAATACTAGGTGGGATAATAGCAGTTTTTGTTATTAAAAAAATAATCTTAAAATAATTAAAAAGATATTTATAATATATTTTACTTTATTAATTTTCTAGAGAGTATCCAGCTGAACGAACGGTTCTAATTAAAGGTTTTACGCCATCAATATTAATTGCCTGCCGTAGTCTCGTAATGTGAACATCAACAGTTCTCGACTCAACATTAATATCATCTCCCCAGACTTGCTCTAATAATTGGTCTCTAGAATAAACTCGCTTTGGTTGCTTAATTAAAAAGTTTAATAATTTATATTCTTTTGGACCGAGATTTATTTCTTTTTCTTTTCTAGATACTTTCATTGAAACTCTATCTATCTTTAAATCTAAATAAATTGCCTCATCACTAACTATATTTGGTTTTACTCTTTTCAATAGGGATTTTATTCTTACAAGTAATTCGGGAAAACTAAAAGGTTTTGTCATGTAATCCTCGGCCCCTGTGTTAAACCCTTTTATTTTGTCTTCCTCTTCACCTTTTGCGGTAAGCATTATTACAGGAATATCCTTTACAGTTTTATCTTGTTTTAAATATTGACATATTTTAATTCCAGAAAGATCAGGTAACATCCAGTCCAAAAGAATTAGGTCAGGGATTTTTTCTTTAATAGTTTCTAGTGCTTCTTCTCCATTTGCACTTGATGATACTTTAAAACCTTCTTTCTCAAGATTGTATTGCAATAATTCTTGTATTGGTTTTTCATCTTCAACAACAAAAATATGTGCATTCATCAGCTATCTATTGGTTTTCCTTTAGGTCTTGCTCCTTCTAAGTATTCGCCTTCAATAAGGTAATAAAGAGACTCCGCAATATTAGTAATATGGTCACCAGCTCTCTCGATGTTTTTGGTTACAAAAAGTAAATGAGTTGCTATTTCTAAATTTTTTTTATCGCTTTGAAGATAATTTGCAACCTCATTCATAGCTAAGTTTGTAAGATCATCTACTTGTTCATCTTTTTTCCAAATTTCGATTGATTTGTCTTTTGACTTATTTAAATAAGCATCTAGAACTTCTTTCAATTGTTTTTGAACCAAATCTCCTAGTCTTCTTAAGCTTCCAATAAGTTCATCTGGTAAATCAATAGGTAGAGGTTTAACTTTCTTTGCAATACTTTTAGCTAGGTCACCGATTCTTTCTAAATCATGGGATATTTTCAATGTTGATAATGTTATTCTTAAATCTACTGCCATAGGTGCTCTTTTAACTAAAACAGTAGTAATTTGTTCATCAATAATTGATCTGAGTTCATTAATGCTTCCATCATTTTTTACTATTTTATCTACTGAGTCTTTATCCACTTTAATCACTGCAGCCATTGCATCTGCTATTTGAGTTTCTGTCAAACTTCCCATTTTAACAAGATTATCATTTAGACTTTGCATTTCCTCTTCATAAGACTTTACTGTATGTCCTGTACCTGCCATTTATCCAAACCTTCCCGTTATGTAATCTTGTGTCATTTTGTTTGACGGATTTTTAAAAATCTTATCTGTACTATCTACCTCAATGATTTTACCCATATGAAAGAAGCCTGTTTTTTGGGAAACTCTTACTGCTTGAGCCATCGAGTGAGTTACTATAACAATTGTGTAGCTTTTTTTCAATTCATCAATTAATTCTTCAATTTTTGCTGTGGCAATAGGGTCTAAAGCTGAGCAGGGCTCATCCATCAATATTACTTCTGGACTAACTGAAAGTGCTCTTGCGATACATAGTCTTTGTTGTTGCCCTCCAGATAAACTTGTGCCTGGTTCATCTAAACGATCCTTAACTTCATCCCATAGGGCTGCTTTTTTTAAACTTGTCTCCACTATATTGTCCATTTGATTTTTTTCTTCTGCTAAGCCGTGAATTATAGGGCCATAAGCAATATTATCATAAATACTTTTTGGAAAAGGATTTGGTTTTTGAAACACCATACCTATTTTTTCTCTTAGCATTACAACATCTACTTTTTTATCATTTATCTCAGAGCCATCTATTTCGATTGAGCCATCTACTTTACAAATATCAATCACATCATTCATTCTATTGATGCATCTTATAAATGTAGACTTTCCACATCCAGAAGGTCCTATTAAAGCTGTTACTTCTTTTTGGTTAATTTCCAAATTTATATTAAATAAAGCTTGTTTAGCTCCATAATAAACATTTAAGTTTTTAGCTTGTATTTTAATTTTTTTATTTTCTAGTTCCATTTTTTTTCAAATTTTTGTCTAAGATAAACGGCAATAAAATTCATTACAATTAGAAACCCTAGCAGCATCATTATAGTTGCTGATGTTTTTTCCACAAATCCTCTTTCAGCCTGCTCTGACCATAAGAAAACTTGCACAGGTAACGATGCTGATGGATCTACAGGAGTTCCTGGAATATCAACTACAAAGGCTACCATCCCTATTAATATTAAAGGCGCTGTCTCACCTAAAGCTTGTGCCAACCCAATAATCGTTCCTGATAAAGTTCCTGGCATAGCCAGTGGAACTACATGATGGAATACTGTTTGAAACTTTGATGCTCCAACTGATAAAGCTGCTTCTCTTATTGAGGGCGGCACGGCCTTTAAAGATGCTCTACATGGAATGATTATTCTTGGTAAAGTCATTAATGACAATGTAATTCCCGCAACTAAAGGTGTTGACCTAGGAAATTCCATAACACTTAACAATATGCCCAGACCGAGCAATCCGTAAACAATTGATGGTACAGCAGCAAGGTTATTTATATTTATCTCTATGAAATCGGTAATTTTATTTTTAGGAGCAAATTCTTCTAAATAAATCGAAGCCATGATCGCTATTGGAAATGATAAAATTAAACAAATAACGATTGTAAAAAAAGAACCCATTAAAGATCCACCAATTCCTGCTAGCTCTGGGTCTCTAGAGTCTCCTTTTGTAAAAAAATAATCATTAAACTTTTTTCCTATTTTGTCTTGTTCAACTAAGTTATCGTAAATATTAAGCTGAAAATTTGAAACTCGTCTCCTATCTTCTGGAAGATCTCTTGGAAAATTTCCTTTATTTAACTGATCAACATCATCAGATGCTGTTAAACGTATAGGTACTATATCATTAATTTTATTAGGTTTTTTTGATAAAACTCTCTTAACTTCGTATTCAAAATCTGGACTAAATAATCTAAGAACCTGTCTTTCCTCTTTAGCGTTCTGGCTGGGGAAAATTTTTAATATACTTTCTACAGACAGATCATAAAATTCAGCATTATTTAATGCTTCTTTTGTAATAGGGCCTTCTATTTCAAGTAAATTTGCATTGTAAATAATATCTACTTCAATTGTTGTTCGACTAAAAGCGGAGCTACCTTTTGATACGATATTTTGAATTAGCACTAAAACAAATATCATGGCTAATGATACTGATAAAATACCATAAAATTTAAATCTTTTTTCTGAATTGTATCTTTTTTTTAATCTTTCTTCTTTAGTCATATTTTTCCCTGTATTTTTTTACAACTCTCAAAGCGATATAATTCAAAAATAAAGTAGCAATAAATAATGTAAGACCTAGAGCAAATGCAGCTTGTGTCTTAGGGCTATCAAACTCTTGGTCTCCAACGAGTATCATAACAATTTGCGTTGTTATTGTTGTTGTAGACTCTAAAGGATTGATAGTAAGATTGGCTGCTAAACCTGCCGCCATCACTACTATCATTGTCTCTCCTATCGCTCTTGAGACAGCTAATAAAATTGAGCCAATAATTCCTGGTAATGCAGCAGGGATAACTACTTTTTTTATTGTCTCAGATTTAGTTGCACCAATAGCATAAGAACCCTCTCTTAAAGATTGAGGAACGGAATTAATAATATCATCTGACAAAGATGAAATATAAGGGATGATCATTATCCCCATAATTAATCCTGCCGCTAAAGCACTTTCAGATGATACAGTTAAACCTAAGCTTTCACCTAACGATCTAAAAAAAGGTCCTACAGTTAAAGCTGCAAAAAATCCATAAACTACAGTTGGTATACCTGCAAGTATTTCAATAATTGGTTTTGAGTACTTTCTTACGCTAGTACTTGCGTATTCTGCTAGATATATCCCCGCAAATAATCCGATTGGAACTGCAACACACATTGCTATTAATGCAATAAAAGCTGTGCCTGCAAAAAGCGGCACTGAACCAAAAGCATCTTTTAATTCTAAAAACTCTTCAGGAGTTATAGTTGAAGCGTCTCTCACAAAAGCTCTTTGCGGACTCCATGATGTGCCGAATAGAAAATCAATTATATTTATTGTAGAAAAAAATTTAATACTTTCAAATAATAATGAAGCTATAATTCCTAAAGTTGTTAAGATAGCTACCAGCGAAGAAGTGAATAACAAAATTTTTAATATTTTTTCTACATCATCTCTAGCTTTATTATTATTTTTTATCTTTTTGTAAGCGAAGACAACAGAAGCAATAATTGCTGAGGCAACTAACGCTATTTTTGAATTATGGGCAAGGTTGTTTAAGTAAGCATATCTTTCCGATGCAACTTTTATTTCATTAGTTATTTCACCTGAAAAATTACCATTAAAAAATGATAGTGTTCGTTCATAGAATAAATCTCTTGATTGTATATTTGAAAAATCACTTAAAATTAAAGTCTTAATAATTGTAGATTCAAATAGTGACCAACCACCAAAAATAATTAATGCAGGTAGTCCGCACCAAAGTGCTAAAAAATATCCATAATAAGCAGGAAGTGCATTTAATTTAATATTACCTGTAACAAGTTTACGGGCTTCTGACCTTCCAAAAAAATAGCTAGATAAACTAAAAGCTAGAATAATTGCCAGCAATAATAAATTCATCGTCAATGTTTAGCGGGGTTATGTTACAGATTTGTTAAATATTTAAACCTAGAATTGAGAACAAAAAAAAAGGCCGAATAATCGGCCTTTTTTTCATTAATTAACAAACGATTAATTTAATTTTATTGTAACGAGATCTTTAGCTGCAGTTCTAGTTACTTTATATTTGTCAGATGCAAGTGGTACTAATCCGATATCAGTTAGATATCCTCTTGAACCCATTGCTTTTTTAGACGTAAACTCTGCTAAAAATTCCTTTAAACCAGGAACTACACCTACGTGAGCTTTCTTAACATAAAAGAATAGTGGTCTTGCTATTGGATAAGAGTAATCTTGAATTCCTTCTAAAGAAGGTTTTACTCCATTAACAGCTGCTGCTTTAATTTTATCTTTGTTAGCTAAAAGGTAGCTATATCCAAAGAAACCATAAGCATCTGGATTAGCTGCAAGCTTTTGAACGATTAATGTATCATTTTCACCTGCTTCAACTGCATAACCATCTTCTCTCATTTTTGCACATTCCTTTTTAGCTTTTTTACCGTCAGCTTCATAAAGAGATTTTGCTCCTTTAGTACATCCTTTTACCATCACTAAAGAATTCCAAGCATCTCTAGTTCCTGAAGTTGGGGGTGCTATAAGAATTTCAATTTTTTTACTTGGTAAACTCGAGTCGATATCGCTCCATTTTTTATAAGGATTTTCAACTAATTTACCATCTACATCTACTTTAGCAGCTAATGCTCTCCAAAGTTGTTCTTTTGTAAAATTTGCATCTGGCGCTTTTGTAGAATGTGAAAATGTTATTCCATCGTTTCCTACAACGACTTCAATAATATCTTTAACTCCATTTTTTTCACAAAGTGCTTTTTCTTTTGATTTAATAGCTCTTGAAGCGTTTGTAACATCTGGGTGATTAACACCTATGCCAGCACAAAATAATTTCATGCCTCCACCAGTTCCTGTACTTTCAATAACAGGTGTTTTAAAACTACCTTTTTTACCAAACTGCTCAGCTACCACTGTAGCGTATGGATATACTGTTGATGAACCAACAATTTTAATCTGATCTCTTGCTTGTGCGTAAGATGCAAAAGAAAGCATCACTAAAACTGCTGTAATGTTTTTTAATATTTTCATATTTTCTCCTTTTTTTTAATAAGCTATAAGTACCTTTAGTAAATTTTGATTTTATTAAGAAAATATTAAAGTTTTGTTACAAAGCTAACTTTATGGTTGAATTAATCAGCTTTTAGGGAAATTTATAGAAATTGTAGTTCCTTTATTTTCTTCGCTAGAAATATTCATCTCTGCACGGTGTTGATTCACAATATGTTTAACTATAGCTAAACCAAGTCCAGTACCACCAACTTCCTTACTTTTAGCAGGATTTGCTCTAAAAAATCTTTCAGTAATCTGAGGTATGTTTTCTCTTGAAATGCCTATTCCTTCATCTTTGACTATAGCTGTCAAATTTTTATCATCTGATATTGTTGTGATAGTTATTTTTTTATTTTTTTCACTATATTTAATTGCATTGTCAATAAGGTTATTAAATACCTCTATTAAACGATTTCTATCACCATAAATTATTGGGTCTTTTGTTTGCTTATCAATTTTGCAAATAATATTGTTCTTTTTTAAGATCTCTTGATGCAGATCTACTGAATGTGAAATTATTTCATTGATATCGATTTTATCATTAGGCCTTATGTGTTCTTGTAATTCAATTCGAGATAAAGACAAAAGATCGTTAACAATATTTTCCATTCTTGTTGTTTGCTGTAGCACTAACGGTAGAATTTTTTTTTGACTTTCAGCGTCGTCAGCTGCGTGTCCATTATTTATAGTTTCTAATCCAAGTTTTATACTTTGTAGTGGTGTTCTAAGTTCATGGGAGACGTTTGCAACAAAATCAGACTTTAATTTTTGAACTTTGATGATATCTGTCAAATCTTTAAAAAAAATTATTACGGAATTTTCTTGATTGCATATTTTTGATGGTCCGGGTATTACACTAATTTTATAATATTGAAAATTTGGCAATTTAGTTTCTATGTCTACAATGTTAGTTTGATTAGTCTTGACGGCTTTATCAATTGCTTCAATGAGTTTATGGTCTCGAACCACACTAGAAATATTTTTACCTTCCAAATCAGATCCAAATCTTTTTTGAGCACTAATATTAGAACAGCAAATGTTTTTTTTTTGGTCTAAAATTATGACTTGATCTAAAAGTTCATTAAGAAATTTAAGTTCCTGAAATTGTATCCCTGAAAAGTTATCCATGGTTTTTACATAAAATTTTTATAACCCAGTATAGAAAATAAATTATTAAAACTCTAGGTAGTATATTACAAAATTATTAATTTGATGTTTGTATTAAAAAATATAATAGCTTGTATAATAAATGACTTTAACTCTTTTTTATACAATTGTAGGGTTCGGTTTAGCAGGTTACAGTGTAATTGCTAACGACTCTATTCAAACACTGGGAACATTTATTGCTTCAAAGCAAAAATGGTTCAAATGGTACACGCTCGCAAGTGCTGCCTCATTAGTAATGATTTTTGCCATAACTTGGGGTTGGTACAGTTATGATGGGGACATTTCTTATGGAAGATTAACAAGAATTCCTTTTCAAGAAATACAATGGTATCATGCGGTTGCTCCGGCAATTCTATTGCTGCTTACGAGAATTGGTATTCCAGTATCTACAACCTTTTTAGTTTTATCAGCATTTGCATCAACAATAGTTTTAGAGAAAATGCTTGTAAAAAGTATTGTGGGATATGGTATAGCGGCAACTGTTGCTTATTTCTGTTGGATAGCAGTTTCTAAATTTATTAACGAAAAATTAGATGAAGTTAAAGGTGATAAATGGATCGCATTTTGGCGTAATTCTGTTTGGGTATCATCAGGTTGGTTGTGGTGGGTTTGGTTATCACATGATGTTGCAAACATTGCTGTGTACTTACCTAGACAATTAGATTTTTCATTACTTTTAATTGTATTAGCGTATTTTACCGTTCTCCTTTTTTACATCTTCTACATTAAAGGTGGTCCAATTCATCAAGTAGTCTTAGAAAAAACTGGAACTAGATATGCGCGATCAGCAACAATTATTAACGTAATATATGCAGCAGTGCTTTATTACTTTAAGGAATTGAATGATCTTCCAATGTCAACAACATGGGTATTCGTTGGACTGTTGTGTGGAAGAGAATTAGCTATTTCAACCATGAACAAAGACTATAAATTTAAATATGTATTTCCACTTATAGGAAAAGACTTTGTGAAAATGATATTTGGTTTAAGTGTTTCGGTGGCAATAGTGCTAGCAATTCACTACTTTATAATACCAAGAGGATTGTATTAATTTTTTTTCCTCTTAATTTCGTCGTAAAGGTTCTTGAGATCTTCGGGAGATAAATCTTTATCTTTCAATTTCTCAAGGATCTTATCATTTTCATCATCCTCAACACTTTTAAATGTATAAGGATCCTCTTTATTTTTATCTAAAGTACCGTCTCTTTTAAGCTCACCTCTAGCGTCCATGCCTCTTCCAATAGCTTTAAATGTTAGGAATAATACAGTTCCCATAATTGCAGCAATAACTCCATAAAGAATAATTTCCATACTTCACTATACTCAATTTATTAACAGGTGTTAAATTAAAGTTTCTTAGACAAGCTTTGTGAGAATATAGACTTGCAATAATAGAATGATAAATGGCAGAATTGTTCTGATTAGCTCCATAGTATGATTATATTCATCCAATTTTCTTTCTAACCAATTTCTCTGATGTTTTCTTTTTGCCATGAAATTATTTACATCATGCATATTAAAATTTCAATAGTGGATTGATAATATTTAGTTTTTAACTGCTGTATCTAAAAAAATCTTTGCACAATTTTGCCAAGTGTATTTTTTAGCGTGTTCGATACATGCATTTCTGTCAGCATTGATTGCGTCCAATGCAGCTTGTTTAAGATCATTATTCAATGAACCAATATTTGAACCATTGAAAATATCTTTTGGTCCAGCAACAGGGTACGCAGCTACTGGCAATCCACATTTCAAGGCTTCTATAATTACAATTCCAAAAGTATCTGTTTTGCTGGGGAAAACAAAAACATCAGAAGAAGCAAAGTAACTTGCAAGCTCACCATTTGTTCTCTCTCCTCTAAATATCGCTTCTGGGTATTCTTTTTTAAGTTTATCTAAATCAGGTCCTTTACCAACAACTAGTTTCGTGCCTTCTAAATCTAAATCCAGAAACGCTCTTATATTCTTCTCAATAGATACCCTTCCCACATAAAGATAAATTGGTCTTTTATACTCCAAATTAATCTTTTTAGGCTTTTGAAATGCACCGTGGTTTGCCCCTCTAGTCCAAATAACCATCTTATCCTTATCAAAACCAATTTCTTGAAGTTCATCTTTCATTGACTGAGTTGTTACTAAAATTTTTTCCGCCTTTGAGTGAAATCCTTTAAGGAACTTTTGAGCAAGCTTAATTGGCAAATAAGGATAGTATAGCTTCAAATATTTATCAAATTGAGTATGGTAAGACGTGGTAAACTTAAGCTTATTTTTTACACAATATCTTTTTGCAAATATTCCTATCGGACCTTCTGTAGCTATGTGAATTATGTCAGCATCGGCTTTAGAAATTAATCTACCCACTCTAGGCCAAACATTAAGAGAGAGTTTTATTTCATTATATTTTGGCATTGGTACGGTAAAAAATTGATTAGGCTCAATATATTCAACCTGATGGCCAATTTTTTTTAACTCATCACCAAGATTTTTTAAAGTCCTACAAACACCGTTCACTTGAGGATACCAAGCATCAGTAACAATTAAAATTTTCATTTATTTATTTACTACCTCTAGATACGGTTCGTAATCAACAACATCACTTCTGATTTTGTCCCAGTCAATAACTTCCATGCGACCATCAAAATGTTCTACTAAAAAAGTTGCACCTTCTACCCAATCACCACAATTTAAATATCTCACGCCATCTAAGATTTGATCAGCAGAATGATGAATATGACCACAAATTATTCCATCAAAATTTTTTCTTTTAGCATAGTTTGCTAAAGTTTTTTCATAATCACCTATGTATTTTACAGCATTCTTTACTTTGTGTTTTAAATATTTTGCTAAAGACCAATTACCCTTTTTAAATAATCTTCTAAAAAAATTGATAACAACATTAAACTCAAGTAAAAAACTATAAGCAATAGCTCCTACTTTTGATAACCATGGAGCATATTTCATCACTCCATCCCAGGCGTCTCCGTGAACAACAATATACTTTTTATTATCAGCACTTACATGTAAAACTCTATTTGCAAATTCAATGTCACCAAAATTTAATGGTAAAAATTTTCTAAGGACATCATCATGATTTCCAACAATATATTTTACTTTTGTTCCGTGTCTTGCTTTTCTTAATGTTTTTTGAATCA
>ENA-OWPI01001978-OWPI01001978.1-marine-metagenome-genome-assembly--contig:-NODE-1978-length-20574-cov-3.003561_pt1 | contig 20574 bp, 20 predicted proteins | sample MGYA00238138_ERZ651775 | MGnify/ENA primary metagenome ERZ651775 (study PRJEB26906, sample SAMN06265043) | marine metagenome | isolation source: Helgoland LTER site | place: Germany:Helgoland, sampling...
TCTTCTCTGCGTTCCATTTTTGTTGCTGTTAGAAGACTCCTTTCTATCGAGGCTCTATCGGCTCATATAGAGCTAATGGCTTATCAGTGTGAGGAGTTGAATGAGAAAGTTGATCCTATTAGAAAATGTAACAGAAAAACAATACTCACCACTTGGTGAGGTTGTCGATAAGGGAATCCTGGGCTGGTGTTTCTTCACAATAATTACGTATGGGTTTGGACTTTTCGGGGAAAAAAATAAATATCCGTGTTCGTTCCCGGGGGCAGCCGATGCAACTTCCTTCTCTCTCTCTGAAAAAATTTTCGAATCGTACTTTGTTGATTGTAACGGGGCCCCTTGGATGTACTCATGCCGTCCGTCCTAGAGATATGGCGGCAAAAGCAAAATGAAGGGCTCAGAGATGAGGTGAGAGAAAAGTCGTTTCTTGGAAACAATTTCTTTTCTCCCCACTCACCAATATATACTCTTCTCTCGCAGCGCCTATTGAACGAGAAGAAAAAGGCAGAGGCGGAGGCGATCTTGTCGCACATGCACGACATTAGAGCAATTGTGAGGGAGAGATCGTCTTCTTCTCTGGGTGCTTCTAGTAGGAGAGAAAGCTTGCCGCCTCCTTATGAGGAAGAGTCGTCCCCTGCTCCGGTTGAGAGCATTAAGCGGCCCCAGAGAAAGGCTCCGAGGCCGCCTCCGGGATGATACACATCATCAAAAACTGTAGTAGATTAGATAGAAAAAAACCGCAACGGCAAGGTTATTTATTGTTATCGGGTATCGGTGGTAGCAGTTCAAAAATTTGAACTACATAAATATTTTGTCTCGACATAGCTGTCGTAACCCTCAACACCGCCCTCCCTTCCTAGCCCGGAACCACCAACGCCTCCGAAAGGGGCGTGGCAGTTGCTGATAATGCCGCAGTTTATTCCCACCATCCCGCTCTCCAATGAATCTGCAACAGCTTCAATTTCACCCTGGTCACGGCTATAGAAATAATTGCAAAGCCCCGCGTCCGAGTCGTTCGCAGTATTTATAGCTTCGTCGATGTCGCTAAAACGCCTTAGGGCTATGACTGGACCAAAATTCTCCGAACGCCATATTTCATCATCGAGAGAAACACCAGCGATGACCGTAGGACTGAAATAGTTCTCCCCAAGATCTGGCAACCGTTCCCCGCCAATCAAAACCACCGCTCCGTTTGCGACTGCGCTATTCACACGGAATTCAATCTTATCTACACTCTCACTTGTGATCAAGCATGACATGTCACAACCTCTCTCAAACCCATCTTTCACGCGAATTTTTTGCACCCGCGCAAGTAATTTCTCCTCAAACTCATCCGCCACCTTCTCATGAATGAGGAATCGATCACTGCAGACACAGGTTTGTCCAGCATTCCTAAACTTACTATTGATCGCTCCATCCACCGCAGAATCGACGTCCGCCGACTCACAAACAATAAATACCGCATTGCCGCCCAATTCCAGAGAAAATCTCTTCACAATTGGGGAAGTGCTACTCCAGCGCAGAAGCGTTTTTCCTACGGAAGTGCTGCCGGTGAAGGATATTTTTTTCACCCTCCGATCCTCGCAGAAGAGCTTCCCAATACTCGGAGTGCTTTTAGTTCCTGCAAGGACCAGTCGAAAGACATCCTGCGGGATTCCACTATCGAAAGCCAACTTCTCCAATGCAATCGCAACCAGTGGAGTGAGTTCGCTCGGCTTGAGAACACATGTTGTGCCCATCATGATCGCGGGTGCGATTTTTCTTGTGATCATCGAGATTGGAAAGTTCCAAGGGGTGATGAAAGCGGAGAGGCCCACAGATTGTTTCTTGACTGTCAAAGATCGGCTATCAGGGAAAGGATTTTTTATTTCCCGATCCTTTGGCCGCAATTCGTTGTTTCCATAGAAATCAAGAAAAGACGTCGCATAACCTATCTCCCCCAGGGATTCTCGTATCGGCTTGCCACTCTCTAAGGTTATAATCTCTGCCAGTTCTTGCGAGTTCTCAGAAATCTTTCTTGAATAGTTTTTGAGAAGCTCTGCACGCTCAGTTACAGGAGTTTTCCGAAAAGTTCGCATTTCATCCGAGCATCGTTGCATAACATTCTCCGGGCTATCTGTCTCCCTCACTGTGGCAAGAACATCACCATTGCTAGGATTATGAACATGAAAGGTGTTACCAGTGGCTGCCTTGCTAGCTGGGAAGAGCTGGACAATGTGGCTCGAGGATGTCAAGAGAGAGCCTAAACGACTTTTGGCGGCAGGACGCATCTCTCTTTTCCTTTTTTCCAGCAATAGGGAAATGAGGAGGTCAATTGCTCCATCGCTGCATTATTGCCTGCCCTCCCTCCCACGAATAATTATTTTTGCGATTTCCGTACAATACAATACAACATAATGGCTATCGAGGGAGAAAAAACTACAAATCATTCGCTGATAGCGAAACTTTCGAACATTTTGGCGAGCGGGCTGCTTCTCACGCTTGCTATTCTGAGCTTAAAGGGTGGGTTTGACTGGCCATCGTCTATGATTGGTATCTATGCGCTGGTTACAGCCTCTTTCATGCTGATCAATGAGTTTTGGAGGGTGAGTGATGTCGTACTACAACAGTTAGATATCGGGTAGCAGTGTCTTCCACACTCTTTACTAACTATTTATTCTGTAGTTTACTGTCCTTGTGAATAATTGCCAGTTTCTCTTCAATTATTGGGGGAAGGCGTTCTTTTGGAGTTTCTGGTCGTTTGTAACTTGGTATAACAGCGGTTGGAAGCTTGCTTTTTCGATTGCCCTGATGATCATTGCCGTGATGAACATTTTTTATGGGTGCATATTGGAGCCAATTGTTGCTAAGGATATCGTGAAGGGGGAGATTAAGCCAAGGTGATGGCGCAGCAGTTGGATGCTGATGACGATGATCATGATCATGCGGTAGTGGTGTTCGGGGGGGGGGATCGTGTGGGATCGAGTAGGGGATCGATTGTGGGGGATCGATCGTGGGGATCGACAAAATCTTTCTGAGCTGAGTCTTTTGTATTAGCAATCAAAACACAATTGTTAACTTTACTTCTTATGCATATTCAATATAGCTGTGTCTGCAGCTGCTCAATCAGCCCCCAGCACTCTTTCAGATCGTCCTCGCATTGTTTCTCGGTCATGCTTGCCGTAGCCACTGCCAATGAATTCAGTTTCTCGTTCCTCTCGACTTCAGCTCTCCTCCTTCTCTCCAGTAATACGTTATTCTCCTTCCCTGACCCGCCCCGCCGTTTCAATCTGTCCCTCTCTTTGTTACGCTGTACCTCATTTTCGAACTCTAGAGCGCTTAGCCTACTCGCGATCGTCAAGTTAGTGCGATCCTTCAGTCCCTCTTCGCACACAGTAGCCATGTCAATGAGCTGCTGATTAGTCTTGGCAAAGTCTTCTTCCAATTCCTCCGTCATGGCCTCGATCCGAGCGAGTGCTTTCACCATTCCGCTGCTCTCCCCTTTCATCTCCTCGAGCAGCCTTTCGTTATCGTCATTTTCGTCTTCGTCAATTCTCTCCTCTTCATCAAACCCATTTGCGAAGCTACTTCGTGAGAACCGAAGGGGCATGAATTTCAAGCCAGGGTCATTCGTCGTAATGGCAGTTCTTGGAACTACGCCAATCGCCGCCACTTCACTCTTGGCCGGAAGGCTCATTATGGAGCTGAAGCCAAACTTGCTTTTTCCGTTTAGACTTGCAATGTCAACGAGCAAGCCAACTCCATTTTCTGTTTCTCCCCACGCTGTTGTACTAGCCAGAACACTTCCCCGCTCTCGTTTCTTCCTCAGAGTGTCAAGCCTAGCTTGTCTTCCGCGGTAGATACTCTGAATCCGACGAGCTGAATCGTTTCTAGATTTGATGTCCTTCTTTTTGCTATTGTATACCTGTCTCGAGCTCTTCCCACGCCACAGCCCCTGAATCCGCACTGCACCATCTTTCTCCTCATAGGTTTGCGCACGTTTCCTCAGGAACTTTGCGTATCCCATTCTCCCCCTCCAAGCGCACTGAACACGGATAGCGGCCCGTTCCCTCCTCTGATGCTCCTCGTACTGTTCTTTGTGCCTTCGTTTCCCTAAAATGCCTCTGTACCAGCACTGAATTCTCAGCGATGCAAGATCTGGATCCTGAAACTCATGGATCACCTCCTCCATCAAGACTTCTTTTGTCTTTTCCCCTTCGAGAAGTTCCCGATACAAATCTTGATCTCTCAACCGACTTGTTCTTACGGAAAGCAAGCTGAGCCGCTCCACCCCCTCCTCTTCCCCCCTCCTCACTGTGTTCTCGACAAAGTCCTTCAACCGCCCCCTGCCCCCATCGTAAACATCCTCAGAGACCGGGTAGCCTTTTGTCTTCTCTTTCTCTTCATTTCTTGCTTTCACTGATCGAACCCTGTCGGTGTAAGCCTGAAAATAGCGAGGGTTGAGAGAAGGCTGATGCAACATTGACGATGAAGACCCACCACCCTGACCGAGTTGCAACAAATTCCCTGGGGCAATTATTTCGATTGGAGTTCTAGCGGAGATGATGACATTTTCATCGTCCTCAACGTTTCCTTCCTTCGCACGACCAGTGCTCCTTCCAATTTGTGCTCCCTGCTCGTCTTGCATGCCTGGGAATGTCTCAAAAAATCAAAAACAGAGAGACTAAGGGGATGCACAAAGTCTTTCGGGAAACTTTGAAGATGAAGATAAAGTTGTGTAAGTATCTGGTAATCAAGTTTCTTTGCTGCTCACTTTTTTTGTTGTGGTGCAATTTATAATTTCAAGTTTTGCCCGGCCTTTTCTTTGCGAAGCTCTTGCTTCGAAGTTGACAAACTGTCGGGCTATTGTCTCACAACATGGAGCCGCAAACGCCAAATGGCGTGAATAGTCCAGCAAGTACAACCCCCTCCCCCTCGCGACCATTAAATAAGAAGAACGGATCTTCACACCTTCGCTCATTTGGTCCCGGAGCTAAAAACAACCTGGCCCTTGAGAACCTTTCTGAGATTGCCAAGAATGCTGTGAGGGAGATTAGCGGAGAACCTTGCTCTGCTCGAAGTAGAGCTTCAGAACCTGGCTCTGCTCGAAGTAGAGCTTCAAGCGAAGAATACAACGAGGGCAAGAGTCGCTCCCGGAGCCGCACCGCGCAAAAGATCCGGAAGCGTGGTAGCTCTGGTACCTCCTCGCGAACACACCGTAACACCTCGCTTAGAGAAGCTGCATCAGCAGCAATTAGTCAACTTAAGTTTTCCGCGGAACACTCAGATAGTTCCGAAGGCTTGGAGAAAGACAGTCCTACACAAAAAACGATCCAAATGGATGTTCCCGAGCACATGCGGACGGCAGTGGCGACGCTGAGTGATAGTCGTCGCCCAGGCGCGAGACGTGACCGTCGGGGCTCCAGGCGGAGTCAAGCGGGTCGACGAGGGTCTAAACAATATAAGCGACCGGTGAAGTCCATGCTGTTCTCTTACAACGGCAGCGAGTCTGGGGCGAAAAAAAAAAAGTTAAAGGAGTATAGCAGGCTATCGCAATTTCAAATCCTCGTCGGGGTGGCCAAGAACGACAAAGATCGAGAGATGGAAGAAAAAATGAAATTGAAAAATGCTGTGACGTTGGACCATTCCACCCTTCGACTCTTTGAGAGGTTGGGCGTCCGGCACAACGTGGACTCAGACTCGAGCAGCGACAACTACACGAGCGGGGGTTCCGTGAGCAGTGAGGAACATCGCTCAAGATACGTGAAAAGGCGCAGCCGCCGCCGCCGCGAGATCTTGCAGCAACGTAAACAGAATGACCTTTCGAAGTCTTCGACTTCTATCACGGAGATGGGCGACGACTTCTATATCGAAACGGCTCGTAGCCACGCAAGGTTGCGTTCCCCTTCCCCTACGTCCCGACAGCCTCCGCCAAGCTCTCCAACCGCGCATTCCACGCAAAAATTCTGTTCTGGAAGATCCCCATCGACAAATGCCGCTCGGGAAGCCCACGTTCGCCGCTCCAAAAAGCTCGCTCTAAAGTATACCCGGGACGTCCAAAGCATGAACATATTCATGGCGATGGTATACGAGAGGAAACAGGAAGCCGAGAAAGCTGAGGAAATGGTTGCAATCTTGGCAAAGAAAGATTTGGAAGAAGATATTCAATCGAAACACGTGAAATATCTCGAGAGTGTGGAAGAGAGGGAAATAGCGATGGTACGAAAACTTAGTCAAGTCCGCCAACGCAAATCCACCCTCTTGAATCGGTCCATCTCTCCGAAAATGTCTCTAAAGCTCAGAGGTGGGGGCGAAGAGGGCGGTTTGCTAAAGAAAGTTACGGCTGAAATTGGCATCGCCAACCATTTTGCACAGCTGGGGGCGAAAAAGAGGGTGGCGGATATAGCTTCCGGGAGGGACCAATCTCTCTCCCCAAATGAGAGCAGCCGCAACCCTTCACTACTCGGCTCCCCTCTTGGTACCATTGCGCACAAATTTCGCGCTATTAGCGCAAGTATTTCAGCGTCCAGCTCCCCGTCTTCCCCCCCATTGAACGCGGTTCTCAAGAATATTTCTGAACATGTTCCGACAGATGTAGGTAATATTTCCAGTTTAGTCGCTTCTTCTGACTCTCCAGAGCCAATCGACGGTGGTAGCTGTCCCTTTACCACAATCGTAGGATCGACTGTCAAGATTCGATCTAATCATTTGAAGAACACATCGGAGCGCCGGAAATCGAGTATATTAGGCAAATTACGTTCGTCTCGCCGACCGACGCACATGCACTCGCACCAAATCCAGGCGAGGAGTCAAGAAAGAGCTGACCAACGCTCTGCTCGCAAGGCTGGTCGCGAGCACAGAATGAAGTCTGCAGCGAAATTCGATGATTTTTTTCACTTCGATTCTGATGAAGATATTCCAACCGATACAGCCCTCGAGCAGGAAAAGAAGCGTATAGAGCAAGCATCGAGAGCGATAGACGAAGGTTTTGGTGATGAAAGCAATAGCACGAAGAGCGACTCGACGTGGGGGGATATCACGTCGTCAGACGAGGACGAGTTGATGGTTGACATTGATGTGGCCCAGCAACGCCTGCTTGAAAAGGCAATGCGTCGCAAAAGCATTCGCGAAGAAAGGGTGATCGATAAGGGGAAGGTGACCGCACAGGGGATAATGAGGAAGAAGGCAAAGAATGCGGAGTACTATGCTAGCATGAGAGATGTAGTTCTGGCAAACGCACAGCTGAACGACCAGTTCATTGAGGCTTTCGCCAAAAACCTCAAAAAATTTGAGGAGAAATATGAAAATAATCGACGGAAGAAAATGGAGGACGACGGTTATGATTATTCTCCAAAGCAGCCAACTTCGCCGAAGGCATCGACGAGAAAGAGGTCGAGAGTAAACTCTGTGATCAGGAAGCGTTCGTTTATGCCAGCAACCAATGGTAATGACAGCGACGGCGACGATGACAGGGACAACGAAGAGGACATATTGATGATGAAGAACAAGTACTCACCAGTCTCATCACTGGACCTTAGCAACAATCGCTTTAGCAAGCTAGGTACTGCGGCGCTTTTCGACGCGTTAACACCGGTCATTCATTCGATTAACTACAATGAGAACGATTTGTCGCACAGTATTGACAGCGTTTGCAGGTATCTCGGCAGCTATCGTCGCTGCAGATTAAAAACGTTAAAACTTAGCAATACTAAGCTCGGGAACCCCAATGTAGTGAAACTCTGCAAGGCGCTCAGTCACAACCCTCACATAACGGCTCTAGATTTGTCCAACAATGGTGTTAACAGTCAAGGTTGCTCGGCATTAGCTTCATTATTTGAAAGGGTAAGGGGGGTGATTAATTTATCCTTAGCCTGGAACAAAATCGATGGAGAGGGTTCTAGCGTGCTGTTTGCCGCCTTCTCAGATGTAGATAGCCTGATTACTCTGGACGTTAGTTGGAATAGCATAGGCACATTTCCTGTTCCCCATCCTTCCCAAATCAATGGAATCAATGCCCTTGCCAATTATTTGCACACTTCTACCTCTTTGTTCCACCTAAATCTTTCGGCAAATAAGTTTAGCATGGAGGACGTGGCAAAGCTCAGCACGTCGCTCCATAACAATGTTGATATCAAGGGCTTACATTTTGATCGTAATCCGTTCGGGAAAGTTGACTCCAAGGGCCATCTTGTTGTCATCGACGAAGAGCAGATCAAAACTGACAATCAGCAGCATATTCATGAACAGACTAAACACCATGACGAAGCCTACATCGGGAGTAGCTGTTGGTGTTGCGGGCAGTGGGTACAGGTAGAGTTTGAGTTCATTAAAACTTATGCTGACAATAGCAAACCGGATGATGAGGTATTCCTCAGATTGAGTCTCGACAAGTGGCGGAAGGATAAAATGACGTACGACAGAGGCGGCCGTTGGTATTTGTTTAGAATGGTCCCAAGGATACTTATCACGTACTGCTTTTGCGTACGAACTTCGGAATGGAGTAGTGACTGCTACTCTAACGAACAACAAAAATGCTTTGATTCTTCAGCCCCCGTCTCTACTGTGAACGTCGTACAGCTCCAGGATATCGCCGTCGGAGGAGCGGACGTTGATTACACGAAGCACTACGATCGTGAGCGGTGCGGTGGCACGAGTGCTGCGAACACAATCTTCCCTTTTTTTAATAATATTCTGCCAATGCACATCAACTCGCCGAACTGCAATCCGCGGGGAGAGGCTTGGGCGGAAGAAGCTGGCCCTCTTGAGGAGGAATTTTGGTGTCTTGAATCGTCTAAAACTTTCAGCGTCCGAAATAAAGAGAACGATTGTCACACATTCTGGGATGTGGATTTATTATATGAAAAGGCGTTCGCCCATGACTGGGAATTTCTAATCCAGAAGCTCGGCAATATGAAATTAGGGGTTGGAGAAATTGAGCAGGTAAGTGAGATGTGAATAACGAACCAATATCCAGAACGGAACTCCAATTCAGAGCCCGAGGTGATCCAATGCGTCGGAGGAAGCAAATATCCTTCTGGATTGTTGCCGCACCAGGGGTCGAAATGAACAACTGTGGGCTGTAAATTGCTTTGCACAGCATTCAGTTGAACCTTAGCTGTAGGCCGGCGAGTTCGTTTATTGTTTTTTTGGATCATGGCTCTTTCCATTTTGCCACCTAAAAATCAACCAATTGGGTTGAAAACACAATTGAGAACGACACCAAAACTGACCCTTCCTCTCAGATAAATTTCATTTTTCTACGTCACTTTAGGCGCCTCTCCTTACTCTACAAGCATTTTGTGGTTCTCAACCGAAATACAACGTTCACCCTGTCAATGATTGCTCTGGGACAACTTTTGGATAGCTGTGAAATTATTGACGGTGTGGTTTTAAAAAAGCGCGACGTTGATCGTGCCTACATTGCAACAACCTCTTCCTCTGGTGGGATTGGGGGCTTACGTCGGTTCGAGTTCTTGGAGGCTCTTGTTAGAGTGAGCAGGATTAAGTTTCTCGATACAGAGGAGGTGGAGACTGTTGACGAGGGGCTGGAGGTCTTGATCGAGGATTACATTGTGAGAATGGGTCACTATGTAGACCCTGATGATTTCCGGAAAACCCACTTGTATTGCAAAGAGACGGAAGATATACTGAAGGTTCATAACCACAATCTTTACGTCATTTTCAATTACTATAGCACACAACAAAATCAGTTTGGCCGGATTATGACCCTCGAAGATTATCACAAAATGTTTGATGACATCATGGGGAACGGAAGTGAGGAGAGACTTGCTGAGCTTATCACGCACGACCAGGTGGCAACATGCTTTGTCGAGTCCAAATTCGCTGGGGTGGATGATTCTCGAATGCACCATAAGGTGATCACCTTCGTCGATTTCTTGGAATGCATGTGTCGGGTAAGTTTCGCAATGGAAGCGAATAAAATGAAGAACAAATTCAGCTTTGTCAGCGTCGTGATGCATATCAAGCGCCAGCATGAGATGCGCACCCACTTGATTGATTCGGCGATGCTTATGCTGATCAATGCGCTAAAGAGGAATGTCCCGTACTTTGCCAAGACGATCAAAATTGTCTTCGTTGACAAAGGATTCGCAGAGGCAAAGGCTGCCACTATCTTGGCGCACTATGTCAGGCGGTTTCATGAGCGGCGAAGTGAGAAAAAGACGAAATTTAAAAGAGAGAAGCATCGGGAGAGCTCTTATGGCTTGTAGGTGGACAAGAGTTTAAAAAAATAATAAAAAATAATAAAAGGGTTTGTCTAGAGAAGAACCGTCGACCGAATTGCTTCATAATTAAAATACTGTCAGAGAGGATTGTCCTCCAACCACTTAAGCTGCTCGTCATTCAGCTTTTTCAGCTCCTCGGTCCCAACGAGCTCGATCACAAAATACAGCTTGCTGTCTGGTGGTATACCACTGAGGAGTCCACCTTGCGCCACGCTCCCGTAACCATATTCGGGTGGCACGACCAAGAAGCGCTTTTCCCCCGGGCGCATTTGCATAATTGCAAGGTCCCATGCCTTGATAACATTCCCGACACCAACAAGAAATTTTATTGGGGATGAGCCAAAACCTGTGGACTTGTCAATGATGCGATCCTGAAAGCTATTCAACCGGAGCTCGTAGTTTACTTTCACCTTTTGCGTTCTACTCGGAAAATCTCCGCTGCCTTCTGCAATTGTCCGGGAGAGAATTGGGGGCGACAAAGGTGCTGAACCAGCAGGGGGTTGAAGTGGGGTGAACCCAGGCAATTCTTGTGACCCCGATTCAGCCCTTGTCAGAGAAGGAAGTACACCTATAGCTGCAGTTGTACTCGCAATAAACCGCCGTCGTTGAAAATTCGGAGAAATATTAGAATTCGGAGAAATATTCCATGAATTAGTGCTTAGAAGAAGGGTGGAGGTGAGGAAAAATGAGAGGAGAGGATATCTTCTCATTTGAGTCGATCTATTTTGGATCGTTCGCTACTCGAACGCGACGAATTGCGTATCTACTTATTACTGGATAATGAACACCAGCAGTGGCTCCAGCTAAAAGAGAAAAGAGTGATTTTTTTTTTAAACGCGATACGAGGCAATTTGCTAAGGATTACTTTTTGACGTCGTCGTAATTTTTTTTTTTTTTGCTTGCTTGCAACCACAGAACTCTCTTTTTAAGTAAGAGATGCCCAAACAACCACTCCTCAGAGCACCTGCCCCCGGCTCTTTAGAAAAGAGTCCTCCATCATCTTTACCCTCTTCTGAGAAAGTTCTTCGCTGTGACTGCTTCGGTGTTATTCACAAAAAAATGGAGCGGAACTGTCTACGCTGCGGTAGGATTTCGTGCAGTATGGAGAGGGGTTTGGTATCATGCTCGTTCTGCGGCCAATTATGGGACAATCAGGGAGCCGATTCGGAGGGTGATGTAATCAAGGGTGTGTCTAAACAGGCTTTTGAGAGGAAAGACAAGTTACTGGAGTACGACAGGCAGGTTGGGAAGACAACAAAGATTCATGATGATCAGGCTGATTACTTTGCATCTAGTAGCAGTGTTTGGCTGGGGCAGGAAGAGAGGACGGAGGCAAAGGAACGTGACGAGGGGGAGAGGAAGAGGGTTAAGGGTAGGGGAGGAGGGATGTTGGACCTTGGGAAGGTGCTGTGAATTGTGTGGTAGTAGACAAGGGTAGGGGAGGAGGGATGTTGAACCTTGGGAAGGTGCTGTGAATTTTGTGGTAGAGAGTAGAGTGTAGTTACCGGGTTACTGACTTTAAATGATTTTGGTAAGAAGGGATATTTTTGTGACGTTAATCCTTTTTTTCCAAATTCTCCTTGTATATTATTTTATTGGTGCCTTGGCCTTGTTTTTATTCCTGACGATCCCCCTGAGTACCTCGACCTGGTGTTCCTTTCTTTTGATATCCTCGGACATTTTCGGAATTTCTCCTTTAGTGTCTCCTTCGGATGTTGATATTTGTTGGGGATCAGATGTGTCTGATGCGACGGTGGAAACATATGCGTTGCTCATATCTTCTAGTTCTTCTTCCAATTCGCTAAGTAATTCCATTAAATCATTTGGTACGCTTTGTTTGTTTGCATTCTGAGAAGTTTTTTGAGGAGGAGAACGATGGGCTACTCTCGCAGCTCCCTTGCTCAGGTTATCAACTTCAGCACTAACTTCATCAACTCCATCACCATCTTCATCGTCTTGAACCAAGCCAACGACGGGCATCCTCACTCTCAGAGTTCCCCCCTCAGCCCCCTTTCTCGGGGGACTTAAGACGGGAACTAAACTGCCCTTTCTGGTTGCAACCTTGTACTCCATGTCGTTGGCACCATTTAGGCGGAAAGATTCACTGACTGAGGCTAAAACATTGAAGGTGTGGGACTTTTGGCCTGCTGGGAGAAAAGGCACGTTTGATGTCATATTCGATGCTGAAACGTTGTGTTTGTGATTATTTTTGTAGGTTTTACCGTTTTCGTCGTGTTCTTCCCTGCTTCCTCCTCTCCTCTTCCACGCACTATCGAGACCACTTTTTTTTACTTGTTTGACTTCTCTATAACCCCCATACCCTCCTACTCCCCCCCCCATGTTCTTAGCCCGCCTCGACGAGACAGAGTTACTGCTACCGCCACCTCTAGCGTCCCTGATTCTCCTATTCGTGTTATTGATGTAAGTATTCTTTCCCTCCCTCTTCCCTGCAGTCCTCTTGCGAAGGAGGTAGATGCCATCACCATCGTTATCGCCGTTGCTGTCGTTGTAAACACTCGATATCTTCTTTTGCTTCTTCTTCTTGATAAGTTTACGGTTTCCCTTTGCGCTTATTTTTGGTTGCGACTGTTCAGTTGTCCCCTCTTGAATGAGTTTTTGTTTTGCCCCGGTTCTTGTCGCTCTGGTCCCGGTTTTCTTGCCCTCCCATCCGCCTTCCTCGCTCTCTGCTATTTTCTTGACCCTTGGAATGAGCGACGCGCCTCCCTCCTTGCTTCTATCTCTGATTAGCCCTTCAACGATCGCCAAGTTGATCCCCTTCACGTTTTCCGCAAACATCTTTCCCTCTAATCGCCGACGCCGAATCCTTCCCAGCCTCTCCTCCGCAGAAGAAAGGATGCCCACGAGGAAGACTATACGCTCTTTCAAACTTCCTGCTGTTAAGTCTGCCCCGACCGAAGAAATTTTTCCGGTAGTAGATGGAACAATTCCAACAGATTCAACGATATTTTTATCCCTGATCTCTCTCTTTCGTTCATCATTCTCGTCATACTCGTCGTCGTCATACTCCCCGTAAACTTCTGTCCACCTCTTTTTCTCCGCCATTCCCCTCTCTTCGAGTACTCTGATGTTTTCCCTTGCCTGCTCCTCCTCCTTTTCGATATCCTCCTTCTCTTTCCTTAATTCGTCTGCTCTTGCTTTGAGACGCTTGACCTCCTCCCTTTCCTCATCCACCCTCCCCCTAAGCACCTCCCTTCTCTCCCTCGCAGCCTCTCCCCTCTCCGCTAACCTTGCGATTTCCACGGAGAGCCTCCTTACTTCCTCCTTCTCCGCCTCGATTTTCCCTCTCATAACTCTGGTGTGTTCACCTTCCTCTCTTTCCCTGGCAAGACGGTCTGATATACCCTTCGACGCGTTGAGTTCGCGAGACGCGTTCAATTGCTTGAGGGTACGTTGGGCGGAGGAAGACGATACTGACACGGATTCAAGCTTGGATTGAAGGGCACGAAGAGCAGATAGGACCGAGGGAGATTGCCCATAATTAGTTGTATGGTTCGTTTTTGGTGTCATTATTGGCGTGTCATTGTTGAAGGGAGTAAAAGGGTTATAGTGATGTTGTGGGGTTGTGACTCCGGAAAACTGTTGGTGCTGATGTCTTTGCTGCTGCTGGGAAAAATGATTCATCTCATCAAACTTCTCAGATGGAGTCTCAAATTTCTCTGATAGCGTCTCCGGCTTCTCTGATGGCGTTTCGAGCCTCTCTGATGGTGTCTTAAACGTCTCTAAAGGTGTGTTGAACTTGACAGAGGGTGTTTCTAATGTTGTTGGTGTTGGTATTTTTATTGCCTTTCCCTCAGCAGAGTCAACTGTGGGGGGTTGTGATACATCCATTTTTAAGAGATTGCTGATCAGGTGTAAAACCTCTCCAACTGGTTGGAGCTGTTGCTCGAAACTTGGTCACAGCACTTTTAAGGTTAATGTTTTTAAAAATAAAAAAATAAAAAATAAAATAACTTGCTCCGCCTCCAGCCACGATGGTCTCGCCTTTGGTGAAGATAATCCAGTTCAGCATGCTGAAGTGTCCTGACACTTCTTCTTGGACAGCTCACTTCAACACGACAGCTTTCCACCCCTCTTCCTCTCTCCGCTCCTTCGTTGATTTCTCCCAGTCTTACGTCGGCGGGGATGAAGGCGAGGGGCCAGTGACGGAGGACAACTGGATGAATTGCTTTCACGGCCCATCGGAGTGTCTTGGCCACAAAACGATGCTGTGTGCGAGGGACGTAAGCGCAAAACAGACAAGCAATTCTGCTGCAACACTTGACTACAGGTGGTTCGACATGATCGTCTGTATGGGCGGTCCTGGGGGCATTCCAGGAGTGACATACAACCACACCTACTCGATTCCCAACAATGCGGAGAGTTGCGCCGTCCAAGCAGGTCTGGATTGGAGCGAGATTAACTCGTGTGTCCACGACGATGACTGGGGAGGAAAACTCCTTCATGATTCTCACTTTGATACTATGGAGCTATTCGCTAAGCATGGCGGATACAAACCCGAAGGGCATGGTTATAAACCGCCTTTCATCCCTAACATTTGGATCTTTGATACCATCACAGGGAAGCCGATGGAGTACAATGACAAATTCGATCATGAAAGGAACCCTTATGTTGATATTGTAAAGAGGATATGTGACGCTGGACATTTTGAGGGAGAGGCGCGCCGAGTGAGTGCGCCGAGTGAGTGCGCCGAGTCTGGCAAATAAGTAGAAAATTTCTCGTTTTTGACGCGTTATAAAAACAAAAACCCTTCACATAATCCCTACAAATCACTTTTGTGTCGTAGCTTTTTTCACGTTACAACTACGCAGCGAAATGCCCCGCGGCAAAGTTCGCGTTGTTAAAATCCTTCTGGCTCAGCTTTTTTGCGGATTGGTTCCCCTTGCTGCTCTTCCCCTTGGCAATAGAGGCAGCATTAGTTCCCTTATTCTTGGCTGCCAACGCAGCCTTTCGCCTCTTCAAGACTTCGGCAGGACTTACAAGCTCTACAGTTGTATGCTCGTCAGTGTCGACGTTTTCATCGTTCAGGGATTTCTTCTTCTTCTTCTTCTTCTTCTTCTTCTTCTCAATTCCTCTCTCTTCTCCTTCCTCTTTTTTTTCGGCTGCCTTGGAATGGTCAGCGTCAGCCTCGTCGGTAGGCTTTTCTACAAGAACCACCCAATCTCCCTCCATTGAGAGTTGAGTAGCAGTTTTTTCGGCAGTTTCTGTCGACATTACTGATCCAACCAAAATTTATTTCTCATTTATTTTTGGCGCAATCTGTTTCCAAGCATTTTCTCACCAAAATTACCTCGCGAATAAACAAAACAGTCAAGCTGTCAATCGATTATCACAAAAGTTGCGTTGTGTTATTCTGGGATAATGATTGTCACGACCCCTCAGGTATCGTGGCACTCCTCAGCGCAAGAGAACGGGAAAAATGCTCCTCTCTTCAGCGTTGATGGTAAGTTGTTTCTGCGCTCCCTGGTCCCCTCTGCAGTACTGCACACCTAACCAACTTCCTTCTCACTGCCCTTACTGCCCCCCCCCAAAAAAAAAAACAGTCTTGCAACACATGTCGACTCCGAACCCTACGACAACCTTCGCAGTTGTAGCAACTGTTGGTAATGACTCTGATGTGCACCTTTGGAAGCTTCGTACGGACGGCAGCAACGACGACAAAGATAGAGAGCGGAAGGGAACTTTTCGCCACTTGTGCACTTTGAGTGTCCCAGGAATGGGGAGCACAGTGGCTTTGAACTCTGTCCGCTTTTCCCCCTGCGGTCTTCATCTGGCAGCCTGTGGTGATCAAGGTACAGTGGTTTGCTGGTCTGTCCCTCGGTCATACCGCGGAGGTGGAAACGGTGCTTTTTATTGGTTCAATGGTGGTGAAGCTGAGGGTGGTGATTCTGGCGATGTGGCTGAGGGTGTGAGCCTCGAAAAAGCCCGAGAATTTGGAGAGTCATTCTCGTGCAAGGTTGTGCCGTCACCGAGCGTTGAAGATGTGTTTGATCTGGCTTGGAGTCCGGACTCGCTGAGTTTCGTCACAGGAAGTTTGGACCACAGGGTGTGTGTATACTCTGATAGCAGCGTTAAGGGGGATGAGAAGGAGAAGGAGAACAAGGGGGGTGAAGCAAGCACGAGCCGCAGCGCGAGTCCTGTACCGCCTGCAGCAACAATACCAAACAACGTCCTCGTTGAATCGTCATCTAAGACGGCACTGAGTTCCGCTAATAACCTGCCAACACCCCCTCAAACGCAAAATCGACAACAACAGCAGCAAGCGAGCAACCCGTCAATTGAACCCTTGGGAGCATTTAAATTGTCTTATCAAGTTTCCGGAACGGACGCTCACACCCATTATGTCCAAGGAGTGTCTCTAGACCCGCTAGGAGGCTATGTGGCCACGCAGTCATCCGACCGGACAGTTCGCGTCTTCCCCACTAATACTGGGAACAAGAAAAACGCAGGGGGTGCATTTGGGAAAGGAGCGAGAATCAAAATGCGCGACTTCGCTGTTGGTACGGTCTCCGGGGAGAAGGAGAAAGAGAAAGAGGAAGAGGAAGAAAAGCCGGGGGAAGGGGAGAAACCAAAGGAAAAAATTCAGAAAGCTCACTCAATGTACCTCGATGAAAATATGGGCACCTTCTTCCGGAGATTGGCCTGGACTCCCGACGGCGCCTTTCTCATAACGCCAACCGGAATATACCAGAAAGAGCGAGGTGGACGACAATCTTTCGCAACTTATGTTTATGCAAGGCACAACTGGGACCAACCAGTTGTCTGCTTGACACATGACGAGGCGAGCGACAAGGGTTCAGCAGCAGCAGCTGATGAAAAAAATATTACCCCCGGTGGGAAGCCGTCCGTGGCAGTACGCCCTTCGCCGATCGTATACAAGCTCCCGCCAAACGCGCAGAAAACTGGTGGTTGGAAGGGGGTGGGTGACAACCTGAACCACCGCAGCATTTTTGCAATTCTGACAAGGGACACAATCTATATTCACGACACCTTTCACTCTGAGCCCCTTGTCGTACTCAAGGGGCTCCACTATGCCAACTTGACCGATTGCTGCTGGAGTTCGGATGGTCGATCACTCATAGTAAGCTCTAGCGACGGCTATGTTTCGCTTGTAACATTCTCTGAGGGGGAATTGGGCATAAAGATCGAGGGGGGGGTAAAACAGGTCGTCGAGGGATTGAAGGAGACTGCGGTCGACTCTGCGACGTTAGGTGATGTGATGACGGCCCCTACTGAGGCCGTGAAGAAAGTCGAGGTCGTCATGCCACCCACTGAGGGAGGCGATGCTGTGCTGGTAGCGCCGCCAGCGAAGAAGAAGAAAGTCGCGGACACGAGAGAAACTGTTGAGGGAACCTTGAACAGCAGCGATAAGAAGGGTCTCAAGCGCAGGATTACCCCCGTTTTACTGAAGGGAGATAATGCAGAAAATGCAGAGAATTCCGAAAACACAGTGAACACAAATGAAAACACCAGTGACAACGCCAAAGGAGACGAGATTGAAAAGCGGGTTGAAAAGCTCACCGTCGACCAAGGGAACGCAGAGAAAAAGAAAAAGAAGCGCATCACACCCCAACTCTTGCAAAGCCAGAACTAGCGAGACATGCGAACAAAAAGTGATAAGCGAGGTTTTTTTGAAGTACAAATTATTTTCTAGCTCTTGTCCATTACCATTACTGTAGTTACTTTTCTATAGGCCAGAAAGCTCCTCGACAGCAGAGATGAAGTCTGCCTTCGCCTGCTCCAAATCGTTGTTCACGATTGTTCTGTCGAAAGCTCCTTCCTCAGCCCCATAGTCCATTTCACCTTGGGCGTTGGCGAGCCGCTTCAATATAGCCTCCTCCTTCTCTGTCCCACGATTCCGCAGACGTTCCTCCAGAATATCCATGCTGGGGGGTTGGACAAAAATGTAATGCGCTGCCATTTCACTGGCCTTCACATTGCGAACACCCTGGACGTCAATATCCAGAATGCAGATTTTTCCCGCCTCTTGCTGGTCACGAACTGTTTGGAAAGACGTTCCATACACGTTGCCATGCACCTCGGCAGACTCGATGAATTTTCCCTCCTTGATTTCTTTGAGCACGGCCTGAAATGAAAAGTTCGTTAGTGGCAAACAGCCTAAATCGGTGCGCATCAGCACGTAAAATACGTGAGAACTGCAAGACGGAGCGACCAGCAACAAATCAGAAATGACTTACCTCCTTCTCAACAAAATGGTAATGCACCCCGTTCTCCTCACCATCCCTCGGCTTACGAGTAGTATGCGACACACTGAAGCCAAATTTTTCTGGGTGCTTCTCCATCAGTGCTGAAATTAGCGTCCCCTTTCCTGCGCCACTAGGACCACAGATGACAATGGGAGTGAAATCTGACATTTTTCTTTTGGCCCCACGGTTTTTTACAGCAAATAAAGGTCTATAGAAAAGGGGGTGGTTGTTAGAGGTGAAGGAATTCCCTGTGGAAGACACGATGAGTAAAACTTTGAATATCGCTAGCAAACTGTTCATTAAAAGACAAATAGCTTCAAAAAAAAATTGTTGACATGACAAACAATGAATTTTGCAGCAATCTCCATTTTTCCCATTCTGATTTACCCTGCGTTCGTTTTCCTGCGCCAAAAAAGATTCAACAGTTGGATAAAACTTATGAATTTGATCGGTATAATTGGCTTAATCTTTTCTGTGAGAACTACTTCTGCCTTCAACTATCCAGTCCATGGTTCCAGTGCTTCTGCAGTAAAGGTTTCGCTCTCCTCTCCGTCGCCGAGAACCTTTCCGTCGCCGAGACGGAGACTTTCTTTCATTATCCTGAAAGCCGAAGATGTTGGCTCAGACGCTGAAGAAAGAACTGTTGAAGATGCTTCAGCTCTCTCTGCTCCTGAAACAGAGGCAAAGGACGAAGCATCTGCTCCTGAAACGGAGGCAGAGGACGAAGCTCTCCTCCAGAAACGCAAGCAAGTGCTCATTAGTGCTCGCGACCCATTCGTTGGTGTGAGACTCGCTGCGTGGTCCATCTTAGGCTTGGCGTCAAGTGAGTAGGGGGCGGGAGGGAGCATCGATGAGTGCCAATGAACTAACACCCCGGTATTATGACAAAACGTACACACACAAATGACAGCAATTGGCGCTGGTTCTGCTATCGTTTCCGGTGATTTAGGAAACGCTGCAATCAACGGCGGAGTTGCTGTTTTTATGGTGGCGGCTCTTCTCGTGGAGAAGAAAATTGGCGATGAGGGCAAGAAGAAGATTGAAGAAGAGCTTGCTAGCCAGATGCTCAAAGGGGGCATGGAATCGTTTGTGAAAAAGAGAGAGGAGGTGTGAAATTTTTAGCGGTTGCATTGTGTTTTCGTAGTTATGATTGTTGAATGTTTAACAGATTTTTTTTTAATCAAATTTGGCTGAACATTGCTTAGGTAAACAAAAGTAAATAATCCAATAATTGTAAAAATTATAAAATTTATGAATAAAAATTTTTTTAATATAGACAGACTTTTTAAGTATTTACCAAACATCAGCTAACATTCCATCTATATCCACTACCATATCTAGTTTCAATAGCTGAAAAATCAGGATCTACTTTTTTGAATTTTTTACGTATTCTTTTAACATGACTATCGATAGTTCTGTCTTCGATATCCGTATCTTCTCTGTAGGCAATATCCATCAATTGAGCTCGTTCTTTAATAATTCCTGGTCTTTTTGCTAATTCTTTGACAATTAAAAACTCTGTCGTAGTCAATTTATCTGGAAGTTGTTTGTTGTTCCACTCACACTCAAGTTGAGAAGGATCTAATTTTAGTTTTCCATGTGCAATTAAACTTTTATTTTCTTCTAAACTATTATTTGTATCTTTTTTTCTAAGCTGAATTCTAATTCTTTCAATTAAAACTTTTATTGAAAAGCCACCAGATTTTTTTACAAAATCATCTGCTCCTAGTTTTAGTCCTAACAATTCATCAATCTCATCATCTTTTGATGTTAAAAAAATTACTGGTAACGATGTTTTTTTTCTAAGTTTTTTGAGCAACTCTTCTCCATCCATTTTAGGCATCTTTATATCAACCACTGCTAAATCAGGAGGCATTCTAGTAAGTCCAATTAATGCGCTCTCACCGTCAATATAAGTTTGAACTTTAAAGCCTTCTTTTTCTAAAGCTATACTTAAACTAGTTAGAATATTTCTATCATCATCTATTAAAGCTATAGTTTGTTTGTGCATTCCTTATATAAAAATACTAAATTGTTCTAAATTGGGCAATCTAATTAAATTAATGAAGCATTCCCCAATTATCTCCAACATTAACATCAACAGTAAGTGGAGTTGAAAATGAATGATA
>ENA-OWPI01001979-OWPI01001979.1-marine-metagenome-genome-assembly--contig:-NODE-1979-length-20562-cov-7.832658_pt1 | contig 20562 bp, 17 predicted proteins | sample MGYA00238138_ERZ651775 | MGnify/ENA primary metagenome ERZ651775 (study PRJEB26906, sample SAMN06265043) | marine metagenome | isolation source: Helgoland LTER site | place: Germany:Helgoland, sampling...
TACTAATTTCTTTAGATGATTTTAGATAAAATCTTTCTTTACCATCTAAGGAAAAAAGTTCTGCTTCAAGATTTACCTTATCTTTAACAATATCAGCAAAAACTCCTACTGCTGTTTCACAATCACCTTCTAAAACTTTCAAAACATTTCTTTCTGCTAAAACACAATTTTGTGTTTGTATATGATTTATTTCTTTTAATAATTTAATTATTGTTTCATCATTATCTCTACACTGCAATGCTACAACTCCTTGTCCAGCACTTGGAATTATTTCTGAAGTTGAAAAGGTTTGAGATATTTTTCTGGTTAATCTTAAAGAGTCAATTCCTGCATGAGATAATATAATAGCATCATATAAGCCGTCGTTAAGTTTTTTAATTCTCGTATCTACATTTCCTCTTATCAATTTAAATTTAAGATCTTGTCTTATTCTTTGTATTTGAAATTCTCTTCTAAATGAAGATGTTCCAATAATTGAGCCTGGTTCTAAATTTTTTAGATTTTTATTATCTTTGCTAATTAAAATTTCTCTTGGGTTATTTCTTTCTAAAAAACAATTAGTTAGTAACCCCTTAGTTTCTTCTGCTGGCATATCTTTTAATGCGTGAACAGCAATATCTATTTTTTTTTCTAATAATTCTTGTTCAATTGTTTTGCAAAATAATCCCTTCCCACCATGCTCTGACACTCGGACATCTTTTATTGTGTCACCTTTTGTTGTGATGCTTTTGATCTCAACATTTTCTATTTTTTCATTTTTCGCTATGAGTTCTTTAGCTCTGTTAGCATAAATAAGTGCTAATTTACTTCCCCTTGATCCAATAATAATTTTTTTATTTCTCATTTTATTACTTTATAATTAGTACTTATATTGAGATTGTATTATTAATAAAAACTAATTTAATGAATAAAAAACCTATAATTTTAGGAATTGAATCAAGCTGTGATGAGACTGCTGCTTCAATTTTAACTGAAAATGAGCAAGGTTTACCTGTAATTTTATCTAATATTGTTTCCAGCCAAGTTGATGTACATAAAGAATTTGGAGGGGTGGTTCCTGAATTAGCAGCAAGATCACATATAGAAAAAATTGATTTAATTACAAAAAAAGCAATCAATGAAAGTGGAGTAAAAATTCAAGATATAGATGCAATAGCATCGACAGCTGGTCCAGGACTTATCGTTTGTCTATCAGTTGGTTTAAGTTTTGGAAAAGCCATGGCTTCATCGCTTGACAAACCCTTTATTGCCGTCAATCATCTTGAAGGTCATGCTTTAAGTCCTAAGTTAAATTCAAATCTAAACTATCCTTATCTTTTACTTTTAATATCTGGTGGACATACTCAATTTTTAAGTGTCAAAGACTTAGGAAATTACAAGAGATTGGGTACAACTATTGATGATGCTGTGGGTGAAGCTTTTGACAAAACAGCAAAATTACTTGGAATAGCATTTCCTGGGGGTCCTCAAATTGAAGTTTATGCAAGCAAAGGTGATCCGAATAAATATGAATTACCTAAACCTATTTTTCATAAAGGAGGGTGCAATCTATCCTTTGCAGGTTTAAAAACAGCCGTTCTAAAAATATCTAAACAAATTAAAACTGAACAAGAGAAATATGATTTAGCAGCGTCTTTTCAAAAAACTGTGGAAGAAATATTGTTAAAAAAAAGTAAAATTGCTTTTGAAGAATTTAAAAAGATCAATAATACTAAAAAAAATATATTTGTAGTTGCTGGCGGAGTTGCTGCAAATAAAAATATAAGATCAGTTTTAGAAAATCTCTGTGCAGATGAAAAATTTGAAGCAATTTTTCCTCCAGTAAATTTATGTGGAGACAATGCAGCAATGATAGCAATGGTTGGATTAGAAAAATTTAAATTAAAACAATTTAGTAAGTTAGATCACCCTGCTAAACCAAGATGGCCATTAGATGAAGATGCCATTTTTCTAAAAGGTGCAGGAGTAAAACTATAATGCAATATTGGTTAATGAAATCTGAACCAAATGTTTGGTCAATTGATCAACAAAAAAAAGCTGGAGCTAAAGGAGCGCCATGGGATGGAGTTAGAAATTATCAAGCAGCAAAAAATTTAAAGGGAATGAAAAAAGGAGATCTTTGTTTTTTTTATCATTCAAACATAGGTAAGGAAATTGTTGGGATTATAGAAGTCATTAAAGAATCATTTTTAGATAAAACAGATGAGAGTGGCAGATTTGTAGCTGTTCAAGTTAGGTTTAGGGAAAAACTAGTGAAAAGTGTAACACTTGAAGATATTAAAAAAAATAAGGCTCTAAGCCATTTATCACTGATTAAGCAAAGTAGGCTCTCAGTTATGCCTATAGACTCTAAAAGCTGGAAAATTATAAATAAGATGAGTAATATTTAAAAAACTTAATGAAAAAAAATAAAAAAAAACCTAAAGCTAGAAAAAAAGTTTCAAGAAAACCTAAAGCTAGAAAAAAAGTTTCAAGAAAACCTAAAGCTAGAAAAAAAGTTTCAAGAAAAGCTAAAGCTAGAAAAAAAGTTTCAAGAAAAGCTAAAATACCAAAAAAAAATATCAATAATGCTGAAAAAGAATTAATTTTTAAAACAAGACCTGAGTGGGTTAATAATGCCTTAGCCAGTAAATCTCAGTATCAAAAAAAATACACTGACTCTATAAAAAATAATAATGAATTTTGGAAAAAAGAAGGAAAAAGAATTTCTTGGATCAAACCATATAAAAAAATCAAAAATGTTAAATATAGTAAGACTGATGTAAAAATTAAATGGTATGAAGATGGTACTTTAAATGCTTCAAGCAACTGCATAGATAGACATCTCAAAGATAAAAAAGATAAAACTGCAATAATTTGGGTTGGAGATGATCCTAAAGATACAAGAAAAATATCATACCAACAATTACACAATGAAGTGTCTAAAGCAGCAAACGGATTGAAAAGTTTAGGTATAAAAAAAGGTGATCGTGTAACAATTTATTTAACAATGATTCCCGAATTGGCAATTACAATGTTAGCTTGTGCAAGAATTGGAGCTATTCATTCCATTATTTTTGGTGGTTTTTCTGCAGACTCTATTTCAGGGAGAATAAATGACTGTGAGTCTGAGTTTATAATTACTGCTGATGAAGGTGTAAGAGGAGGAAAGACTATCCCTTTAAAAGAGATTACAGATGAAGCTCTTTTAAAATGCCCTAATGTTAAAAAATGCATAGTCGTTAAAAGAACTGGTAATTCTATAAATTGGGTAAACGAGAGAGATATTTGGTACGACGATTTAATAAAAAATGTCTCTAATCAATGTGACCCTGAAGAAATGAACGCAGAGGATCCATTATTTATTCTTTATACCTCAGGCTCAACAGGGAAGCCCAAGGGTGTTCTACATACTACAGGTGGATATATGGTTTATGCATCAATGACTCATCAATATATTTTCAATTACAAACCCAAAGATATTTATTGGTGCACAGCTGATATAGGATGGGTAACCGGACATAGTTACATAATCTATGGTCCTCTCGCTAATGGAGCTACAACGATTATGTTTGAGGGTATTCCAACTTACCCTGACAATTCTAGATGGTGGCAAATTATAGATAAATATAAAGTGAATATTTTTTATACTGCTCCCACTGCAATTAGAGCATTAATGAGAGATGGTGATGAACCAGTTAAAAAAACTTCCAGAAAATCACTAAAATTATTAGGAACGGTTGGAGAGCCAATAAACCCTGAGGCTTGGATGTGGTATTTTAAGACAGTTGGTAATTCAGAATGTCCTATAGTTGATACTTGGTGGCAAACAGAAACAGGAGGTATCCTGATCAGCCCACAAACTGGTGCGATTGATTTAAAACCAGGTTCAGCAACAAAACCTTTCTATGGAATTAAACCATCTATTCTTGATCAAAATGGCAAAGAAATTAAAGGTGCCGGACAAGGTAGACTGTGTATTTCTCAATCATGGCCTGGACAAATGAGAACAGTTTATGGGGATCACCAAAGATTTATTGATACGTATTTTTCACAATTCGATGGTAAATATTTTACGGGGGACGGAGCAAGAAGAGATAAAGATGGTTACTATTGGATTACAGGTCGTGTTGACGATGTAATTATAGTTTCAGGACACAATTTAGGTACAGCAGAAATAGAAAGTGCATTTGTTGCTCACCCGAAAGTTGCTGAGGCAGCAGTGGTTGGTTATCCACATGATATTAAAGGAAACGGCTTGTATTGTTATGTCACTTTAAACGCTGGTGAACAGGATGACTTAGATCTTGAAAGAGATTTAAAACTTTGGGTTAGAAAACAAATAGGCCCATTAGCAACACCTGATATCATTCACTTCTCACCAGGACTACCTAAAACAAGATCTGGAAAAATTATGAGAAGAATTTTAAGAAAAATTGCAGCTAATGAGCACGATCAATTAGGGGACACAACGACTTTAGCTGATCCAAGTGTTGTTCAAAGTTTAGTCGATAATAGAAAAAATATTTAGATTTTTATTAATTTAGAAAATTCATCTTTAATATTATCCCATTTTAATATCATTGAGTTTAAAACTATTTTCCTATCTAGAGCCTTTAACTCTTCTGCGATAGGAGCCCACTCATATAATGCTAAGGCACTTTCATTGAAGGGCCATGATTTATAATAATCATTCCAATCAATTTTATCTAACCGTTCTGTAAATTTTTTTTTGGCTTGAGCGACTACTTCTTCAGGCATTCCATTTGCAAGTTCTTGATTTAATATTTCTTCATATATGTTTGTAGCGTTGTCCGTTTTTTTATAATCATAAAAAACACTTAAATAAGATAAACTGTAAAAAGTTAAGTCTTGAAGAGCTACGGAATAGATGTTCCATTTTGCCTGATTGATAGATGCCAAAAATTTTTCATCATCAAAATGTAGAACCCATTTAGTTCCCATTCTTGTTTTTAAATAATTATATAAAGTTACTTGAGACACCCACGCTGATTTTTTTTGAATAAATGATTTAAGATCATCAATATTCTTAATTTTTTTCTTTGGTAAAATTCCTTTGAATAAAGCAAATAAATAAACTCTGAAATCCTCAAGTTTTACGTCTTTTAGTTTAAGTTTATATTTAAGCATTTTTATCTACCTGTAGTTGTTTTATAATATAAAAACCCTCTAATTTCGACTTATTTTAGGGGTTTCAATCTATATCAATTTGAGTAAGGTTCCTCTTTTTAACCTATAGGGAGAGTAAAAAATGTCAAAACAAGAAAAACACTGGGAAAAAACTAAAGGTTTGCTATTCATTACTTTAGCAATTTGGTTTGTATTCTCAATTGGCATCTTTTTCTTCGGAACCGAAATGGAAGCATCTAGCTTTAAACCTTTTGGATACCCACTGTCGTATTATATGACATGTCAGGGATCATTACTTGCGTTTGTAATTTTGATCTTCTGGTTTGCTGGTAGACAAGAAAAGATAGATGAAGAATTTGGTTATACTGAAAGAGAGGATGACTAATGATTAAAGGTAAATTTATAGACAATCTACCAAAAGTTTATGGAATCTACACAGGTGGATTTTTAGCTTTCATAATCTTAATGGCGGTTCTTGAACAAGCAGGAGTATCTGCAAAAGCAATTGGTATTGCTTTTGTAGCGTTCACTGTTGGTATCTATGCGATAATCGGTTGGTTATCACGTACACTTCAAGTAGACGCATATTACGTAGCAGGAAGACAAGTTCCTACTGTATTCAACGGAATGGCTACTGCAGCAGACTGGATGTCTGGTGCTTCATTCGTTGCAATGGCAGGTGGTATTTACTTCAAGGGCTATGGATATATGGCGCTTCTAGTTGGATGGACAGGTGGATACGTACTTGTGGCTTCTTTGTTAGCACCTTACTTGAGAAAATTTGGCTGTTACACAGTTCCAGATTTTATCGGTACAAGATACGGTGGTAACCTAGCAAGACTATCTGCAGTGTTAGTATTAACAGTAGCTTCATTCACTTATGTGACTGCACAAATTAACGCGACAGGAACTATTGCATCAGTTGCACTAGATATTCCTTTTCAAATAGCTGTGTATGTTGGATTAGCAAGTATTTTGATGTGTTCATTGCTTGGTGGAATGAGAGCGGTTACATGGACGCAAGTTGCGCAATATATAGTTTTAATTATTGCTTACTTACTTCCTGTGTTCTGGATCAGTAACAAAATGGGTGCTGGATTCTTCCCACATTTAATGTTGGCAGATGAAGTAGCTAGAATTGCTGAATTAGAAGGTCAGTTTGGTTTTGTTAAAAACTCAGCTGCCGACTTAGCTACAGTACCAAAAGGTTTAGCTGGAATAACTAAAGCACACTCATCAGTTAACGGAACAAACTGGGGATTTATTTCTCTAGCAATTTGTATGATGGCAGGAACAGCTTCTTTGCCTCACGTTATGATGAGATACTTTACTACTCCAAGTGTTAAATCAGCTAGAAGATCAGTAGCATGGTCGCTACTTTTCATCTTCTTGTTATACTCAACTGCGCCAATGTTAGCTACGTTGTCAAAACTATCATTGATTGATCCAAATCTTGCGACTGGAATTATTGGTAAATCAATAACTGATGTTCAGGCAATAGACTGGTACCAAAACTGGAACCAAGCAAATCTGATGTTTGTTAGCGACTTTAACGGAAATGGAACTCTTGAATTAAATGAGTTTTTCATGGGTGGTAAAGCCGTTGTGTTAGCAACTCCAGAAATTGCTGGATTACCTTATGTAATCTCAGGTCTAGTTGCTGCTGGAGGTATGGCTGCTGCCATGTCTACGGCTGATGGTTTAGTTCTAGCGATTGCAAATGCTTTATCTCATGACTTGTACTACAAGATCATTGATCCAAAAGCAGAAACTGCAAAAAGACTAATTGTTGCAAGGGTATTACTTGTATTAATTGGTTTTGCTGGAGCAACTATTGCAGCTCTTGAAATTCAAGGTATCTTAGGTTCAGTAATCTGGGCTTTTGACTTTGCAATGTCAGGATTGTTCTTCCCACTTGTACTAGGTGTATGGTGGAAGAGAGCAAACGCACAAGGTGCTGTTGCAGGTATGCTACTAGGTTTAGCAGCTGGTACTTGGTATTTAATCCACGTACGTACTGGTGGAACTCCAATATGGGGTGTAACTCAACTTACATTCGGTATAATTGGATCATTGGTTAGTTTAGTGTCTATGGTCGTTGTTAGTTTACTAACAAAAGCACCAGATGCAAAAACTCAAGCAATGGTTGATGAAGTTCGTATTCCTAGCGGTAAAACAGTTCTAGGAAAACAACACTAATTAAATTTTTATTAAGGGGCGATTTATTTCGCCCCTTAGTTAAGTTAAAAAACAAAATTCCTTTTTATATTTATGCCTGATATTCATCCCGCTATACTTATAATCGATTATATTTTAGGTCTCATTATGTGGACTTTAATTGGAAGAGTAGCGATGAATATTTTTCAAAGAGAAAATTCAGAATTCTTTTTTATGAAAGCATTTGTAAAGTTAACAAATCCTTTAATACGTTTATTTAAACCAATAACTCCATCTTTTATTATTCCTTTTCTTGTTCCACTTTATGTGGCTTGGTTCTTCTATATGATCAGATTTTACCTTATGCCTTATCTATTGGGTTATTCTGTCATGGGAATGCTCTCTTTTCCTCTAGAAAGTGAAATTGCTGCAGAAATTTATCGAATTTTTGGTAAAAATTAATTCAAATTAAAAAATAAAATTGATACTAGTAATATTGTAATCAATGAAAAATATAAAAATTTCACCATCAATTTTATCAGCTGATTTTAGTCAATTAGGTAATGAAATTAAAAGACTTGAGGATGGTGGAGCTGATATGATTCATGTAGATGTGATGGATGGACACTTTGTTCCAAATTTAACTTTGGGTCCGCCTGTTATAAAGTCCTTAAGACAGTACACCAAAATACCTTTTGATGTTCACTTAATGATATCACCAGTCCACAAATACATAGAGGATTATGCAAATGCTGGAGCTGACATCATAACAATTCATCCAGAGGCTACAAGTAACTTGAACGACTCAATTAAACTTATTAAAAAACTAAATAAAAAAGTTGGCATTTCATTAAATCCTGAAAGTAAAATTGACTTAGTAAAAAAATATTTAGATAAAGTAGATTTAATTTTAATTATGAGTGTCAATCCTGGCTTTGGAGGTCAAAAGTTTATGCCTGAAGTTTTAGAAAAAATAAAAAAATTAAATAAAATCAAAGGACAAGAGAAATTGAATTTTGACATTGAAATAGATGGTGGAATAAACTTTGATAACAGCAAATTAGCTATTGAAGCTGGAGCAAATATTTTAGTTTCAGGTACAACTATATTTAAAAATAACGATGGAAATATAAAAAAGAATATTGACCTTTTAAAATCAAGTTAAAATAATGATTTTTAAAAATTCTATTTCATTTTTAAAAAAAAAAATTTATTCTTTTTATTTAAACTCTAATATTTATGATCGCAGAATTTCTTTATATGATGACTCTATCCTAACATATAAGCCTAGCCCAAGTTTACTTGATTGTTTGATTAAATTTAATAAAAAAAAAATAAATATAGAAAATTATTCTATGGATGAAATATGGAATAAAGATTTATTGGAAAAAGATCATAATAATTTAAACAGTTTTTTTTGGTTATTTAGCTTAGATTTAAAGTCCTCTAAGAGAGAAACTCAAAATATCATTTTGAAATGGATTGAAAAAAACAATAAATATAATTCTAAGAATTGGCAAATTGATATTTTATCAAAAAGAATAATTTCCTGGATTTCAAATGCTAAACTTACTTACGAAGATGGTGAAGTCGTTTATAGAAATAAATTTAATAATATAATTAAAAAACAAATTAACCATCTAATTAAAGAAATTAATAAATCTGATTGGGTTGATGATAAATTAATTGGTTGTGCGGCAATTATTTTATCTGGATTATCTTATAACGGGAAAAATAATTATTTATTATCTGGATTAGATTTATTAAAAAAAATTATAAAATTTTCGATAGATGAAAATGGATTTCCTAAATCAAGGAATATTAGACAATTAAATTTTTATTTAAAATATTTTATTCTAATTAGAGAATGGTTAAAAGAGTCTCAAAATGATATACCAGAATACATTGATGAAAATATTTATTATTTAGGTCAAGCTTATGTATTTATATGGCAAAATAAAAAAAAAAATTTTCTATTTAATGGAAATCATAATTCTAAAAATGAAGATTTTGATAATTATTTAAAAAGATTGGGATACTCTTTTAAAAATCAAAATAATGAATTAGGGGGCTATGTTATTCTAAATAACAAAAAAAATTCGCTAATAGTTGATATTGGATCAAGTGTTGACAAAAAATTTTCATCGAATTACCAAGCAGGTGCATTATCTTTTGAAATTGTATCTAATGATAAAAAATTGATTAGTAATTGTGGATATTTTCAAGATCATAATCATAAGCTAAATGAACTTTCAAAAACAACAGCTGCACACAGTACGCTAGTAATAAATGATCAATCTTCTTGTAAATTTAAAAAAGACTCTCAGTCTAATTCCATTATTTCTGATGGATTAAAGATAATAAAAAAAAATATTGTTTTTGAAAAAAACTATTGGAAAATTGATGCATCTCATGATGGCTATTTAAAAAATTATGGCATTATTCATAACAGAGAAATAGAATTTTTTCCGGAACAAATGAAGTTCATCGGATACGATAGATTAATCTCAAAAAATAAAATTAAAAACTTAAAATTTGATATTAGATTTCACTTGGAACCGAGCAGTAAAGTTATGAAAACACAAGATAATAAATCAATATTTATTGACCTTGATGGAGAGGGATGGAAATTTAATTCAGATGATAATAATATTAACATTGATAGTGGTCTATATTTTGGAAAAAAAAATTCTTTTACAGATAATCAAAATATAAATATTTCAGGCATGACTAACACTGAAAATCAGACTATAAAATGGGAAATTACCAAATTATAATGAAAAAAATTAAAAGAGCTCTAATCTCTGTTTCTGATAAAAATAATCTTATAAATCTTTTAAAGGTTTTAAAAAAATATAATATTGAAATAATAAGTTCAGGTGGAACATTTAAGGAAATTAGAAAATTAAAATATAAATGTCTTGAAGTTTCAGATTATACACATTCTCCAGAAATACTTGATGGAAGAGTTAAAACATTACACCCAAAAATACATGCTGGTTTATTAAGCAAAAGAAATAACAAATCTCATCAAAAAGATTTAAAAAAATACAATTTTAAAGAAATTGATCTTGTAATTGTTAATTTTTATCCTTTTGAAAAAACGTTAGAAAAAACAAAGAAACACTCAGAAATTATTGAAAATATTGATGTTGGTGGCCCAACTATGGTTAGAGCTGCTGCAAAAAATTATAATGATGTTACTGTTTTAACTTCTACCAAACAATATAGTGACTTAATTGATGAAATAGAAAAAAATAAAGGATCAACTTCTTTAAATTTTAGAGAGAGAATGTCTTTGGAGGCTTTTTCAGAAACCGCATATTATGATGCATTAATTTCAGGCTATTTTAATAAAATTACCAATAATCATTTTCCAAAAAAGAAAGTTATTTATGGCAATTTAATAGAAACGTTAAGATATGGTGAAAACCCTCATCAAGAAGGTGCTATTTATTCTAAATCACAAAAGTTAAGTATTAATCAAATCCAAGGAAAACAGCTCAGCTATAATAATTATAATGATATTTTTTCAGCCTTAACTATTTCAAAATCTTTACCAAATGACACTGGTACAGTTATTGTAAAGCATGCCAATCCATGTGGTGTTTCTATAAATAACAACAAGCTTAAAAGCTATAAAATGGCACTAGCTTGTGACCCTATCAGTGCTTTTGGTGGAATTGTATCTTTCAATTTTAAGATAAACAAAAAAATTGCTATTGAATTAAATAAAATTTTTTTAGAAGTAGTAATTGCAAATGGCTTTGACAGCGAGGCTCTAAAAATTTTTAAAAAGAAGAAAAATTTAAGAGTTATTGATGCTACAAATTTCGTTATGTCCGACGTTATTAAATTTAACTCAGTTAATGATACTTTGCTTTCACAATCAGAGGATCTGAAAAAATTTACTACTAAGGATTTTAAAATAGTGTCGAAAAAAAAACCTACAAAATCTCAATTGAACGACTTAATTTTTGCATTTAATGTTTGTAGATATGTTAAATCAAATGCAATAGTTTTAGCAAACAATGCTGCTACAGTAGGTATAGGCTCAGGACAACCAAGCAGGCTTGATAGTTGTCAAATAGCTATCAATAAAATGAATAAGTTTAAAAATTTTAATGAAGGACTCGTTGCTGCTTCAGATGCTTTTTTTCCTTTTGTAGATGGAATTGAAAAATTAATTCAATCAGGTGTGTCTGCTGTTATCCAACCATCAGGTTCAATTAGAGATAAAGAAATTATTAAATTTGCAAATCAGACAAATACAATTTTACTATTTTCTAAAACAAGGCATTTTAGGCATTAACTATTTGGTCAATCTTAGCTGCTAAAATAAAGTCATTAATGGACAATCCTTCAATTGCGTGTGTTGTAATTTCAATTTTTGCATAACCCCAACCGAATATAATTTCTGGATGATGGTTTTCACTCTCAGCTATTTCTGCAACTTTATCTATAAAATTTTTGCTTCTTTCAAAATTCTTAAATTTAAAATTTTTTTCTAAAAAATATTTTTGTTTTTCATTTTTTTTTACATCCCACCCATCAACTTTTTTTTGATATTTATGTATTTCAGAAATATCAAAAGGAATAACCCCACCTTCACAAGGTAAACATTTTTTATTAAATAAATCGCTCATAATAAATTACTCAAAACTACAATTTTTTAATAATTTCTCTATATTTGAGTCCTTTTTTACCAAAAATTTATTTCCAACACCATACATGTTAGCAGGCAAATTCTTAATTTCATTAAGTACGTAATCTAAACTAATTTGGTTATAATCAGTGTCATAAATCAAATAATCTGATTTAAATAAAAAATCTTTAAGATAAGAATAATTAAAATCTTTATTTTTTTCTATAAAAGTTGAAAATTCTAAAATAATTAATGGAAAATAACTGTTAAATAAATTTTTTGCTCCATCTAAAACTTGCATTTCATACCCTTCTACATCTAATTTAATTATTAAATGATGATCTTTTATATTAAGATCTTTAATAATTGTATCGAGGGTAATTGAGCTAATATTAATATTATTTTTTTTTATAAAATTACTTTCAACTAAAGAACTTTCCCAATCATTAGAACTTTCAAAAAAAGTGATGTTTTCGTTATCTTTATTTGTAATAGCCAGATTAAATGACTCAATATTAATAAAATTATTTAATGCAATATTTTTTTTTAACTCTCTAAAAGTTTTTGGAGAAGCTTCTATCGCTATTGATTTATTATCTTTATCTAATGATGCTGTATAAAGTGAATAAAAACCAAAATTACTTCCACAATCTAAAAGTAAAATTGATTTATCTTTAGATATATTTTTAATTAAATTTAATTCTTTAAGATCCTCAAAATCACATTTACGCATAATAGAATGAGACATTCTATTTTTTTGGTAACTGCACATCAGAAAAAAATTATATATTTTAACTTTAATATCTTTATTCAAAAATTTTCTTAAACTTCTAAAGAAAACGTAATAAAATAAATTATTCTTATATTTTCTAATGTCTTTATTTGCGATAAATTTTTGAAATATATTAGTAAGAAAATAATTCATTATTTTGGAGCGGGCAAAGGGGGTCGAACCCTCGACCTTCTCGTTGGCAACGAGACGCTCTACCACTGAGCTATGCCCGCTTGTTCTATAAGTGTTGAAGTTAGTACCTTTTTTAAAATTTGCAAGAAATAGTTACTAGCTGTATTTAAAATTAATTAATCATATGATTTCAAATTATGAATTCAAATAAATCAAATTTATCTAAAGATCAAATCGATGCAGTCAAATTAAGTATTAAGCAAAAAAAATATGATAGAGCTTTAGAATTATTGAATACAATATCAAACAAAGAAAGTAATTTAGATTTAGTAAATAGAATAAAGGGTTCGGTTTATTTATATAAAAAAGATTGGGAGAAATCCCTATTATACTATCAAAAAATTGATAATAAAAATAATTTTAATATTTCAAATAACATGGGAGTAGCTTTTTATAAGCTAGGAAAATTTGTAGAGGCATCCGCTATGTTTAAGGAAGCAATAAGTTTTAACAATAAATACATACCTGCATATGAAAATTTGAGTTTAACTCAAAAATTATTAGGAAATTATGAATTGTCTATAAATTGTATATTGCAAGGACTAAAACTAATGCCCAATAATAACAAAATTAAAAATTATTTAATTGATATTTTAAATTATTTTGAGCCCTTAAATGAAGAAAATTACATTATAAATATTGATAAAAAAATAAGAAAATTGGACTCTTTAAATAAAAAAAAATTAATTAATGATGAAACCATCAAAGATATCTTAAATCAATCAGAAAAAATCTTAAAGGAAAGTAATGTAAATTTTAATTTTAATGAAACTCAAATTTTTCGCAGAAATAAAGTCGACTTAAACTGTAAAAGACACCTAGATATTTTTACTACTCACAAAATTATTCCTAAATTTTGTTTTAGCTGTTTCAAAGTACAAATAACATTAGATAATATTTTGGATTTAATAAAATTATATTTTTATTTTAATAATGTAAATTTAAAAAATAATAATATTAGAAAATGTGTTGTTGAATTAAGAAAAAAGGTAGATGGTAATTACAAAGGTTATATATTTTCAGACTCACTTCAAGATGCAAAAGAAATTGAAAAAAAACTTAACAATGAATTGCAAAATGAAAAAATATATTTAAATAAAATTGAAATTAAGCGTGGGTGTACAGAGTATTATGATGAATTTGAATTATATAAGGATATAAATCAAAATGTTTATAATATAATTTATAAAGAAGATTGGACTGATATAGAGAAAAGATTTGATGAAAAATATTTTATTTCAAAAATTAATGACGAAAAAGTTTATAATAATACTTTGAATAAATTTAATCTTTCAGATTTTCTGATCATTAAAAATTGGCTTCTATATGCAAAAATAATAGATGATGATTCGTACAAAAAAATTATTAAATTTGATATAAATGACAAAAATTTTGATCAATTTCAAAAAGAACAAATTAAACTAAGAAAAAAGCACTAAATTACAGAGAATGTCACACGAAATTGGTAAAAAACTAATAAAACAAAAGCAATACAAAAAAGCTTTTTATATATTTTCAAAATTACTGGAAAATAATTCTAGAGATTTAAAAGCTAATTTCCAAATGGGTAAAATTTATTATGAGCTAAATAATTTGAGCAAAAGTCTTTTTTTTTTTGAAAAATGTAACAAAATACAGCCCAATACACCCAATATACTTTTTAATTTAGCATTAATTTTTCAAAGTACTGGACAAGTTAAAGAAGCTAAAAAACAATACCTAAACTTAATTTCAATAAACTCTAACGATATAAAGTCTTACTATGGTTTATCTATTTTAGATATTGGGTATATAGAAACCAGACTTTATAATAATTTAAAAAAAATAATAAAAGAAAATAAAATATCTCTTTTTGAAAAAAGTCTAATTAATTTCATATTTTCTAAATACGAAAAAAAGAAAAATCAAATAAGTAGCGAAATTAATTATTTAAAATTATCTCATCAAAATTGTTATGATAGTAACATAGCCTATAATGAACAATCTGACTTTTACTATAAAAAAATAATTTCAAAAAATTTTAATCAAATTATATTTGAAGAAAAATTTGAAATAATACCTGAATTTAATAATTCCAATCACATTTTTATAGTAGGGCTTCCTAGATCTGGTTCCAGTTTAGTTGAAACTATTATTGCTCACAACAAACCAAACATAACTCCTGTGGGAGAATTTCATGGAATCAACACGTCAATATTAGACCAAATAGGAAAAACAATTTATTCTAAGGACTTTAATTATAAAAATTTTAAATTATCGATTAATCAAAAAGAATTCCAAGAAAATCTTATAGAAAAATATGATAATTTTGAAAATAAAATTTATTTAGACAAATCTTTGGAGAATTTTTTTAATATTGAAATTATATTAAAATTCTTCCCTAATGCTAAGTTTATACACACCTATAGAAATACAAATGATGCAATAATAGCGATATATCAAACAATGTTACCGGAATTATCTTGGGGCCATAAGATTCAAGATATTGTTGATTATATAGATATATATAGAAAAACCATTGATTATTTTAAAAAAAAATATCCTAAAAAAATAATAGATGTAGAATTAAGTAAACTTTCAAACCACAAAGAAAAAGAAACAAAAAGAATTTTAGAATTTTGTAATATTGAATTTCATAATAATTATCTTGATTTTGATAAAAACAATAAACTTTTCAATAAAACAAATAGTTTTTTACAAGTAAAAAGAAAGATAACAAAATACGAAGATACAAAATATCAACCATATTATTATCTTTTAAATAAAGACATAAACTAAAAATTCCAATATAATTAAATAATATTTTAAAATAATGAAAATAAGTGATTTGCCAAAAAAAATACCTGTCTTCCCTTTAAGTAATTTTATTATATTCCCTAAAACGACTGTCCCATTAAATATTTTTGAACCAAGATATGTGGATATGATTAATGATAGCATGAAGTCAAACAAGCTTATTGGAATGATACAACCAAAAAAAATAATTGATGTGTCTGCTCCTCCTATTTTACATATGATTGGTTGCCTTGGAAAAATAACGAGTTTTAAAGAAACTGAAGATGGGACCTATTTGATTGAACTTAAAGGTTTAATTAGATTTAAAGCTATCAGAGAAATTGAAACTACAAAAAAATACAGAGAATATGAAGTTAATTTTAATAATTTTAATCAAGATCTTGAAGAGAAAAAAGAACAAATTAAATTTTCTGACCTAGAATTAATTTTTAAGGATTTAAAATCATTATTTGAAAAAAGAGGTTTTATAATAAATTGGAAAGAGCTTGAGAAACAAAGTTTAGATGAAATAATAAATGCTCTAGCAATGGCGTCTCCATTTTCTCTTGAAGAAAAACAGGTATTATTAGAAGCAGAAAGCCTTAACATCAGAAAAAATAAAATTGCAGAAATTTTAAGTACCTATACTTACGATGTTTTCAATAATACAACCCTTCAATAATCAAAATAAAACACCTCTATCTGCAATTTCAGTAAACATTTTATTAATTCTAGTATAATTGCTAATAAGTTTAACGGATTTGCTTAAAAAATTAGATTTCATTTTTCTTTCAATATTAAAAAATTCATGAATTAGATCTACTCCATTAGAAAAAATAAAATTCTTATGCTTTATTTTATTTTGAAATTCTAAATTTACTGAACTATCTAGTGATAGACCAACATCATCTCTTTTTTTAATAATATCTAAAAGAATTTTAATATCTCTAATAGTCATATTAAATCCTTGACCAGCCAGAGGATGAATCTTATGTAGCAAATCTCCAAATGCCAATATATTATTATGATAGTAAGATCTTAAGTTTAATGATTTTAATTCAAAACTATTTATTTTTTCTATGTTTCTTATTTTATACTTAAAATTTTTATCTTTTATTAATTGTTCTATGTTTTCATTTTTTTTATCATTAAAGCCATGGATAGAATACACAACAGAAGTTTCTTTATTAGAAATTGGTAAAAAAGCTAAAGGTCCTTTTTTTGTAAAAATTTGAAAAGCTGTATCATTTAAAATTTGATCATGTTTAATGATAGTCGTATATGCATAACTATTATATTTTTTAATTATTTTTTTACTAAAATATCGATTTGTAATAAAATTTGATGAATCACAATTTATTACAAGTTCATATTTATCTAAAAAAGAAATATTTTTTTCATTTGAAAACTTTGACCTAAAAAATTTATTTTTGGATAAATCTTTCTCTAACAATCGATATAATTTATTATTCTTTACTATTGAAAAGAGATGGTCTTTATTTGCTTTAAAGTTTATTAGTCTTTCTTTTTTTAAGTTATCAGAAAAAATTTCTATTCTTTTTAACTTCCAAATAATTTTTTCAATGTTAATTATATTTTTATTGAAAAAATTAATATTATTTTTTGCAATACCAATAGTTCTAGACTCACTTATCTTATAATTTTTTTTATTAAAGAATAGATCAACATTAATTTTATGGTTAACAAGCGTTTTTGCCAAAGTTAAGGCTGTTAAACTATTGCCAAGTATACAAACAGTCATAATATTTTTAATTTTAACAATAAAAATTAGATGATACAAAGTGATTAAATTGATTCATTTATATGAATATTAAAAAAACTGCTGATTTACTGCTCAATTTTACCCTTAAAAGATTAGCAGAAATATTTGGAATTCTAATTTCTTTAACAGGCGTAATGTTATTTTTGGCGCTAATTACATATTCTCCAAATGACCCAAATTTTATCTTTCCTGACAATACAAAAATTGAAAATTTAATGGGCTTTCAAGGTAGTTTTGTGTCTGATTTATTTTTTCAATCAGTAGGAATAATAGCATATTTAATACCTTTTACACTTATATTTACAGGTATTAACATTTTAAAAACTAAAGATTTTTTTTTATTTATCGAAAATAATTTTTTTACAATTTTATATTTGATATTTGGAACACTCTTTTTTGCTTACTATTATTCGGACACATATGCTCTGTATATAAATGGTAATAGTGGGTTTGTTGGAGAGTATCTAAATAATACATTCCTTAAATCTTTAATATTAATTAATGATAATATTTTTTTTTATATTTTAATTTTAATTATTATAATTTTTTTTCTAATCAGTATTAATTTTAACATTAAAAACTTGATTATATTTTTTGAAAAAATTAAAAATTTTCTAAATAAAAATGATAATAAAAATTATACTGATAAAAGTGAAATAATTAATGAATATATTCCACAAGATGAAATTAAAAATTTAATTCAAGAAGATCTTCCTTTTATTAAAAGTGAAAATAAATCCGAAATACATATAAAATTTAAGCTACCAAGCCTTGAATTACTTAAAACTCCAACAAAAAAAGAAAGGGAGAATTTTGAAAAAAATGAAACTCACGATCCAGAATTTCTTGAAAAAATACTGATGGATTTTGGAGTTAATGGTAATATAAAAAAAGTTAGTCATGGACCTGTGGTTACTTTAAATGAATTTGAGCCTGCTGCAGGAGTTAAAGTTTCTAAAATAATTAATTTATCTGATGATATAGCAAGAAACACGAGTTCAGAATCTGCAAGAATAGCAACTATTCCTGGTAGCAATACTGTTGGTATAGAACTTCCAAATACGTTAAGAGAAAATGTTTATTTAAGTGAAATTTTAAATCATCCTGACTTTAAAAAAAAGGATATTAAGTTACCAATAGCACTTGGTAAAAATATATCCGGTAAACCTATTATTGGTGACCTAGCTTCTATGCCACATCTTCTTATCGCAGGAACTACGGGATCTGGAAAATCAGTTTGTATTAATACAATTATTCTATCTCTTCTGTATCGACACACGCCAGATAAATGTAAGTTTATTTTAATCGATCCTAAAATGCTTGAATTGTCAACATACGAGGGTATTCCTCATTTGCTTTGTCCAGTAATTACTGAAGCTAAAAAAGCTGCTTCTGTTCTTGGTTGGGTCGTTAAAGAAATGGAAAGTAGATATAGATTGATGACAAAAGAAGGTGTGAGAAATATTGACGGATATAATTCTAAGCATAAACTTCCTATGCCTTATATAGTTGTTGTAGTTGATGAGATGTCAGATTTAATGTTGGTTGCAGGTAAAGAAATTGAGAACTACATTCAAAAATTATCTCAAATGGCCAGAGCTGCCGGTATTCATATAATAATGGCCACTCAAAGACCAAGTGTTGACGTAATTACAGGTACTATTAAAGCTAATTTCCCAACTAGAATATCTTTTCAAGTTACCTCAAAGATAGATAGTAGAACTATTCTTGGAGAACAAGGAGCTGAGCAATTATTAGGAAAAGGTGATATGCTTTACATGTCTTCAGCTAATAGAATAGTGAGAATTCACGCACCATTTGTGTCTGATAATGAAATTGAAAAAATTAATAACTCTTTGAGAGTTCAAGCAGAGCCAGATTATATTGATGAAATATTAAGCTTTGCTGATGAGAAGGAAAATGGAGATATTCAAAGTCAAGGTGAAAAAGACGAATTATATCAACAAGCTTTAGAAATTATTCGATCAGAGGGAAAAGCATCAACTTCTTTTTTACAAAGGAAACTTCAAATTGGTTACAATAGAGCAGCTAGAATTATAGACATGATGGAGTCTGACGGCATTGTCAGTAAAGCAAATCATGTAGGCAAAAGAGATGTACTTTAATGTTTAGGTATCTTTCGATCTTTATTTTTTTAATTTCAACGTCAATTACACAAGCAAGTGATAGAGAAAAAATTATAGAAAATTTACAAAATACTGAAAATTTAAATTTTAAATTTGAACAAAATATTAATGGAAAAATAGAAAATGGATATTGTACAATTCAGTATCCAAAAAAGATTTTTTGTAATTATGTAAAAAATAATGACAAAACTCTAATCTCAAACGGAAAATCTTTAGTAATTAAAACAAAATCAAGTTTTTACCGATATCCACTGAATAAGACCTCTCTTAATTTAATATTAGATAAAAAATTCTTAATTAAAAAAATAAATAATTCAGGTAAAAAAATTATAGACAATTCATATATTAATTACAGAATCATTGAAAATGATATTGAAATTAATGTTTTTTTTGATAACAAAACACATAATTTAATTGGATGGCAAACTAAAGATATTTATCAAAATATTAATTTCACCTATCTTTCCTCCATTAAAGTTAACCAAGAAATTGAAAAAAATTTATTTAAACTACCTTCTCAAAACTAAATTCTTACAGTTTCAGATTTAAAAATCTTCATACCTCTAGCAATATAATTACTTAAAGCATTTTTATGATCCAGGGAACATGTATGAACCCAAACTCTAACAATATTTTTTTTGAAAGATTTTTTGATTGCTTGTGATAATAAATATGAACCTAACTTTTTATTTTGAAATTCTTCTAATAATCCAAAGTAAGCTATTTCTATCTCTTTTTTTTCAGTATGAGATATTAGTTCGAAGAAACCAACAAGATCATCTTTGTGTTTAAAAATATATGTTTTAACTTTTTCACTAGAAACATAATCTATCCATTGTGTTTCTGTCCAAACTAGTCGGTCAATCCACTTATGTTTTTTACCTATATTTTTATAAAAAAATTTATTTAATTGAAAATTAGTTGGCTCTAACAAATTTAAAGAATAATCATCAGTAGGTTT
>ENA-OWPI01001981-OWPI01001981.1-marine-metagenome-genome-assembly--contig:-NODE-1981-length-20549-cov-3.855901_pt1 | contig 20549 bp, 25 predicted proteins | sample MGYA00238138_ERZ651775 | MGnify/ENA primary metagenome ERZ651775 (study PRJEB26906, sample SAMN06265043) | marine metagenome | isolation source: Helgoland LTER site | place: Germany:Helgoland, sampling...
GGCGCACCTTCGCCATTATTTCCCACCCAGACGCTGGTAAAACAACGCTGACAGAAAAACTGTTGTTGTTTGGTGGTGCTATTCAGTTGGCGGGTGCCGTTAAGGCACGTGGTGAACAACGACGTGCGCGATCAGACTGGATGAAGGTGGAACGGGAGCGTGGTATCTCGGTCGCATCCTCAGTGATGACCTATGATTATGCAGATTGCACATTCAACCTGCTCGATACACCGGGCCACGAAGACTTCTCAGAAGACACCTACCGAACCCTTACAGCGGTTGATAGTGCCGTCATGGTGATTGACGCTGCGCGTGGTATTGAGAATCAGACCCGCAAACTGTTTGAAGTTTGCCGGATGCGGAATGTGCCGATTACGACGTTCATCAACAAGATGGACCGTGAAGCACAAGATCCCTTCGATTTGCTGGACGAAATTGAACAGTCGCTTGCCCTCGATGTGACACCGGCGAGCTGGCCTATCGGTATGGGTCGAGATTTCCTCGGCTGTTATGACCTGTTGAACGATAAGCTGGTACTGGTCTCAAAGACGAAAGGGGAGCGCCCGGACGAAGGCGAGCCTTGTAACGGTCTGGATGATCCCAAGCTTGATGAGTTGTTACCTGACTTTGCTGTGAAGAAACTCCGTGAAGAAGTCGAAATGGCGCGCGGTCTCTGCCCCGCACTCGATGACGAAATGTACGAAGCGGGTCATATGACGCCGGTGTACTTTGGTAGCGCGATTAACAACTTTGGTGTGCGTGAGCTTTTGGACGGACTTGTGACGCGTGCACCGAAGCCGCGTCCCCAAGCGGCCAAGGAACGCATGGTTGAGCCTGCGGAAAAAGCCTTTAGCGGCTTCGTGTTCAAAATCCAGGCGAACATGGACCCAAAGCATCGGGATCGTATCGCCTTTGTGCGCGTATGTGCAGGACGGTTTAAGCGGGGCATGAAGCTCAAGCATTCACGGAGCGGCAAGACGCTCAGTGTTCACAATGCGGTACTGTTTCTGGCACAAGACCGGGAATTGGCTGAGGACGCGGTGGCTGGTGATATCATTGGCATTCCAAACCACGGCAACCTTCGCATTGGCGACGTGCTTAGCGAAGGCGAAGACTTACACTTTACAGGTATCCCAAGCTTTGCGCCTGAGATGCTGCAAAAAGTTCGCCCGGACGATCCATTGAAAGCAAAGCACCTCAGCCGTGCCTTGCAGCAATTGGCCGAAGAGGGTGCTGCACGCGTGATCAAGCCGTCACTTGGGTCAGACTGGATTGTTGGCGTTGTTGGTGTGTTGCAGTTCGAAGTTATGGCAGATCGTATTCGTACTGAATATGATATCCCAGTTCGCTTTGAGGCGACTGAACTGATGACGGCGCGCTGGGTTGGTGGCGAGGCACAGATGCTAAAGAAGTTTTTGGATACTAACCGGGCTGCTGTTGGTATTGATCATGATGGTGAGCCTGTGTTCCTTGCACGTAATGCGTGGCATTTGAACAAGGCAACCGATGACTGGCCTGAGCTTCAGTTTATGAAAACTCGCGAACAAATCGTATAAGGCCAAGGGGGCGCATTCATGAAACCGAATATCAATTTTGTGCATATGTCGCCTGAAGATAAGCAGAAATCGCTTTTGGAAACGCGTGCCGGTCGCCCCAGTGATGAACCTATGTGGGTTTTTGGCTTTGGCTCATTGATGTGGAATCCATGCTTTGATTACGACATTAAAACCGCTGCTGTTCTTAAGGGGTATGATCGTAAGTTTCATATATGGACGACGCGCGCGCGCGGGACACCAGATAACCCAGGACTGGGCTTATGCTTAGAAGATTGTGCCGGTGCTTGCAGAGGTGTTGCGTTTCGCCTTGTTGAAGATGATGTCGAGGCTGCATGGGAGCGGCTTTGGGAACGTGAAATGGGCAGTGGTATATATCGCCCTGTTTGGGTCTCATTGGAAAGTGAAGAGCACGATCGCATTGTCGCCCTGACATTCGTCGTTAACCGTGAACATCCTCATTACGCAGGGCCAATGCCATCAGAGCGGATGGCGGACATTATGGCTGGGGCGAAGGGGAGTTATGGTCTCTGCAGGGATTATCTGGCCGGGACGATAGAAGAGATGCGGAAGCTTGATGTTGCTGATTCTGATCTTGAAGAATTATTGAGCCGCGTCGATGCGATTGAAAGCCGGTCTGAATAAGCTGCTTGTTACTTATAGCTTGCGCCGCCATCCATTTTGAATGGTCGTTTATACCATGACGGCTCAACTGAAATACCAAGCTCTCCCGTTAAATTCTGACGTTCAGAAATCTTGAACTTGCGGACTTCGCCGGGCTCCAGGATCAAGCGACGACCACAGATCATTTGGCGGTTCGGGCCATCAATGCGGTAAATAGCGAAGGTGCCAGTTTTAGGCCATTTTGCGCCTGTATTCTTAACAGTAAAGATTGTGTCACCGGCAACGCATCGCGTTGAGACATCAACGCTGACACGATTGATTGAAAGGCTAGCGACTTCGCTATCCAATGACCCCAATGCTGTTTCTTTTAAAGTCCGGGCATCTGGCACCTCGAATTGATGAACAATGCCATCGCCGCCGCCGGCTGCCGTTGCGAATTCATCTAATGCAGGATCGGATGCAAGATCGTTAAGTGTAGGCACGGATGCCATAGTTTGTTCGCCAGATAAACACAGTGCAATCGTCATCCATTGGCGTGATGGGTAAACAAACCGAATTAATTCTGATGGGCTGAGGTCAACAGACGAGCCACGAACGTTGATCATCGTGCCATCACCTTTCATTTGGATGGCTTGAAGACGGGATACATTTTGCTGAAGCATTGCCAGATAGGACGCCCAGTCACCATTGTGCGCTTTGGACACATAGCTATTTATCTGCTTATGCGAAAAATCTCCAAGATTTTAACTCTTGGGAAACGGATCGCATGCAGCGTTCGCGCCTTATGCTGTGGCGAAAACGAAAAGTGCGGTAAGTGCGGTGCGCCAAATGGCCATTAATATAATCCTCAATTATTCAATACGAGGACAATAAGCACACTTGCTGACCACAGCCTGACGAATAACGATATATTGTTACAAAATGTTATCAAAAACGTGAGTATTTTCGATAACTTAGGCCTCAGCCTGTTTTATGCGATGCTCACGGTGGATGATGTAAAGCCCTGAAGCGATAATCACGCCAGCACCGACAAAAGTCCAAAGGTCTGGCAAGTCATTGAACAGAACGTATCCAATGATGGTCGCCCAAATCAGGTTTGTATACGAATAGGGAGCGAGCTTGGAAGCTTCTGTGAGCGTCAGCGCCTTGATCATACAAAAATGTCCGAGCGTCCCGAACAAACCTGCGAGCGCCATAATGGCCCAATCAATTGGCGTCGGTTGCTGAAAATCAAAAGGCACAACGACGCTCATAATGATTGCACCTAAAAGCGCACTATAGAATAGGGTGGTGAGAACACTGTCCTGGCCACTAAGCAGGCGCGTACTGATTTGATAGCAGGCGTAACATGCGGCTGCGCCCAATACCCAGAATGCGCCAACAGCTATGGCATCTTGGCCTGGGCGGATAATAATCATCGCACCTGCAAACCCGATAAGGACGGATGCCCAGCGACGGATACCGACTTTCTCCTTTAAGACAAAGGGGGCAAGCGCCGTCAAAATCAATGGCGCGGTAAACATGATCGCACTGGCTTCGGCGACCTGGATCGTACTTAGGCCGCTAAAGAAGCATAACGTCGCGCCAAGTAAAAATAACGATCGAACCAGCTGAAAGGGCAAACTTTGCGTTTTCATGATGGTGCGCAGGCGGGGGCCTAGAACGACAAGGAGTATAACGACTTGAAAGAAATACCGCCCCCATACGACTTCCATCGTTGGATACAGGCCAACGAGGTACTTGGCGCACGTGTCCATGCACACGAACAGCATCATTGTCATGACCATCCATAGAATGCCAGCACGGGAGACTGTTGCGAGGGGTGGGGGTGTTGGTTTCATAGATACACTGTAACGATCCGTCATGCGCTGTCAGTAAAAAGGTAAAGCGGTGACAGGGGCTGCATTTTACGATCTAAGATGATGATGAATTCAACGTCACCAGAACCCGTCACACGCCTGGCTATTGAAGGCGTCCGTGGAAGACTGAAACGGCACACCTCGGAATTGATCCGCTTGTCCGCGCCGATTGTCGTCTCACGTTCGGGCTTCTTATTATTGATCATGGCTGACACTGTCATGACAGGGCATTTCAGCTCGTTAGAACTCGCCTATTTAGCGATTGGCCTGGGCCTCATCATGCCGATGATGATTACATCGCTGGGCATGATCATGGGCGCACTTGTGCTGACAGCAAATGCCTACGGTGGTGAGCGGTTTACAGAGTGTGGGCCGATTTGGCGACGCTCGCTCTGGTACGGTGGATTTCTGGGCATCATCTGCGTTTTGATTGGCATGGCTGGTGAGCAGTTATTACTCGCGACGGATCAAACTGCCGATATTTCCAAGTACGGCGGTGAAATCATGCAGATTGTCTCGCAGGGCCTCCCGGGGCATCTGTTGTTTTTGTGCTGTGCGTATTTCCTTGAAGGCATCAACCGACCAAGCTTGTCGATGATCGTTATGGTCGCAGCTAATATCTTGAACGTCGCTTTGAACTGGTTGCTGATCGATAGCTTTATATTTGCTGAACCTTTGGGTGCGGCCGGCGCTGCATGGGCAACAACCATCACGCGTTGGGCGATGGCTTTGTCAATGATCGTCATTGTTTGGAATCTCAAAGATCGCGAAAAGTTTGCGATCCGTGCACCACTTACAGGCGGGTTTAAAGCGTGGCAGGAATTGCGCCGTATTGGTTATGCAATTGGTGTCAGTGTTGGTGTCGAGAGCTTGGCCTTTGCCACATTGAATGCTTATGCCGGTTGGCTTGGGAAAATTCCTCTGGCGGCTTACGGGCTGACACTTAACCTGATGGCGTTGGCATTTATGTTGGCGATTGGCATCGGTTCAGCAACCACAGTGCGCGTAGGCATCGCGTTTGGTCGCGGTGATATCCCTGATGCAGCTCTTGCCGGTTGGACGGGGCTAGGCGTGAATACTGTTATGATGATGGGCGTTGGCGTTATCACATATTTCCTTTCAGGCCCGCTCACATCCATCTACACGGATGATCCTGTGTTGATTGCTGAGGCTGTTATTTCTGTGGCCTTCATTACCTGGGTATTCGTGCCGGATGGCGGACAAGCCGTGATGGCGAACGCACTACGCGGTCGTAAAGATGTATGGGCTCCAAGTATTATTCAGACGGTGAGCTTCTTTGGCGTCATGGTGCCGGTCGGGTATTTATCGACATTTATATACGACAATGGTGTCGTCGGATTGTTCCACGGCATTCTGACTGGCTGTATCGTATCGTTAGCTTGGCTAAGCCTGCGCTTTCATCGTCTGGCGATGCGCGATATCCGCCGAGCGAAAGAGGCGGAAGCAGATTGATTAGGTGTGGCGTTGGCAGTCGATACAGTTCGGCACGCTTGGATCATTCTCAAGTCGCTTGATTGCTATATCTTCATCACAAACTATGTAATAGCCAAAGTTACCATCTTCAATGCGCTCAAGAGCCGCTTCGATGCGTTGGCGTTCAACGCCGTGCCGACGTTCAGTCTCAAACTGCATCGCCTGACCCTGAAGAGCATCCATGCGAGATAAACGCCCAATGGATGTTTGGTCGAGTTCAACGGGCTTTCGAGATTCTGCTGAGATGGTATCACCCATAATGTCGATATGCAGAAGGTCCTCGGCGGCCTGGATGTCTCTGCATTTGATACACATCGTTCGCGTGTTGTGGCTGCGCTAGAACTTTTGCGACTGACCTATGCCGATGAATATGTGCATGAAGCCGAAGTGGCCGAAGTGCGTGATGTCTGCACCGCAATGGGTTTCCCCGAAGAATGGTTATCTACGATGGGCGAGTGGGTATCCCGTTTTAACGAGATCGATGATGAGGAACTCGAAGGTGAAATGGCAGAATACCGTGACGCTTTGATCAAGCATACTGAACAAATGATGGAAGTCTAAGGGGCAGCCTTTTCAGCCTGCGCACTTAACCAACATTATCTGAAACGTATCCCGGAAGTGCGAATGCAGCCTTATGGACAGCAGGGGCGTAATATCGTGTCTTGATCTCTGCACTTTTAAAACGTGCGTCTAATACATCAAGATCAATGTGTCTAAGCTCAGCGTTATCCGTTGCCCATCCCATGGCCATCGGGCCACCAACATATGTCGGGATGGTTGCCAGATAGCATGAGGCATCGGCGAATAAATGTTTTAGGTGTGTCACTGTATTCTTGAGCTCGTCAGGCTGCATGAAAGGGACGCCATTCTGGGTGACCAAAATACCGCCTGGATTGAGGCAGCGCCGCGCATTGGCATAAAAAGTGTCTTGGAACAAAACTTCCCCTGGGCCAATCGGGTCTGTGCTGTCGACGATCATTACATCATATGTGTGTGGTGGGTTTTTAACGAAAGCGGCTCCGTCATCAAACACAAGGTGTGTGCGCGGATCGTCAAATGCACCAGCCGAATGATTAGGCAGGTATTGTTTTGATAACTCGACAACACTTGGATCAATCTCAACCATGGTACAAAGCTCAACAGATGTGTGGCGTAATACTTCGCGTAGCATACCGCCATCGCCACCCCCAATGATGAGGACTTTCTTGGCGTCGCCGTGTGCCAGAATCGGCACATGGGCGAGCATCTCGTGATAGATGAACTCATCTGCTTCAGTTGTTTGCGTGACCCCATCCAGCATCATCATACGGCCAAAGATGGGGTTCTTGAAAATGACTAGGCGTTGATGATCGGTAGCGCTATCAAAATAGACCTCGTCGCACCGATAATCCGCTTGCCAGCCTTGATAAAGAGTCTCGGTGAATTTTTGATCAGCCATGGGATAACGTTAAGCGCCGCGTCCGCGTAGATGCTCTTCGACAGCAATCCGCTCTGGTGAGAAGGCGCTGCGCAGAACTTTGATTGTTTCGTGAGGCGCTGAATCACCGCACATAAATACGTCCAATGCCGCATAGCCGCACTCAGGCCACGTGTGAATGGAAATATGAGATTCAGCTAAGACCACAACGCCAGAGATGCCGCCGTTGGGCGTGAAGTGATGTAAGTGTATATGTAGCAAAGTCGCCTTCGCGGCTGTCACGGCTTCACGCAGTGCGCTCTCGACATGCTCAAGATTATCAAGATGACTTGCACCATAAATATCAATGATCAAATGCACCCCGGCGTATCGCACGCCTTCACGGACCATGAAATAATCTTTGTCTTCTGATCCTGAAGAAACAGAAGCGGGCTCAAATTCGGTTTGAGACTGCAAAGCAGTTTGAGACTTTGACAAAGCGGCAACCCTTTTTGTTAGCAGATGCATCATATGGTCGTCATATAGCAACCAAGACGGGCGTTTTAATCCCTAGCAAAGCTATGATGCAAGCGGATTTTTTGAATCAGTTGATTTTCTAAAAACGCGTCAAAATAGATATTAAAAATAAATTTGTTTTTTGCATTGTTCTTGTTGATCTCGAAATCGGAAAGGAGTAGAAAACGCGCACTTAATCGCAAGCACAGGCCTGCGGTTTAATTGTTCATCTTTATTCGGAGTTTTGGCCATGTGGGGCATGCATCTCACCGTTGACGTTGCAAATTGCAATGAGAACCGTTCTGCCGCGGATGCGATCGCGCGTTTTGCAAAAGACATGGTCGAGCGGATTAATATGAAGGCCTATGGTGAGCCTTGGATTGTTCACTTTGCTAAAGAGAACCCACAAGCCGCGGGCTATACGCTGACACAGCTTATTGAGACATCAAACATCACGGCCCACTTTTGTGATCACAGTGGTGAATGCTATTTTGATGTGTTCTCATGCATGGAATTTGATGTGGATGCGGCTTTAGACGTCATTGCAGATCATTTTGGATCACGCGACTGGGTTTATAACTGCATTGTGCGTCAGGCGCCTGAAGCAAAACAGATCGCAGCTGCTGAATAATTCCTACTTTGATATCAGGTGTATCTTCGCTGTCACATTGACAGCAGGGGCTTCGCAGACTACCAACCTGAGCCATGACTGACCCTTTGAACCAGCAATCAGGACTGCGCGGTAAACTTGCATCGCTTGTCGATAGCCAGCCGTTCAATAACGCCATTATTGGTGTGATTGTTCTGAATTCGATCGTGATCGGATTACAGACATCTGATCGTGTTGTCGCGTCAGCCGGTTCTGTATTGAGCATCCTGGATACGGCGTTTCTGGCAATCTTTGTTATCGAACTCGCGATGCGATTTGTCGCCTATGGTGCAAGCTTTTTTAAGCGTCCATGGAGTGTCTTTGACCTAATCGTTGTGGGCGTTGCATTGACCCCAGGTGCCGAGGCGTTTTCAGTCGTCCGTGCGCTCCGAATACTCCGGGCGCTCCGTTTGATTTCACAAGTGCCAACCATGCGGGTGGTTGTTGAAGCCTTGTTGCGATCCTTGCCGGGCCTTGGCTCAACGGCGATTTTGTTACTGTTGATCTTTTATGTCGGCGGGGTGATGTCGACGGTGTTATTCAAATCTGCATTCCCCGAATTCTTTGGTAACTTTGGTGGATCAGTCTACAGTTTATTCCAGATCATGACCCTCGAGAGTTGGTCTATGGGCATCGTTCGCCCGGTCATGGAAATCTATCCATATGCTTGGTTGTTCTTTATCTCATTCGTCATTGTCACATCAATGTTGGTCCTGAATTTGGTGGTCGCCATTGTTGTCGACAGCATGCAATCGGCGAAAGAGATGATGGCAGCTGAAGGTGAGGCCGATCGTATTGCAGCCGGTGGCGCAGCTGACGCTACGCTTGAGACCTTACAAACAGAAATCCGCGCGCTTCGTGATGAAGTCCGCGCCTTAAAATCTGAGAAAGACGACGATAGATGAATTTATTCCGCGCATTCCAAGATGACGTAGTGGCCATTGTTGAGAAACTGGTTAAATCAGGCTCGTTACCAGAAGGTCTGGATACGTCTCGTATTACGGTTGAGCCACCGCGTGACGCAACACACGGAGATATCTCAACCAATGCTGCGATGTTACTGGCAAAGCCTGCGGGAATGAAGCCGCGCGATGTCGCCGAGATGATTGCACCTGAAATTGCGGCCCTCAAAGGTGTGGCAAAAGTGGATGTTGCAGGTCCAGGCTTCATTAATGCCGGTCTTACGGACGAATATTGGCATGACCGCCTTGTCTATGTGCTTAAGGCAGGCACGGCGTATGGTGCGTCTGAGATTGGCGGTGGTGAGAAGATTAACGTTGAATATGTATCAGCGAACCCAACAGGTCCCTTGCACGTTGCACATGCACGTGGCGCCGTTATTGGCGATGCGCTTGTGAATTTGTTACGCAAAGCCGGGTTTGATGTGACATCTGAATACTACATCAACGATGCAGGTAATCAGGTCGATCAACTCGCGCGTTCTGCACATTTGCGATACCGCGAAGCCCTTGGTGAGGTGATCGGTGAAATTCCTGAAGGTGTATACCCCGGCGATTACATGATCCCGATTGGTCAGGAGTTGGCTGAGACGCTGGGTGATAGTCTTAAAGATGCACCCGAAGCAGAATGGATCGATATATTCCGCAACATTGCTATAGAACGTCTTCTTGTGGGCATCAAAGAAGACCTGGCCGCTTTGGGTATTCATCAAGACGTGTTCACGTCTGAGCGAGATCTCGTGCAAGCAGGCGCTGTTGAGCATGTCGAAGATTTGCTTCAGGGGCGTGACCTTCTGTACCGGGGTGTGCTGGAACCACCAAAAGGCAAAGCTGCACCCGAAGATTATGAGCCACGCGAGCAAACACTTTTTCGTGCAACAGATTTCGGCGATGATACGGATCGTCCGCTCAAGAAATCTGATGGGTCATGGACTTATTTTTCGAATGATATCGCCAACCATTTAGATAAGTACGAGCGTGGCTTCAAAAAGATGATTGATATCTGGGGTGCCGATCACGGTGGATACGTGAAACGCATGCAAGCCGCGGTGCGTGCTGTAACAGATAACGAGGGCGAGCTTGATGTGAAGCTTTGCCAGATTGTGCATCTGAAAAAAGGTGGCGAGCCTTTCCGGATGTCTAAGCGGTCAGGGAACTTTGTTACGTTACGTGACTTGATTGAAGAGTTGGGCGAGAACGGCAAAGACGTTGTGCGCTTTATCATGCTTACGCGTAAAAACGACAGCCAGATGGACTTTGATCTGGAAAAAGCTGTTGAGCAATCTCGTGACAATCCGGTGTTCTATGTGCAGTACGCGCACGCCCGTTGTCATTCTGTCTTAAGAAATGCAGCTGAAACGTTAGGCGCGGATACGCTGAGTGCGGATAAACTGGTTAAAGCTAATTTGAAGCATCTCGATGATGCCGCTGAGATTGAAGTTATTCGCACCCTCGCAGCATGGCCGAAGATGGTGGAAGCTGCCGCAGAAGCACATGAACCTCACCGTGTCGCATTCTATCTGGACGATCTTGCCTCTGTATTCCATGGCCTTTGGAACAAAGGTAAAGATGACACCAGATTGCGATTTATTGATGAAAACGATGAAGATGTGACGCGTGCAAGGCTTGCTTTGGTGCTTGGTGTCGCAACCGTTATTGCATCTGGTCTTGAAGTGATTGGTGTGACGCCGCTAGAAGAGCTTAGGTAAAACGAGCGGTCGCTTATTAATCTTTATCGGCGGCCAAGCGCTCGAGCAATGACATCCGTAAATCTGAGCGTAAATCATCAGACGGCTCAATACCTTTAGGGCTCATATCAATGCCGCGGAACGCGTCTTCCGTCGACATAGGTTTGCCAAAATGCCAGCCCTGGCCAAGTTCAATGCCGCACTGCTTGAGAAAATCTGCAAGTGCCTGATCTTCAACCATCTCAGCAATTATCTCGACACCAATCTCGTGGCACAGCGTCGCCATTGAGGCGAGGAAGGTCTTACCGGCACGTTTGACGACAGGACCATCAAATTTAACGGTGTCGACGTCAAAACTATTCAAGTAATCAAAGCTCGCGGCACCCGCACCGAAATCATCAAGTGCGACTTTAAAGCCAATATGACGGAATTTCTGGATAGCATTATTGACGGCTTCAAGATCATTAATCTCGGCAGACTCAGTAATCTCAAGACTGATATGCTCTTCAACGCCAATGTGGGTCGTCAATAAGCTGAGTAATTTGGCGCAAAATTCAGGATCACTAATAGAATGGCCAGAAACGTTGATCGCAACAGGGATGCAAGGGCCATTTTCAAGTACCGCATCGATTGTTTCTAATGCGTGCTGAGCGACGGCCAAATCAAACTCGGTAATAACTTCGACTTCTTCAGCCAGTGTGATCAGCTGATATGGTGATTAGCCAGCATTCTCGCGGAATCGGGTGAGAGCTTCATAATGATGGAAAGTGCCATCGCTTAATCGTGCAACGGGCATGTATACGAGATCAAAGCTACCGTCGGCACAGATTTCTTTAAATTTCTGGACGGCTAACACATTCTCGGCAAGGCGCTCTTCCAGCATTGTTGTGAGATTGCCAGCCGGTAACTCACCGTCGTTTTTCGTAAATTCCTGAAGTGAATACAGCATGGCTTTGGCCATCTGCTTATCGTCCATACCATTAGATGCACCGTCCATTGTTGCCACTTTAGGTATTAGGCTTTTTGTTTCCGGCGCAGCGGCTTACATCGCATGGGGGATTTTCTCACTGAGGGCCGTTGCATCGACACCCTCGCCATGGACAACCGAGAAATTCTCATCGTCGATCCGTCCTGCGGTATCCCCACCAAGAGATTCCGTATTTAGAGCTTGGCCAATGGCTCTAAGAACGGCGTTCTCTTTGGTGCTGCCAGCTTCAATGCCGGCTTCACTTAAGTCGCCAATATTGATCATACTGACTTTAGGTTTGCCACCCGCAGCCTCGTAAGACTTAATCCGCTGCGTTGCGGCATCCATAAACGCGTCGCTAATTAAGACACCAGAATTCGTATCCCGGTCTTCAGGATTTCGACCAATTGGAATTGTTTGTTTTGGCGCGACTTTTATAGCCAGAGAGAAATCATTATCGAAGTCTGGAACCCGGTAGCCAGAAATAGCAATCTGAGGGTCAACTTTCATGGATGTTTGTGCGCGGACTAACAGGTCTTTAATAAGCGCATCCTGCGTTCCAAAACCAAACATCTCCTGGACGGTGGCTTGATCGTCAGGATGAATGAGATCAAGGAAGTTCGTTCCTATGAGTTCACTATCTTTTTTGCCAAACACCGTTTGGGCGGGGCCGGTGCAAAATTTAACTGCAAGATTGGTAGATACTTGCAGCAGGATATCTGCACGACAAAACGCCGAGGCAGCGAAGCGGCCAAGGTTCATCATTTGTGTAGACTTTTTGTCTCCATCATCACCATTTTCTTCTCTACTTTTCCCACCTAAGAGCACCATAGCGTAGGTTTCTTAATTATACCGAATTTATAATACCCGGTTTATTTTTTTTGGCGTTTCGAATCTCCGACAGTTCAATATGACACTAAGTTTGCTGAGATGCTTGTTGTATTGAGTTCAGTGCCGCACTTATTCAAAACACGGGGATGCGCATTAATAGGTAATCCGTTACTGTGATGAAATGAGAGGTTTTCGAAACGGTTTAAAGCATTTAAGCGAAATTTGCCCACATATGCAACGTGCAATGGAGGCTTATGGACGGCCAAAATCGCGCAAGCGGGCCCCTGGTTTTGGGACGTTGGTGAGTATCATCATTGATCAACAAGTGTCTGTGCAGGCTGGTGCAGCAATCAGGAAGCGCCTAGATGAGCTTCTGGGGGTGGTGACACCTGATGCAGTTTTGGCCGCGGGTGAAGAGGGACTTCGTAGCGCAGGACTGAGCGGCGCAAAGGCTTGCTATGTCTCTGGGATTGCCCGGGCTATTGATCAAGGTGATATCAACCTGGAGCAGCTTGGTCGATGTCGAGAGGACACAATCAGACGCGAATTAATGGCGCTCAAAGGGATAGGCCTGTGGACGGCAGATATTTATCTGATGTTTGCCATTGGGCGGCCGGATATCCTGCCGATTGGTGATATTGCCTTACAAGCTGCGGCTGGAAACTTACTCGGACTTAAAGAGCGTCCGACACCTCAAGAGTTAGGCGAAATCGGTAAGCGTTGGCAGCCTTACCGAACGGTGGCAGCTGTGATGTTGTGGCACTATTACAAGAAGATGCCAGCGCAAACTTAAGCGATACGTTTAACGCTCGCGGAAGCTCTCTGAGAAGGCCTTCACAAACGGTTTTAGCAGGAATTCCAACAAAGTCTTTTTACCCGTCTTCACATCGGCGATGACTTCCATTTCAGGCAGCACGCGGTTGCGCTGAGGGTCATTACCAACATAGTTTTTGGCTAGTTTTACCCGAGCACGGTAAAAAGTGTTTCCTTCGTCGTCTTGCACGGTCGTAGCGGAAAAACCTGAAATAATGCCATCAATACCGCCGTATCGCGTGTAATCAAAGGCTGTAACCTTCACTGTGGCTTCCTGATTAACGTAGATAAAGCCGATGTCCTGTGTCGAGATACGCGCTTCAACGAACCGGTTTGCATCGTTTGGAATGACTTCCAGTACCGTTGAGCCAGGTACAATGACACCGCCAACAGTCTACGTCTGAAGTTCCTGAACAATCCCGGTAACGGGGGAGCGAATAGACAGGCGGCTAATTTGATCATCCTTGAGAGCAATGGTATCGCGGAGTTCTGCGATCTCGCCCAATACTTGAGCGTTCTGTTCACTCGCATCCATACGTGAGCGTGATTCCATCTCGGCTAAACGGCTGTCGGCTTCGTCGATCGCGTTCTGTGCTGTTTTTTGATTTCCAACGAATTTAGCCAATGCGCCCTCGGCTCGTGCGAGTTTGCGTTGGTCATTCAGCAAAATGACCTTTGAGATCAGGCCCTTTTCCTCAAGTGTATTCCGCATTTAGACCTGTTACTCGAGGATTTGAATTTGCCGTTTATTCCCTGCAACCTGATCCTGTAATAGCTATAATTCATTGCGTCGTTGATCAAGTTGGTCACGCAGGACATCTGCCTGCGCTTCAAAGGCTTCGCGTTTTGCATCCAGAACGCCTGATTGTGTGACGGCAAAGGCCCGGTACTGCGGCGCAATGCTCTCAATATCAAATTCTTTACCGGATGAAACAGCAGCAAGCTGTTGTGCGCGCAATTCGAGGTTAGAGAGTCTTGTCAGAAGTTGGTCGCGTTCGGGGATGATGCCGGCATCATCCAATGTGAATAAAACGTCACCACGCTTTACAAGATCTCCCTCGCCAACAGATAGCGATTTAACGATACCGCCTTCCAGGCGCTGCACACGTTGAACGGAGCCAAGAGGGGATACCTCGCCTGATGAAACAACGACTTCGGTAATCTGCGTCACGGCAGCCCATGCGATGAACAGACACATCATGATACATACAAAGACACCTGCGAGACGCATAAGGTGGCTTGGGCCATGTTCTTCAAGCATCAGCGATTGCGCAAGGGCACCACGGCCAACAAGGAAACCTTCGTCAGCGATCATTGGCGCGCCTGGAATTGGAGGAGGCGGGCCTTTTGGCGCTGGCGCTTGGGCTTTAGGTGGCGTTTAGGTATTCATCTTCTCTATGTCCTTACTCAGCTGCTTCAGCAGCTTTAGCCATTTCTTCCGGCGTACCGTCGAACGAAATCGAACCTCTGTTCATAACGATCACACGATCAGCCTCACGAACGTATGAGGGACGGTGCGCCACAATCACGACAGTTCTTTTCCCGCGGTACTCGCGGATTAAATTGATAATGCAATGATCTGATTCCATATCGAGCGCACTCTCGGGTTCGTCCAGAAGTACAATTGGAGAGTCATTCAAGAGCGTTCGTGCGATCGCCAGTCCTTTGCGGAAACTGCTGCTTGCATCTCCGTCATTGGATTCTTCAGCGCCTCTTTTTCGGAGGAGATTCGCCGCTCCCTAAGAGTTTGTTCCTTTATCTAATGCACTCCCATGTTTATGCTAGCTATCCACAATCGTTAGCAGGGCAAGCAGCTAACCTGACCGATGTTTACTATACCCAAAAATTGAGGTCGAGGTATCGCGGTCGTTCGCCGCCGCTTAAGTAATTGCAATCAGCAGTGAAGTCGCCGCATTAAGGTGAAGAGATGAAAAGCATTCAGGTTGTACTTGGACAATGGCTCTAGCTACGTCTCTGGTGAGTTGGCTGAATGGCTGGGCGATAAGAAAATGGGGCACGTCAGAGGGGCACCTTATCATCCGCAAACACAGGGCAAGATCGAACGATGGCATCAGACACTGAAAAACCGGATCTTGCTGGAGAACTACTTCTTCCCAGCAGACCTTGAAGCGCAGATCGAGACATTCGTCGATCATTATAATCATCAGAGATACCATGAGAGCATCAACAACCTCACGCCCGCAGATGTTTACTTTGGGCGTGGGCAATCGATTTTAAAACAACGAGAAAGGATCAAAAGGAAAACCATGGAGACCCGGCGCTTGCAATACCGCAAATACGCCGCTTAGTATTGTCAACCAGATGAGCCAGATCCTCTCTTAGATTAGGCCGCTACGTGTTCCAATTTATATGACGACGGACAGTTGCGTTTGCAATGAATGGCGAGCGCCTGCGTGTTGAGTAAGGATATCCATTGCGCCTTGTTGTGCCCGGCTTTGAAGGCAATATGTGGGTGAAGTGGCTGCGTCGTATAGAAGTCGGTGACGAGTCCTGGCAGGCCCGCGAAGAAACCTCCAAATATACAGATCTGATGCCAGATGGGCGGGCACGACGTTTCACGTGGGAGATGGACTGCAAGTCGGTGATTACCAGCCCATGCCCAGAGAACCCGGTTGTAGCAAAAGGCCCGAATGTTATCAGTGGTCTGGCTTGGTCTGGGCGCGGCGTTGTGTCGCGGTTTGATGTGTCTCTTGATGGCGGACGTAATTGGCATCAAGCACGGATCGATGGCCCCGCAATGCCAAAATGCCTGACACGTTTCTATCTTGATGGATGGGAATGGAAGGGCGACGACGTATATCTCCAAAGTCGCGCGATTGATGAAACCGGTTATGTGCAGCCGCAGATGACGGAATTGCAAAAAGTCCGAGGTGTGAATTCGATCTACCACAACAACGCAATCCAGACTTGGCACATCACAAAATCAGGCGAGGTCGAAAATGTTCGCTTGGCATAAAGTTATTGGAACTGCTGTTGTCATCAGTTGCGTCGCCATTGGTTCTATTGATGCGGCAGAGCGGAAGTATGACGGTGTTGGTCGTACGCCAAATCCTGAAGAAATTAAAAGCTGGGACATCGATGTGCGCCCGGACGGGCAGGGTGCGCCTGAAGGGCACGGAACGGCTAGTGAAGGCGAGCTAGTCTATTTGGTTAATTGCGCGTTGTGTCATGGTGAGTTTGGCGAAGGGGGCGGGCGCTATCCTGTCCTTATTGGTAGCCACGGAACACTAGAAGACATGCGTCCAGAGAAGACCATTGGTAGTTATTGGCCTTATGCGTCCACAGTGTTCGATTACATCAAGCGGGCCATGCCGTTTGGCGATGCATAAAGCCTGACCAATGATGAAGTGTACGCCTTAACTGCATATCTGCTGTTTATGAATGATGTCGTTGAAGAAGATTTTGAGCTGACGGCGGCAACAATTGGCAAAATCGAAATGCCTAATGAGGCGAACTTCTTTATTGATCCGCGTTCGGATGCGCAACCCAAGGGCAAGCCTTGCATGACTGACTACAAATCTGAAATCAAAGTTGTTGGTCGAGCACGTGTTCTTGATGTGACGCCTGAAGGCGAAAAAGAGGAAGTGACCGCCACGACGACAGGCGTCGCTATGGGTGATCCAAAGGCAGGCCGAACGATTTTTAATAAATGCAAAAGCTGCCATGTCATCGATAGTTCTAAAAACCGCGCTGGGCCGAGCCTGCAAGGTGTTTTCGGTCGAACGGCAGGCACATACGACGGTTTCAAATATTCTAAAGACGTTAAAGCGGCTGGTAAGACAGGGCTTGTCTGGGATATGAAGACACTTTCCGCGTTTCTAGTGGAGCCAAAGACTTATCTGGGCAGCGTCATTGGAAAGCCTAAAGCAAATACACGTATGGCATTCTGCGGTATTAAAAACGAAGAAGATATTCGCGATCTGATCGCATATATGAAAGAAGCGTCAGCGAAGTAAGGTCAGGCTGCCGCTGTTTTTCGGGCCGCGATCATGTCTTCGCGTGCGGCTTTTGCTTCGGCAGAACAGAACAGACTGTACATCAGTTCAAGTAATTTACCGACTTCTGCACTCGCCAACGAATAGTATATGGTTTTACCGTCACGGCGGGTCGCCACGAGCTCGTCAGTTCTTAGTCTCGCAAGTTGCTGGGATAATGTTGGCTGGCGAAGGCCAAGGGCACTCTCGAGCTCTGAGACCGACATTTCACCTTCACTCAGATGGCAAAGAATAAGTAGTCGATTTTCGTTGCCGAGGGACTTCAAAAAGTCAGCCGCTTGTGCAGCGCCTGCAAGCATTGCCTGATCAACCATGTGTCACCCTAAATCGCTAAACATCTACGAATTCAAATACCTTACGTGATTTATAGTCAGAATTCCAGATACATTCGGGTTAGAGTATATGTGTTGTGGAAAACGTATTTTTTCTACAAAGCTAGCGTGTATATAGCTTGTAACATGGCCTGCTAAGCTTCGCCAAGAAAGGCCTTTGAATGGGTGTGACAAAGTTCGGTCAACCAGTTCATGACTTTACGAACAGCGGGGCGTTGGCGTGTATCATCGAAGACCATTAACCAAGATTCCCGATGCATAACTGGGGCGTCAGATGTGACGCGCTGTAAATTGGTGCGTTGATCGCCAACCATGCAGCTTAACATACCCACCCCGATTTCGCGTGTTACGGTATCCGCATAAGTTGCGGATGATGCCAATGTTACAACGATATTTTTGGTTGCGACATTTGCATCAATCCATTGCTGTTCTGGCAAAAAATCTAATGGGCGTGAAAAACCAACCCAAGGCACATCAGGCTTTAGGGCACCATTTGGTTGAATGAATTTTGGCGCTGCGTAGACGGTCGTGGACATATCAGCGAGCTTACGAATGCGTGCCTGTCCGCCAACTGGACGTACATGCCGTATGGCCATATCGGCTTCCCGACGCTCAAGAACGGCGTTTCTCTCTTCTCCAACAAAGTCCAAACGAATATCTGGATTATCAGACAAGAAAGCGGCTGCATGACGATTTAGAAAACCAGTAATAAATGTCGATACAGCCGATATGCGTACAGATTGCCGATCATCTGGGCGTTCTGTATCGATGTCACTCTCAAGTTCTGCTGTCAGCGTTTCTATTTTTTCAGCGCGTTGAGCGACACGGCGACCAGATTCCGTCATAACAATGCCTGATTCTGATAACTCAAAAAGCTTCACGCCCAGATCAAGCTCCAGCGCATGAATGCGGCGGCTGACAGTACTTTGGTGAACATGGAGAGCGTTCGCAGCCGCGATCATTGTTGGATGGCGGGCAAGGGCCAGAGCAAACCTGAGGTCATCCCAAGACATTCGTTCAATATTCATAAGGCAGATTATATTCGAGCTTGCAAAAATGCAATGCAGTTTCGCAAGCTTGTGTGTTGTGTGAATAAGGAACAGTGCGCATTCTTAAGCTAACAGACGTTCCAAATAGATTTGTGAGGACCTTTGAAATGGAAACAACATTACGCAACGCGGAGACGCTGCGACATGTGCAAGGTGAGTTACTCTTCGCACTCGAAGGCGGAGAAGCCCCAACAATCACTGTACCGCTTGATGACAGGGGGACGGTCCGTCGTGGCGGCCTTGATGTTCGCTCGGTACTTATCGTCGATGGCCGCTTCGCAGCATCATCATTCTCGCTTGATAAAGAGGGTTTTGCTTTCATCAATGGACCCAGTGCCGTGACAAACTTCGAAGATACGGTAGAGGTAGAGCAAAATTACTATCTCGAAATTCGCGATTTGGTGGCCCGTTCACTTGGTGCAAGTGAAGTCGAAATCTTTGATCATACAATACATGTTAAAGATCTGGAAACGAGTTATCGCCGCCCGGCAAGTCATGCGCATAATTATTATACTTAGGCATCGGGCCCTGGCCGTCTTGCGGATATGATTGGTGAGGCTCGGGCCAACGAATGGATGAATGACCGTATTGTCCAGGTCAACGTATGGCGGCCCATTTCTGAACCTGTTCAGCAAATGCCCCTCGCACTCTTGGATGCTTCAAGTATTGATAATGCTGATTTGGTTGAAACAAGTATTATTAATGAATAACAAGGTGGACGTATTGGTAAAATCTACAGTGTGATGCACCGCGAGGGACAGAGTTAGTTCTATTTCCCTGAAATGAAGATGTCTGAAGCGATCATGATTAAAGACTTTGATAGTTTGAAAGACGGCCGCGCTCGCTTCACACCGCATTCTGCCTTTGAAGATCCTCATACGCCAGAAGGGGCGGCACCCAGGCGCTCGATCGAGGTCCGAACATTTGCCCGCGTTCCGGCATAATTTAAGCGAGTAAATACCTGATGAATGATGCCAAGAATGTTACAGGAAGTTGCTTGTGCGGTGGCGTGAAGTTCAATGTAAAGAAGTTCACCCGCCCAGTGACTGCCTGCCATTGTCAGCAGTGCCGTAAAACATCGGGTAACTTTGTTGCAGCCACCAGAAGCAAAAACACAGAACTTGAGATGATTTCTGACGAGACGTTGTCTTGGTACTGATCATCAGAAGAAGCTGAACACGGATTTTTTCGTGTGTGCGGTGGAAATTTATTTTGGCGCGAAATTGGCTCTGATGCGACATCAATAATGGCAGGCCCTTTGGATGGTACAACAGGCTTGGTTACATCTGCGCACATCTATGTTGAAGATGCGGGAGACTACTATGAACTTAATGATGATGTCCCCAGGTTTCTGCAAGGCGATTAAGACTGCAAAATTAAGGCGCCATACAGTTGCGCAATGAAGTTGCGAGCCTTGTCATGAGTTCTGCATAAAGTTTTGCGCCAGGCGTTAGGTCGCCCCCTAATGGGTCAAGCGTGCCTTCTTGTGCTGTTGATCCTTCGATCAGCAAGGCGGTGTAGCGTTTGGGGTATTGGGGCTCGCGAAAAACGCAACGGATATTGTGTTCCTTAATGGTGTGGCGGATTTTTCGTAATTGCGCGGGGCCGGGACGATGCTCGGGTGTTATCGACAAGGCGATAAGTGGCTTTAGTCCAAAATGCTCCGTAAATTGGCTGTATGCATCATGCAGAACCACGGCTTGTTCGCCTCGTATTGGGTCCACAACGCTTTTGAGTTCTGTTTCTAAAGCAGTCAGTGTCGCGAGTGCGGTTTCTTTATTTGTGTTAATCCGCTGACTCTGG
>ENA-OWPI01001983-OWPI01001983.1-marine-metagenome-genome-assembly--contig:-NODE-1983-length-20499-cov-9.753648_pt1 | contig 20499 bp, 24 predicted proteins | sample MGYA00238138_ERZ651775 | MGnify/ENA primary metagenome ERZ651775 (study PRJEB26906, sample SAMN06265043) | marine metagenome | isolation source: Helgoland LTER site | place: Germany:Helgoland, sampling...
GAAGAAAACAGTTCGTTCTGACAGGCATGTTAAGAATCAAGAACGATAGCCCTATATTGAATGGACATCTCGTAGCGATCTTCCGTTCAACCATCCAACACGCACATAGAACATTGCACAGATTTTGGCCAGTAGGCTCTCTCTTAACTAGGCCAGGTAGTCTTTAATAGTTTCACCGTATGGGAGATCCGCGGTCATTCGCATATACTTCGCATCAACAACCTGAATCACTGGAAGGCTTACGTCCGAAACATTGTCCACTTCAAGCGTGGCACTACCGGTATACAACTCATCTTTTCCGTCGGCTCCTTTGTGTGGAACACCTTTAAAAAGAACTGAATTTAGTTGTAAAACGTCTGGGCTTTGCCCATCAACACCAGGAATAACCTTGAGTACGGCGAGTGGCATGTCTTCTAGAATTGACGCTGGCTGATTTACTTCGGGCTTCATCAAACAATGAACGTTTGTAGTTCCTTCGTGAACTTCAACTTTAGCCTCGATCTCACCAGTGCCAAGCTGTTTAACCGAAATATTATGGGCCATTTTTTTACCAAAACCCCATATTTCCCGACCTGGCAATAGAGCGTTTTCAGTGGTTACATAAACACCATTTGTGTAGCCATACATTTGCCCTTCGTGCATGCACAAAACACCTGTATAAACTTCGCCATAGGGGCCACCACTGGTTGTGAAGTGATTAAACTCAATCACCATAAAAGCCATGGCAGGCTGCACAAGCTCTAGGTCTGAGGGTAGAAGATCAAGCGCTTTATCCTCGTCTGTTAGATAAGTAATCATCACCACTTCAGTATCACGGTAATACCATGGCCCTTTTATGTATGCTGGGTTGTGGGCTGGCATCGCATGGCCAAAATTTTCTGGGGTTAACCGCCCAAATTTTTTCTCGTCAGACATCGTATTCTCCTATTTATAGTGTTTGTTAGTGCTCGCAGATCTTCGTTGCCGAGACAACGGGGTTCATCTAAAAGTGTGACTCAAATGTCCCCGCTTCTAAGTATTCTTATTACAAGAATATTAGACATGGAGCGCTTGCGCGTCTTAACTTCGCGTGACAATGCATTTACACTATTTTTGTATTGAGTAAGGCTGGCAATAACTTGTTCGGTATCAATGAAACCAATTTTTAAACTTTGAGCGTTAGCTGTTAGACACAAAGCACTCAAAAAAAATAATGCTAAAACCCTCATAGGGTAACTAGAAGCCAGTTCCTAGTGAAAAACCAAAGTCTTCAATTATGTCACCATCCTTTTTAAGAATTGGCGTTGAAATAAAAGCACCAATGGATCCAATTGGACTTAAATATGCAAAACCGAATCCTGCAGACATTCTTATATCCCCAAGTTCGATATTTGAGCTTTTTTCATAAATATTTCCTGCATCAATAAATGCACTTAATCGCATTTTTTCATTATCTTCTATAAAAAATGCAGGAGCTATTAAATTTGCACTACCAAGAATGGAAATTTCACCACCTTTTGCTTTTCCATTAGGGTAAAGAGGGCCAAGAGATTTATTTGCAAAGCCCCTTACTGAGCCGCTACCCCCACCAAAGTTTCTTTTATAAAAAGGGAGTGCTTTGTCACTATAACCTTTAGAAAGATTAAAATTGCCCGTTAATTTTAGAGTTGTTGTATCATTTACAGGTCTATAGCTTGTGTGATCAGCATTTAGATTAAAGTACCTGTAGTCACCTGGGGGAAGTGCTATTCCTGCAGCGAGTGTATTATTAATTCCTTCAGTAGGGTACTGGTAATCATTTAAAGTGTTTTGATTCCAATTAACGTTTAATTTAAATTCGTCATTGTTTTTATTGGCACATTGACTAGACTCATATCCAGTGCCAGAAAAAAGAGAACTACATTTAATTTCATTTTCTGAGTACTCAAGTTCAGTATTAATTCTAGTGTCGTTGCTCAGAGGAATTCCATAGCCAAAACTAAAACCAAGGGTATCAATCTCATATGAGTTTTCAGCTACATCATCATCATTAATTTCACTTTTGAACGCGCCAACACTGACACTATGCCCTTGATCATTGTAATTAGGATTCATAAAATAAAAGCTTACTCGATTGTATGATTCAGATACTCTGAAGTTTGCATTAAGTGTGTTTCCAGATCCAAAAACATTTTTTTCTTGTATGCCAGCTCCAAGTGAAACACCATAATTATTGCTATGAGAGACAGAAAAACTAATTGCACCAGTTTTTGTTTCTTCTACTGAATAAAAAACATCAATTTTGTCGGGCATTCCTTCAACTTCTGATGTAGAAATTTGAACATCTGAGAAGTACCCAAGCCTCCTTAGTTTCAGAAGAGAGCTCCTTAATAAGCTTCTTGAATATAACCCGCCTTCACTTACACCTATTTCCCTTCGGATAACATCATCTTGTGTTCTTGTATTACCAGAAATAACTATTCTATTGATGTAGACTTTTTTATTTAGAGAGATTATAAAATTAATATTAACAGTGTCCAATAATTCTGAAAGGACAGGATTAACGTCCACAAATGCATAGCCTTCGTCAGCGAAAAGATCAGTTATTGTTTGTATATCTTGAATCATTGCCTCACGATTAAATTCATCACCTTCTTTTAGACTAATTGCATCGTTAAGAGCGTTTGGGCTGATTTGGCCAAATTCCCCGTCAAATGAAACCTTACCAAGCTTATATTGAATACCTTCAGATATTTGAATATCAAGAGAAATTTTTTCTTTGTCATTATCCAAATTACTAACAATATCAAGAACTTTAAAATCTAAATACCCTTTATTGAAATAATGATAAGTCATCATTTCAATACCCTTATCAAATTCAGTGTCACTAAAAAAATCTTTTTTTGTAAAATAATTAATAATAGACATATCAGGCTCACCAATTTTAAAAAATTTGAGCAAAGTGTCTTCTGAAAAACTATTAGCACCAGAAATTGTAAATTTTTCAATTTTAGCTCTTCCGCCTTGCTGAATGGGTATGTCAATTCCAACTCTATTTTGAGTATCAATAGAAGTTTCTTGAGACATTGCAACATTGTAATAACCTGATTCAAAGTATTTTGAATTTAGAGTTAATATTAATTCATCAAGCTTTTTGTGTGTGAATGGTTTTCCTGATGACAAATTATTAGTAATAACTATTTCATTGAGCTGTTCAGGGGTTAATAGCTTTTTTGTATTCTTAAGCCAGTTTGAAAAACCTGACTCAGAATCAAGGTTAAATTCAAAGTACTTAATAGTTGGATTTTCAAGCACAGAGATATTTATAACTCCATCGTTATTAATAATACTTATATCTGAAAAAAGGCCAGTTTTAAAAAGTGATTGAATAGTTGCATTACTCGCAGAATCAGAGTATTCATCACCAATTTTGAAGGGAACATATTTGATTAATGTATTTTCTGTAGTATTATTGAGACCAATAAATTCAATTGCATTTATTGTGTTTGAGTAAGCCTGGTTTGCAAAAAATATGAAAAGAAGAAACAATGATTGTATTAATTTATTTTTCATTTTTTTACCTTTAGTAATAAAATTTGTTTTTCACAAAAATAGTCTTGTCTTAAAAAAAATTAAATTTTTAATAGCGTAATTTTAACAAATTAACCTAACTTATTGTCAATCTAACAGTAAATATTAAAAATTAAATTAATTGGCTTAAATAGAAACATTATGATAATTTTTAATGTTGTCATTATTTTCATTAACTCGATTGCAATAATCTAGCCATAATTCATCTTTTTCAGTTCCTAAATGAAGTAAATAACTCCACGAATAAATTCCAGTACTATGCCCATCACTAAAATGAATGGCAATCGCATAGTTTCCCATTGGGACAAGAGACGATATAGACACATCTTGTTTGTTTAACTGCAATGTTTCTTGTCCAGGGCCATGACCACGAACTTCTGCTGAAGGAGAATACACTCTTAAAAACTCACTAGTCAAAACATAATCATCATCTTTAAAGCTAACAGTGAGTATCTTTTTATCTTTGCTAAGCGTTATGTTATTTGGAGGTGTCATTCGTGTGTAATGGAAAATTAAAATAGCTAAATTTTAACATAGCAGTATTTGAAAAATTCGCTATACAAAAGGTTAAAATACTTTTATGTTAAATTTTACAAAAATGCATGGGCTAGGAAATGACTTTGTTGTCATGAATAATCTTGATGGGGATGTTTCTCTTTCTGTTGAAGAAATTCGTCAATTATCTGATCGCCGCTTTGGGATTGGTTTTGACCAGCTACTGATGATTGAATCAGCAACCTCAAAAGATGCTGATTTCAGATATGTCATATTTAATGCTGATGGTTCTGAAGTAAGTCAATGTGGAAATGGCGCAAGGTGCTTTGCACTGTATATCCAAAAAAAGAACCTTTCATATAAAAATCCTTTAACTGTTGAAACGAATGCAGGCCTTTTAGTTCTCAATATAAATAGCGATGACACAGTAAAAGTTGATATGGGTATGCCTAATTTTGAGCCTTCTAAAATACCTTTGAACTTGAATCAATTATCATCAGAATATTGTGTTGAAGGCCATATGATTGGATCTTTATCTATTGGTAATCCACATGCCATTTTGATTCAAGATGAAATTAATGATATTGATGTTATTGCTTCTAAACTTCAGTCTAGTGATTTATTTCCTGAAGGAGTCAATGTTGGCTTCATGAAAGTCTTAAATAAAAATGAAATTCAGCTAAGAGTTGTAGAGAGGGGAGTTGGGGAGACTCATGCTTGTGGCTCTGGTGCATGCGCTGCTGTCATTCATGGAGTAAGACAGGGGCTGCTGGATTCTGAAGTCATAGTCCATTTGAATGGTGGAGATGCAACTGTAGAGTTTGATGGAGAGAAGGTCTATTTAACTGGACCTGGCAAGTTTGTTTATGAAGGCTCTGTTAACCTTAGAAGTGGGTCTTCTTAGGTTTCTACTGAATCTTGAGAAATATAATTACTATTTGTTAAATTGTATGCAGTAAGGTGTCCTCCCCATATACACCCATCGTCTAAAGGGTAAATATTTTTAGTGTTTACATTTTTTAGTGAAGACCAATGCCCAAAAAAGATTTTTTGCTCTTTCATTAAGCGATTTTTATGAAGAAACCAGGCTTTATAGCCTGCTGGATTTTTATCAACATTGAGCTTATGTTCAAACTCAAGTTCGCCATCTTCCTTGCAAAATCGCATCCTCATCAAGGCGTTTATTGTATAGCGACATTTTTCCTCAATTGTAAGATTCTCTGACCATGTATGAGGTAAATTACCATACATCTGAGATAAAAATTCACTTAGATTTTCATTTCGAAGCTGGCTGTGAACTAATGCAGCATTATTGATGACATCTGATTGAGACCAGTTTGGTGGAACGCCAGCGTGAACCATTAAGGAGTCCTCATACTCGATTACTAAAGGCCTCTCAATAAGATAATCTAACAAAGTATTTTTATCATTAGCTTCAAGAATGTCATGAAAGGTATCTTTTTTATTTGGATGTCTATCTGTAAGAGCGCAAACCAATAGATGAAAATCATGATTTCCTAGGACCATGTCTGCATTATCTTTATTCGAGTATAGAAACCTTAGTGTTTCTAATGAATGAGAACCACGGTTGACAACATCACCTAAGAAATATAAACGATCTCTATCAATATTAAAGTTAATTTTTTTTAGAAGTGCATTAAGGCTATTAAAGCAGCCCTGAACATCACCAATGGCATAATCCATATAACTTTCTAATGCAGCGTATGAGGTTCGCTCAATGTAAATTCAGGGATATCTGCATCAAACCTTTGGCCTATGTCGCTAATCATTCCATAAGAGCCTTTCATAGTCCCTGTCTCAGTACTAATAATTGCTCCAGAGCTATATTTAAAGCTTTCACCAGGTGATAAATGTGGCTGTTGACCAATAACACCCTCACCAATTACCTCTTCAGTTTCGCCTGATTCGTCTTGAATGAGCCAACGCCTTGTCCTAAGTTGAGCGCCAGTATCACCTTGATTAGTAATCGTAATGGTATAGGCATAGGCATATTGTTTATTAAGGATATCTGATTGATCCGAAAGGTAGGTTACTTCTACATTAATTTCAATTTTGTTTTTCATAATCATTCATAAGAGTTACAAAGTTTTCAACGCTTAACATCTCAGCTCTTTGAGATAGATCAATGTCAGTTTGAGATTGATTTAGAACTGATTTTAAACAATTTTTTAGTGTTTTACGTCTTTGAGAAAATGCTATTTTAACGATCTCTTCAAGAGGCTTAGAGTTTTGAACGAGTGGCTGTTTTTTAGTTTTTAAATAAAGTATAGCAGATTCAATTTTGGGTTGTGGATCGAAAGATTCTTTAGGCACAACAAACATAAGCTCGGTATCAAAAAAAGTCTGCATAATGACGCTTATCCTTCCATAGACTTTACTTCCAGGAGGGGCTACTATTCGATCTACAACCTCTTTTTGAAGCATAAATGTCATATCAATAATATTATCCCTATAGTTAAGTAAATGAAACAACAAAGGAGATGATATATTGTATGGAAGATTGCCTACAATTCTAACCTTCTGCTTAAATTGATCAAAATTAAAAACCAAAGCATCAGACTCATGAATAGTTATTTTTATATTATTCTTTTTTTGAAGAAGGGCTATTAAGTCTCGATCAATTTCAATGACGTGAATGTTTTCCAAATAATCTATTAATGGGAATGTTAAGGCGCCTTTTCCAGGCCCTATTTCAATGATATGATCATTTTTTTTAGGAGAGATTGTTGAAACAATTTGGTTAATGATCTGTTGATCAACTAAAAAATTTTGGCCAAATCTTTTTCGAGGTTTATGAGGCATTACTAGTTAGTTTTTGAAAGAATGACAAGGCACAGTTAAAACTGCCAAGACTAATATTGCCACTCCCCGCTAAGTCCAGCGCAGTCCCATGATCAACTGAGGTTCTAATAAAAGGAAGACCAAGCGTAATATTGGCTGCATTCTTAAATCCACTTGCTTTTAAAACGGGTAAGCCTTGGTCATGGTACATTGCCAGGACGACATCAATATCTTTTAATGAGTCAACAGTAAAAGCAGTATCTGCTGGAACAGGGCCAGAAAGCCTGAAACCATTTTGACTCAGTGTTTGAATCACGGGCGTTATTGTCTTTATTTCTTCATCTCCAAGATATCCATTTTCACCAGCATGCGGATTAAGTCCACATACTAGAATGCTTGGATTATTAACCCCTAAATATTTAAAATCATTATTAATAATTGAAATCACTTCCGTCAGTGATTCTTTAGTAATATTTTTTGGAACATCTTTGAGTGCTAAATGCGTTGTGGCAAGAGCTACTTTAAGTTTTGCGGTTGCGAGTAGCATGACAGTTTTTGAGCAATTAGATAATTCTGCTAAATATTCTGTATGCCCACTAAATTTTATACCTGCTTGGTTAATCACTGCTTTATTTATTGGGCCTGTTAGAATGCCATTACACGTCTTATTTAAGCAGTCATGAGTGGCCTGTTTAATGATAGATAGAACATACTCAGCGTTATTTGGGTTAAGCTGTCCAGGCACGGTTTTTTCTTTAGATTTAATTGGAAAAATACTTAATTCACCAGCCTTATTAGTACTGCTCTCTTTGAGAATAAGTGGTAATTTAAGTAATTTAGCCCTTTCAATGAGAGCATCTGGGTCTGCGTAGACCCTTAGATTTTCAGTCCTTTCTTTTTGAGCGTAAATGATTGCAATATCGGGCCCAATTCCAGATGGTTCGCCTGAAGTAAGTGCAATTGTCATAGGAAAATCAGTTTAATTTATTTATTGTAAATACGGTAAGTGTTGCAACTGCGCCTGAAAGGAACATTCCCCAAAGGATATCTGCTACAACTAGCTTTAAACTAAATATATTCATTGAGGCGTAAACGGTTAAATCATAGGTTCCATAGGTTACTAAGCCAAAAAAAGCACCAATTAAAAACACGTTTAAAAGTGTATTGTCTTGATTAGGATTAACGACAAAAAATATGAGCCCCAGTAAGAAAATCACATAAAAAAGGAGTGCTGGAGGAATTTTGAGCTCCATAAGGGACGATACCTCTTGTTTGTACATAGGCGTCGCCACAAAATAAATCCAAAAAACATCGATGATGAAGAAAAAGATTAGCGCTATAAAGAATGTTTTAATCATAATATTAGTATACTTTTAAAGGTTTAGAGAAAGGTCAATTTTATTTTGTTAAGTTTTATCTAGTTTAGTTAACAAGCTCCCCTTTAGCTTGGAGGTCTGCATGATAGGAGGATCGAACCATTGGACCGCTTGCTACCTGCGAAAAGCCGAGTTCCTCAGCTATAGTTTTGTAGTGTTCAAATTGCTCTGGTGAAATATACTCTTCAACGGCCAAATGATGACGACTAGGCTGCAGATATTGACCAAGAGTAAGCATATCAACTTTATGTTTTCTTAAGTCTTTGAGTACGTCTATGACCTGCTTTTGTGTCTCTCCAACACCGAGCATTAATCCTGACTTAGTTTTGACAGATGGATGTTTTTCTTTAAAGTTTTTAAGTAGCTCCAAAGATTGCTTATAGTCTGAGCCAGGTCTCACTTTAGGATATAAGCTTGGAACGGTCTCTAAATTATGATTAAAAACATCAGGCGGACAATCTTGAAAAATATCTAAGGCTTTTTCAACTCTTCCACGAAAGTCTGGGGTTAGTATTTCAATTTTAACTTTAGGCGTTTTTTGTCTGATAGCGTCGATACATTCTTTAAAGTGCATAGCTCCTCCATCTCTAAGATCATCACGATCTACTGATGTAATGACAACATACTTTAACGCCATTTTAGAAATAGTATCAGCCAAGTGATTTGGTTCACTGGCGTCTAATGGCTTTGGTCTGCCATGAGCAACATCACAAAAGGGGCAACGCCTTGTGCAGATCTGACCCATAATCATAAAGGTTGCCGTTCCATGGTTAAAGCACTCACTGAGGTTGGGGCACTGAGCCTCTTCACAGACCGTGAACAATTCCTGACTTCGAAGGGTACTCTTTAACTCATTAACTTTTTTTGAGTTTGTATGTCGAATTCTTATCCAGCTTGGTTTTTTTAGTGGTTCTCTCTTAGAGTCTGGCTTGATCTTTAGCCTACTGATTTTGGATTCACCTTTTAAGGCTTTAATTTCAAGTTCTTGAGACATAATTTGAAAGATGACGAGTTAGTTGTTTTTTGATCTCAGATAATTCAAGGGTATTATCCGTTAGATTTGACATCTGGGTAACATTTAAATCCCTGAAACCACAGGGGTTAATCAGCTTATATGGAGAGAGATCCATATCGATATTTAAGCTCAATCCATGATATGTTCTTCCATGCCTGACTTTTAGTCCTAACGCTGCAATTTTGGACCCATCAACATATACACCTGGAGCGCCGCTGACCTTATGAGTCGAGATCGAGTACTCTTCAAGTAGGTCAATGATTGATTGTTCAATCAAACTGACCATTTTTTTTATTCCAATCCCAAGTCTTTTTATGTCAATTAAACAGTAGACAATCAATTGACCTGGAGCATGATAAGTGATTTGACCGCCTCTATCTGATTGAATCACTGATATATCAGTTTCCTCTAATAGATTTTCGGATCTGCCTGTCAGGCCTTGAGTAAATACACTGTAATGCTCCAAAAGCCAAATTTCATCAGGAGTGTCAGCATTTCTAGAATTAGTAAAAGAGACCATTTCTTCCCAGATTGTGGTGTAGTCTTGTAAGCCTTTTTCACGAATTTGAATCATGATAATTTATAAAAGATAAGACACTAGAGGGCAGTTTTGAAGGTCTTCATTTATTGAATCAAGCTGTTTTCTACTTGTTGCAATGATTCTAATGGTCACAGAAACATATTTTCCCTTTGAGCTGTTCTTAAGAGTGATTTGATTGCTGTGAAGTTTTCCAACATATCTTTCAACGATAGTACTAACTGTATCTATTAAATCAGGCTGATTTAGCCCAAAAACTTTGATTGGATAATCACAAGGAAATTTAAAAATGTCTTCATTCATTTCAGTCACAACCTAAATTTTACCCATTAAAGTTACCTATACATAATTGTTAATAATAAAATATAATTAATATTTTTAATATCAAATAAATACAATAATGATAGAAGACTTAACTCCCCAAGAATTTCAACAATCGATAGAAAATGAAGGTAATATTCTCATTGACGTTAGAGAGAAATCCGAATTAGATATTTGCAAGATTAATGGCGCAATCAACATGCCTATGAGTTCCATTACTGAAACTTTTTCTGATTTAGATCCAAGTTTAAGTTATTCTCTTTATTGTCATCATGGGATGCGCTCCATGCAAGTTGCTAATTTTTTATTATCAAAGGGCTTTCAATCTCTTTCTAATCTAAGAGGTGGAATTGATGCCTGGTCCAGAGAGGTTGATAATGCTGTTGAAAGATACTAAGTTTTCTTGATACTATCTAATATTAAACTCTTATAATTTATACATCCCCCAATTAAAAAAAATATGAATCAAATTGAACAAATGTTTTTGCTTCAAATGCAATTAAATGATCAAACAAATGGCCAAGTATGGATTAAAGGATATACTAAAGAAAACCGGGAAATATCCTGGTATAGAGGGATTTATATGGAGGTTGCTGAAGCAATTGACTCGTTTAATTGGAAGCACTGGAAAAATATTAATGATGAGCCAGATTGGGATAATATAAGGGTAGAGCTGGTTGATATTTGGCACTTTATTATGTCTGAGTCGATTCGTATCAATGATCAATCGTATGCCAATAAACATCTGCATATGAAAGCTAGGGGGGATTATGATACTGATGCATTGATAGCCTCATTGGAAAAGATGCTGAAATTATCTGTTGTATCTAGTATCGATAAAGAAATTAATAATATTAGGGAGATCACGGATATATTCTTCATCATAATCTCACACTTAGGTATCGATGTTGAAGATTTGTACAAGCGCTATGTTGTCAAGAATCAATTGAATACCTTTAGACAGCAAAATGGCTATAAAGAAGGCTCATATATAAAGATTTGGGGGGGTGTTGAAGACAATGTAGTTGCTTTTGATATTATGAATAAGAATCCTAAAATTACCCCAACTGAACTTTATGATGAGCTGGATTCTGCTTACTCTAAACTATAGATGACTACTGAACATATAAAACTAACTGAATTCAGCCATGGCGCTGGATGTGGCTGCAAGATTTCACCAAAACTTTTAAAAGAAATTTTAGGAACCAAACTGGATAGCTTTGTCGATTCAAATTTATTGGTAGGGCATGAATCAAGCGATGATGCTGCAGTTTATGATCTAGGGGATGGTAGGGCGCTCATAAGTACTACTGATTTTTTTATGCCAATTGTGGATGATCCTTTCGATTTTGGAATGATTGCTGGCAGTAATGCCCTAAGTGACGTTTATGCAATGGGCGGTAAACCCTTAATGGCCATTTCAATCTTTGGATGGCCCATTAATATGCTTTCCACAGATGTTGGTGCAAAAGTCATTGATGGCGGTCGAGAGATATGCAAGCAAGCAGGTATTACTCTTGCAGGGGGTCATAGCATTGACTCACCAGAGCCAATTTTTGGTCTATCGGTATCTGGTATTGTAGAAATTAAAAATTTGAAAAGAAATATTGGTGCAAAGGTTAATGACACCTTGTTTTTGACTAAGCCATTAGGAATTGGTATTTTATCGACTGCGCAAAAAAAGAAGATTGTGAGCACCAATGATCATGCTACTGCAGTCAAACAAATGTGCACTTTAAATGATATTGGCTATAAATTAGCAGCCATCCATGGGGTTAATGCAGTTACAGATGTTACAGGTTTTGGTTTAGCTGGCCACCTCCTAGAGGTTTGCAAAGGAAGCAATACATCTGCAGAGATAAGTTTCGATAAGCTTCCATTGCTTCCAAATATTTTGAAATATATTGAAAATGATTGCGTTCCTGGTGGGACGCAAAGAAACTTTGATAGTTATGGAGATCAGATCAGCAGATTGTCAAATCTCGAAAGATCAATTATTTGTGATCCTCAAACTAGTGGCGGCCTCCTTGTTTCTGTTTCAAATGAGGCTTTAGGTGAATTTGAGAAGCTTATGGAGTTAAATGGACTTAATTTAAATCCTATTGGAAAAATTACTAAAAAGAATGATGAGTCTAAAACAATTGTTTTGAAATGAGTAATCTTGAAGAAATTGATAATTTTTCTAAAATCTTTAAAGCCAATCTCCCTTTACTAGATGTAAGAGCCCCAATCGAGTTCTCTGGAGGTTCTTTCCCTCAAGCGGAGAACTTTCCCTTAATGAATGATAGTGAAAGACATCAAATTGGCATTTGTTACAAAGAAAAAGGTCAAAATTCAGCTATTCAACTTGGACATGAGTTAATCAATGGAACATTAAAACAAGAAAGAGTTGAGAAGTGGCTTAATTTTGTTAGTAAGAACCCAAAAGGGGCACTTTATTGTTATAGGGGTGGCTTACGCTCAAAGATAACTCAAGAGTGGATTTATGAGGAATCTGGGGTCTCTTACCCAAGAATTAAGGGAGGATACAAGGCCCTAAGATCATTTCTTCTGCATGAAATGGTTAGAATTACAAACAATAAAGAGTTTATTGTGATCGGTGGCCAAACTGGCTGTGGAAAGACAATACTATTGAATGAGATTGATAATAGTATTGATTTAGAGGGTCTTGCCAACCATAGAGGATCTGCATTTGGGAATAACGTATCACCTCAACCCAAGCAAATTGATTTTGAAAATAATTTAAGTATTGAATTAATTAAAAAAGAGTCTTTTAGTCAATTGTTAATTGAAGATGAGGGTAACAATATTGGAATGATTCATATTCCTGATTCCATCAAATTAAAATCACGTGACTCTAAAATTATTTTATTAACTGCTTCACTTGAGGATAGATTACGAATTAGTCTAAAAAGTTATGTTGTTGATATGGAAAGACAATTTAAAGCAATAAATTCAGAAAAGGGTTTTGAAAATTTTTCAAACTATTGGCTTACGAGCCTATATAAAATCCAGAAGAGGCTAGGGGGTGATAGATATCAATCACTCTTAACTCAGTTAAAGTTAGCCCTTAAAAATCATCAAAATAATGGTGATATCAATGATTATTTACCTCTCATTGAATCACTTTTAGTTGACTATTACGACCCCATGTATAATTTTCAAATAAACAATAAAAAACAAAGAGTTATATTTGAAGGAAATTGCCAAGAAGTGAAAAAATTTCTAGAAAAGAATTAAATCTTTGTTGTTATTTTTATGTCAGAAACTGGCCTTGATTGGCATGCTAAGATTTCACCCTGAGATAATGGTACAAGACACTCTTGATGAACTACATCACCTTTAACAAGTTTTAAAATACAGCTACCACAATGACCCTGTCTACAGCTATGATTAACTAAGACGTTGTTTGCCTCAAGTTCAGTGAGTATAGAATCTTCTCCATAGACATAGAGCGACTCTGTTTTTCCATTAATATTATCGACATCAATTTTGAACATTTGATGCTAAGCACTTAAAGCTTAAAGTCACTAAAATCTTCGTCTTCAGAGTCAATAGTATTGTCAATCGCACTTACAAGATAAGAGGTAATCTCAGTCTCTTGTGGGGCAACTTGGACATTATCAGAATCAAGCCAGTGGTTTAGCCATGGCAGTGGGTTCGTAGTTTGTTCAAAAATCGGCTGCATATTGAGAGCCGACATACGAATATTGGTAATATATTCAAGGTATTGCTTAAGAATTTGTGCATTAAGTCCAATCATAGAGCCGTCCCTGAAAAGATACTCAGCCCACTCTTTTTCCTGATTCGCAGCATCTTTAAACATCTGAATAACTTCTGCTTCACACTCAATGGCAATGGCTTGCATATCAGGGTCATCCTTGCCATCACGCATTAAATTAAGCATGTGCTGAGTGCCTGTGAGATGAAGCGCTTCATCTCTAGCAATTAGCTTAATAATTTTTGCATTACCTTCCATTACCTTTCTTTCCGCAAAAGCAAATGAACATGCAAAACTGACATAGAAGCGGATAGCTTCTAAAATATTTACAGACATTATTGTTAAATAGAGAAGTCTCTTAAGAGAATACATATTAATGTTAAGAGTTTTTCCATCAATTTGATGCTCACCTTCACCGTTGAGGAGGTAGGCCTGCGTATGCTTAATTAACTTATCATAATGTTTAGAAACGCTTGTCGCTCTTTGAATAATCTCTTCAGTTTTCATGATTTCATCAAAAACTGCGCCTGGTTCATTAACAATTGCTCTAATAATGTGAGTATATGAGCGAGAATGGATGGTCTCTGAAAAAGCCCAAGTTTCAATCCAATTTTCTAACTCAGGGAGAGAAACAATCGGTAGAAAGGCAATGTTAGGTGAGCGTCCTTGAACAGAGTCTAATAAAATCTGATATTGAAGGTTAGATATAAAAATATGCTTTTCGTTTGGCAATAACTTACCAAAATCAATTTTGTCTTTTGACACATCAATTTCTTCGGGTCGCCAAAAAAAAGAAAGTTGTTTTTCAGTAAGCTTTTCAAACATCTCAAATTTTTGTTGATCAAAGCGTGCAACATTTACAGCATCACCAAAGAACATTGGCTCTTTGAGCGTGTCATTAATTTTTTGATTAAATATACTATAGGACATAATTAATAAATTTTATAGTTTACAAACACCATCTTCACAGTCATCATCGCCTTTTATAGCAGCATTTTGATCATCACTGGCTCCATCTCTAGTTGTATGGTAATAAAGCGTCTTAATGCCATACTTATAAGCCTTTAAGAGGTCCATTAAGAAAAGCTTCATTGGCACTCTATTGCCATCATATTGCGAAGGATCATAGTGAGTATTTGTTGAGATAGATTGATCAACAAATTTTTGCATAATTGCACACAATTGAAGGTAGCCTTCATTGTCTTTGATATCCCAAAGCAGCTCATAACTTTTATGAAGTTTTTCATACTCAGGAACAACCTGTTTAAGAATTCCATCTTTAGATTGCTTGACAGATATAAAGCCTCTTGGAGGCTCAATACCATTGGTGGAATTAGAAATTTGAGACGAGCTTTCGCAAGGCATAAGAGCAGTTAAGGTTGAGTTTCTGAGGCCTTTAGCTTTTATATTTTTTCTTAAAGTGTCCCAATCAAGCTCAAGCTCAGTATTACAGAATTCATCAATATCTTTTTTATAGCTATCGGTTGGCATTATGCCTTTTGCATACTGCGTCTCTGAGAAAAGAGGGCAGGGGCCAAACTCTTCTGCGATTTCATTTGACGCTTTCAATGAGTAATATTGAAGCGCTTCAAATGTTTTATGGATTAATTCATTGCCAGATCCATCAGAGTATTTAGCACCATTCTTGGCTAGATAGTAAGCTAAATTTGTTACTCCAATACCAAGTGTTCTTCGATTATTACTAGCAATCTCTGCAGCTTTTAGTGGGTAATCTTGATAGTCAAGCAAAGAGTCAAGAGAGCGCACAATAATATCAGTAATGTCTTCAAGTTCGTCAAGACTCTCAAGAGCCCCTAAGTTAACTGCAGAAAGCGTACAGAGCGCTACTTCACCTTCTTTATCTTGAACAGAGTATAAAGGTTTTGTGGGCAATGTAATTTCCATGCAAAGATTAGATTGCTTAATTGGGGCTTGTGAAGGGTCAAAAGCACCATGAGTGTTGCAATGATCAACATTTTGAAGATATATACGACCTGTATTGGCTCTCTCCTTCATAAACATTGCAAATAGTTCACGAGCACTAATTTGCTGTTTACGAATAGAGTCATCTTTCTCGTACTTTTCATAAAGTTTTTTAAACTTTTTTTGATCAGCAAAAAAGGAATCATAGAGGCCAGGAACATCATTAGGCGAGAATAAGGTTATATTTTCATCTTTTAAAAAACGTTCATACATCAAGCCATTAAATTGGACACCATAGTCAAGATGTCTGATTCTATTTTCATCGGTACCGGTATTATTTTTTAAAACAATTAGGCCTTCAACTTCTAAATGCCACAAAGGATAAAAAAGTGTTGCAGCGCCACCTCTAACTCCACCTTGAGAACAAGATTTAACCGCTGTATGAAAGTGCTTAAAGAAAGGTATGCATCCAGTATGAGTTGCTTCTCCACCTCTAATTGGGCTACCTAGAGCACGAATTTTTCCAGCATTAATCCCTATACCAGCTCGTTGAGATACATATTTAACAATTGCACCAGAAGCAGCACTAATAGAGTCTAAATCATCATCTGTTTCAATTAAAACACAAGAGGAAAATTGACGAGTAGGCGTTCTCACACCAGCCATAATTGGAGTTGGTAGTGAAATTTTGAAGTTAGATGAGGCATCATAAAAACGCTTAACAATTTTAATTCTAGCCTTACCTTTATATTCTTGAAACAAGCACATTCCAACAAGCATGTACAACATCTGAGGAGACTCATGTATCTCACCAGTCACACGGTTTTGAACTAAATATTTACCCTCAAGTTGCTTAACTGCAGCATACGAAAAGTTCATATCACGCCAATGATCAATATAATTATTAAACTCTTCAAACTCAGAAGCGTTATATTTGTTTAGTATATCTTTATCATAAATCCCTAAATTTGTAAGCTTAGTAACGTGATCAATTAAGGAGGGTGGAGTGAAAGATTTAAATGCTTTTTTTCTAAGATGAAAAATTGCTAGACGAGCTGCTAAATACTGATAATCAGGAACATCTGTCGAAATTAAATCTGCTGCAGACTTAATAATAGTCTCGTGTATATCTTCAGTTTTAATACCATCAAAAAATGCTAATTGAGCATTGATTTCAACCTGAGAGACAGAGATATTTTCCAAGTCTTGGGAGGCCCAATGAACAACACGATGGATTTTTTCGAAATCTATTGACTCTTTTGAGCCATCTCTTTTGGTAACTAATATTTCTTGGTCGACAGCTTGGTCTTTAACTGCCTGGATTTCCTGGTTCAAACTCAACTCCTAAAAGGGTACTACATTTAGTGCTTACGGTGATAAATATACACTAAATATAGAATATAAATAATATAGATGAAATTTAATTAAGCTAATTATGTTGAATTTTTATCTAACTAATTGAAAAAAAACAAGAAATTTATAAGAGAAAAAAATCTAGAACTAAGTATTTTTTCTTGAAATGAAAATACCAGAAATAATAAGGAGAAGTGCCAAAATATTTTGCCAAAGAATGTCTTCACCAAGCAATAAAGCCCCAAGAAAAAAAGCAACAACGGGTATTAAATAATTAATATTAGATAGAAATGTAGCGCCAGCAGTATTAATAATGATAAAGTAAAGAAAAGCAGCAATCCCAGTTGGTAGGGCACCTAATAATAAAATACTCACACCACTAATAAATGGAATATTAGAAAAATTAATAAAGAAGATGTTGGGCCAAATAAAGAAAGAAAGTAAACTCGCAACTAATAGAACGCTAGCACTTGACACTAAGGGGTCATAAGAAGGGAGTCGAGAGGCGATAATGGTGTTTATAGCATAAGCACAGGCAGCACCAAGAACTAATAAAATTCCAAAAAGAGTATTGTTGCCATTATTAATAGAAGGTCCAAGTATAAAAAGGACTCCAGATATACCAATGATAAAGCCCAAAATTTTAAATCTAGTGAGTTTGTCATTGGGAAGAAAAATGTGAGCCAAAACAAGTGTAACTAAGGGCATAAAAGCCATAAGTAAGCCAGCCATACCAGACGTAATAGTTAATTGACCAGTTGCGATAAGTAGATAAGGCAAAATGTTTCCAATCACTGCATAGACAATAAAGTGCAACCAGGGAGTTATCGATCTTGGAAAAGATTTGCCATAATAAAGCGCAATAGCGAACATAGTAATAGCTCCAATGACTAGTCTGTAACCAACAACTTGCTCAGGTGTGAAAAATAAAAGCGCACGATCAATAAGAAGAAAGGAAGATCCCCACACGATAACAAGCAAACCTAAAAGCTGATAACTTCTTTTATTTATAGACATATTAGAAACATTGGGACCAAGTTAAAAAAAAGACAATATTAGAACTAGTAGGGTGGGACTAAGAAATATATTATCCATATTTCTTAATATAGGGTTTAAGTATGTTGCAATTGAAAAGAATTAGTATTATTTAACATAATATAAATTATACGAACATAATACGTACAAAAAACATGAAATTTAATAGAATACCTATAAAAAACAATGAGTTACATAATGAACCCCAAATTTACAAATATAGAGCACTTTATTAACCTATGCAGGAAAGTTATTATTAAAATTATAAAAGTAGCTTAAATCAAATATTTAGAGTGAAAGGGTGTTTTGATATAAAAAAAGACCCTTTTTCTACAATACTAGAGTTTTTTTACTTAATCTTTAACTCTTCTCTTAACAAACTTACCAGTTGTCCTATATTTTTGACTTGGGCTTTTGGGACTTTCAGGTATTGTCAACTCTAAGAAGTTATGATCGATGAGTGGATTTATTATTGCAGTTTTAAACTTAGACTTGTTTGTTCTTTTTAGAATCTTCATTAATTCTAAAGCAGTACTTTCATTTTTACATTTTTTTAAAATTATTAGATGGTCCCTGCTTAGTCCCTGCTTAGTCCCTTTAGTATCAATATGACTTTCAGAGTCATACATAAATGATAATTGCTCAACTTCTTGGCCAATCTTTTTACTGCGCTTTATATCCTTGGTCCAGTCTTCGGATTGTATTACTTCTGGTGCTTCTTTAGACTCTTCCTTCTTTAAGAACTTAAACATTTGATATTATTTTTATTTAGTAATTAAATTATATAACTGATTCACTTCTTACTAATACCTTTTAACGAGTATATTTTCTTTGAATTCCCCTTTTAATATTCTTCCATCATCAAAATAGATGATTTTTCCTCGACCATTTCTTTTATTTAGTTTCCAATACCCATTGTATTGACTTCCTTCTCCATATTGCTCTCCAGCAGGATAGCTCATTGTGCCTTGCCCTTCTCTATTGTTTTCCTTAAATGAGCCTATATAGCGTCTCCCATCTGGATATAGCATCTCTCCCTCTCCCTCTAGACTACCTGACTTAAATTCCCCCTTATATACTTGCCCAGTCGGCGATATTAATTCACCGTAGCCCTCTGGCTTGTTATTTATAAATGATCCTGTATATCGATATCCACTTGATGTTGTGTATATCCCTTTTCCCTGCATACAGTTCTTTATTATCGATTTAATAGTGCATTTAGTAGTATTGCCGCTATATTTACTACCATCCTGGAATTTGAGCTCAGTTGGATTATTTTCTATTTTGAGAGCTATATTTGACTCAGCGTTAGCTGAGCTTGATAGGATCAGTAATGATGCAAATATTACAGCTTGACTTACTCTAATTGATTCTAGAGCTGGTTTAATTAAAACTAGTGCGTTAATATTTGGTCTAAAAATAGTTGTAGCCTTTCAGATTCAGCGTTATTAAAGAATTTTTCAGGATCATTTTCTTCTACAATTTGACCATCGTCCATAAATATAATTCTGTTTGCCACCTTTCTTGCAAAGCCCATTTCATGGGTAACACAAATCATTGTTATTCCTTCTTTAGCAAGCTCTACCATAACATCTAATACCTCAGATATCATTTCAGGGTCTAAAGCAGAGGTAGGCTCATCAAATAACATAATTTTTGGGTTGGTACATAGGGATCTCGCTATTGCTACCCTTTGCTGTTGTCCACCGCTCAGCTGATTTGGGTATTTTTCTGCTTGGTCTTTGATGCCTACTCTATCTAGAAGCTTTAAGGCTTTTTCTCTAGCCTCTTGCTTTGTTTCGTTATGAACCCAGATCGGAGCTAAAGTAAGATTATCAACAATGGTTAAATGAGGAAATAGGTTAAAGTGCTGGAATACCATAGACACTTCACTTCTAATTTGTCTAATTTTTTGTGCGTCATCGGTCAATTCTGTTCCAGATACCACTATAGAGCCCTCTTGGAATTTTTCTAAGAAATTAACACACCTTATCAGAGTTGATTTACCACTTCCTGAAGGCCCACAGACAACAATTATTTCACCTTCCTTTATCTCTAGATTGATGTTCTTGAGGGCATGAAAGTCTCCATACCACTTATTTAAGTCAGATATTTCTATGATATTGGTTTTATTTTTATCGTTGCTCATTTTCTTATAACCTTTAGTTTTTATTTTCAGTATTGAATCGTATTTCTAACTTCTTTGAGTAGCGGGACATTGTATATAGTATAGCCCACATAACAATAGTAACGAATACAAAGCCTTCTGTTTCTCTGGCAAGCCAATATGGGTCATTACTAGTTAGATTGACCATAGCAAGCATATCGAATAGCCCAATAATCAGAACAAGCGTTGTATCTTTAAATAAAG
>ENA-OWPI01001984-OWPI01001984.1-marine-metagenome-genome-assembly--contig:-NODE-1984-length-20496-cov-4.972575_pt1 | contig 20496 bp, 19 predicted proteins | sample MGYA00238138_ERZ651775 | MGnify/ENA primary metagenome ERZ651775 (study PRJEB26906, sample SAMN06265043) | marine metagenome | isolation source: Helgoland LTER site | place: Germany:Helgoland, sampling...
AGCTCTCGGACCCACCACGAAGAATGGCCGCATTGCCTGCTTTAAGACAAAGCCCACCCGCATCCGCCGTCACGTTCGGGCGGCTTTCATAAATCACACCAATGACGCCCAAGGGCACGCGAACGCGCTCAATCTGTAGGCCGTTAGGGCGATCCCATGCACTTTCGATAGAGCCAACGGGATCGATTAGTCCAGCAATCGCTTCAAGACCAGCGGCAACACCTTCAATCCGGTCTTCATCCAGTTTCAGGCGGTCCAGCATGGCCGTCGTCAGGCCTTTCTCGGCACCCGCAGCCATATCTTTATCGTTCTCAGCCATGATTTCAGGTTTGCGGTTACGCAAGCTGGCAGCCATTTCACGGAGCGTACTGTTCTTGGCCTCCGTCGATGCAACAGCCAAAGCGGTCGCAGCTTCTTTTGCATTCTCGCCAATTGTCTGCATCATCGCAGCGATATTGCTGTGTCCGTCCATCACGTAAATCCTTAAATCAACACGAGGTCATCGCGGTGGATCATCTCGTCACGACCACGATAGCCCAAAAGCGTCTCAATTTCACCGGTCTTGTGGCCAGCGATCTGTGCAGCTTCGTCTGAGGCATAAGCAATCAGGCCTCGGCCAATCTCGCGACCGTCCAGGTCCAGGATGGTAACCGCATCCCCCCGCTCAAAATCGCCATCGATGTGCGCAATACCAGCAGGCAGTAAGCTTTTACCGCTTTTCAATGCATTGAGCGCACCCGGATCAACAGTCAGACGCCCCACAGGCTTTAATGAGCCGGCGATCCATTCTTTTCGCGCAGTCCGAGGGTTCGCGTCAGGCACAAATATCGTACACCGTGTCCCGTCCTGAATACGTTGCAGCGGATTTAAGTCCTTACCAAAGGCAATCATGGCTGTTGTGCCAGCCCCCATGGCGATCTTGGCTGCTGCTAACTTGGTCACCATGCCGCCTCGACTATCGCCCGACAGCTGAACGCCTGCCATCGCCTCAATTTCAGGTGTAACCTGCCCGTGTACTTCTGGTACGAACTCAGCAGCAGCATTAACCTGAGGATTGCCGGTATAGAGACCGTCGATATCAGACAGCATGACAAGTAAGTCCGCAGACACCATTGATGCGACGCGGGCGGCCAAACGGTCATTATCACCAAACCGGATCTCGTCCGTAGCGACCGTATCGTTCTCATTAATCAACGGCACAGCGCCAAGCTTCAAAAGTTCGGTCAGCGTGTTGCGGGCATTAATATAACGGCGGCGGTTTTCAGAATCGTCCAGCGTCAACAACACCTGCGACACCGTGAGATCATGCGTGCCCAGGATTTCCTGATACGCATGCGCCAAGCGCACCATACCGGTCGCCGCAGAAGCCTGTTGCTCAGATAACGTCAATTTACCAGATGCCAGACCCAAATGGCGACGCCCGACGGCGATAGCGCCAGAAGATACGATTACGACTTCTTTGCCTGCCGCCCGAAGTGCCGCGATGTCATCACCTAGCGTTTCCAGCCACCGGCGATGAACAGCGCCTGTTTCTGGATCAACAAGAAGCTGGGAACCAATCTTGATAACAATTCGGTGGGCGTCTTGGAAAGGGTTAGACTGTGGTGTCACGGATAATACCCCTCGTCGGGAGTGTCGCCCTCCATCTCACGTTTGCGGTCGTCGAGAATTTCCTGATCAAGCGCGAACGTGATATCGCGAACACCCATACCGGCAACGCCAGAAATGGTGTGGACATGCTGCCCTGATGCTTCAGCCAATGCGGCGCGTCGCTCTTCAATCGTTTCTGAGTCCAGCGCATCAATCTTGTTGAGCGCAACTATGACATTCTTTTCAGCCAGACCACCGCCGTAAGCCGCAAGCTCACCAACCACTGTCTTATATGCCTGTGCGACATCTTCTTGGGTGCCGTCAACCAAGTGCAAAAGCACGCGACAGCGCTCAACATGGCCTAGGAAACGTGTTCCAAGGCCCGCACCCTCGCTGGCACCTTCAATCAAACCAGGAATGTCCGCGAGCACAAATGTGCGTTCTTCAACGCCAACAACGCCCAGATTTGGGTGTAATGTGGTGAATGGATAATCAGCAATCTTTGGGTGTGCCTTAGAGACCGCTGACAAGAACGTAGATTTGCCCGCGTTTGGCAGTCCAATCAATCCAGCATCAGCAATAAGTTTCAGGCGCAGCCATAACCATTGCTCAAGACCGGGCAAACCGGGATTTGCGCGGCGTGGCGCCTGGTTTGTTGCAGACTTGAAATGCGTGTTTCCAAAGCCGCCGTTACCACCTTTAAGAAAGATAATGCGCTGACCGGCCGTCGTCAGATCCGCCAGGATATTTTCTTTCTCTTCATCCAGAATCTGTGTGCCAGGCGGGACTTTGATCACAAGTGGCTTACCGTTGGCGCCACTTCTGTTTTGGCCTGCACCATCTGTCGCCCGGGGTGCCTTGAAGTGCTGCTTATAGCGAAAATCGATGAGCGTATTAAGGTCAGCCACGCATTCGAACACGAGGTCGCCGCCCCGGCCACCGCTGCCGCCGTCAGGCCCACCGAACTCGACATACTTTTCGCGGCGAAAACTGATGCAGCCATTGCCGCCATCGCCACTTTTTACGTATATCTTGGCTTCATCTAAAAACTTCATCGATCAAGTCGGTCCTAAACGGCATCAACCATCTATTCCCGTCCTCTTTTACACGCCATAAGTTCCAATGGCATTTTGACATAAAAAACGGGGGAATGGTTAGGCCATTCCCCCGCTCAAAACCATTATGCTGGTCAGCGAGGCTTAGCTCGCTGGCGGCAACACAGAAACGACGGTCTTACCGCCAGTTTTCTTATTGAATTTCACATTGCCTTCAGCCGTAGCGAAAATCGTATGATCGCGGCCAATGCCGACGCCATCACCAGGATGAACCTTGGTGCCGCGCTGGCGAATAATGATGTTACCAGGGATCACAGTCTCGCCGCCAAATTTCTTAACGCCAAGACGACGTCCTGCGGAATCGCGACCGTTGTTAGTACTACCGCCTGCCTTTTTATGTGCCATAAGGTGTTACTCCTCAGTTGTCTTTTTGGCAGCAGGCTTCTTTGCCGCTGGCTTTTTAGCTACAGGCTTCTTAGCTGCGGCTTCTGTCTTCGCTGCTGGCTTCTTAGCTGCAGGTGCTTCTTTAGGTGCATCGTCAACCGTCTTAGGCGCTGCTTTCTTAGCTGCAGCCTTTGGCTTAGTGCCCGTCGGGCTGATTTCGACAACCTTCAACACAGTAATGTGCTGGCGGTGTCCATTCTTACGACGATGATTTTGGCGACGCTGCTTTTTGAAAATGATGACTTTATCATTACGTGCCTGATCGATCACTTCACCGAATACAGCAGCCTTCTCAATCTTTGGCGCACCAACGGTCGGAGCCTTACCTTCTTCACCGAGCATCAGCACATCGCCAATCTCAATAACGTCACCGATTTCGCCGGCTAATTTTTCGACAATAAGTGTGTCGTCTTTGGCAACCCGGTATTGTTTGCCACCGCTTTTTACTACTGCGAACATGATCGCCTCTAAACTCAAGTCAAAGGGGCCAATGCACACCTTGCGCACAGCCTCGCTCAGAAGTGGCGCAATATACTTGGCTCGAACCCATTGTCAATGACGCAAACACGCCTTTATACAGCTAATTTTCACAACACCTTCTGGAATCGAATTATTCCCTGTTTTCACGGGTTTAGACAGACATCAATATCTTGTGTCATCCACTCCTTAAAAACCTATTTTTACGTATAAAATTTCAAACTCGACGACTTACACCAAATATTAAGTTAACCCCGATTCTGACGATAAATCAGCTGGATATCGTAACACGTATAGCCCATCTCAAAAGCCAATACATATTGACCCTATAAACCTTACGTGCGATCCCCTATCTATTGATAGATTAAAGCTTTGCGAGGATATGATGGAAAAAGACACAACGGCGCGCCTTCTTGATGCTGCGGAATATCGCATGCGACGTGGTGGCTATAATTCTGTGAGTTTTCGTGATCTTGCTAGCGATACAGATATAAAGAGTTCCAGCGTTCATTATCACTATCCGAAGAAAGAAGATCTTGGAGTCGCCCTGATTGATCGTTATGCCGAACGTTTCTTTGATGCCCTCATGGTCGCATCCAGCAAGGCGCAAACACCTAAGGAAAAACTGTACGCATTTCGCAAAGTTTACCGTGGTGCGCTCTATGAAGATAAAGCCGTTTGTTTATGCGGGCTCTTGGGTGCAGAGATGGCGGGACTACCGCCCGCGTTGGTAGGTGGCGTTACGTCATTCTTTGAAGCAAACGTGAAGTGGGTGTCAGACGCCCTTCCCGACGATTTATCAAAAGCAGAGAAGTACAAAAGAGCCAGCACCCTGGTTGCTGCCCATCAAGGCGCAATGATGATGGCGAACAGTAGTGACGACAACAAGCTCTTCGATACTGTTACCGAGTTTTTGATTTCGAATACACTTGGCCAAGACTAAATGGTCGACAGACATTTATATGATGCTGACGTAATTATTGTCGGTGCCGGTATATCAGGACTGGCCACCGCGCTTTTGTTGCATGAACAAGATGTATCGGTGCGTGTTCTTGAAGCAAATGACAGGCCGGGCGGTCGTGTCCATTCGGTATTTTCTGAGAAAGATCAAAGCTACTTAGCGGACCTTGGCCCCACATGGGTTTGGCCCAAGTACCAACCTATCATTGCGCATTGGCTCGACAAGCTCGGCCTCGAGAGATTCCCTCAGTACGAACAAGGCAACGCTATACTCGATTATGGCCCCGGCACATCTCCGGATACGCGTTATCTTCCAGGCCAGGATGGCAGTGTCCGCATCAATGGCGGGCCTCAGGCAATCATAAACCGACTGGTCGCAGCGTTGCCTCAGAATACCGTTCGGCTTAATGCATTGGTGACATCGATCGCAACAACGCCAGATGATGTCACTCTTGAGATAGATGATGAGCATCAGACGACATTGTGGTCCCAAAGCGCTGTCGTCACCGTTCCACCACGGATTGCCGCACAAAACATTCAATGGCAGCCAGATCTTCCGGTATCGCTAAAAGACGCCCTTGATCAAACGCCCACTTGGATGGCACCTCATGCCAAAGTCGTCGCACTGTATGACAAGCCGTTTTGGCGTGAACGCGGCTTATCAGGACGGATCGCCAGTAACGCGGGCCCAATTGGAGAAGCACATGATCATTGTGGGCCCGATGGATCACCCGCAGCAATCTTTGGTTTTATTGGCCTTTCCCACACGGACAGAACACGTCTCGGGGAAACCCTGGAAAAGCAAATCTATAATCAGCTCCAACGATGTTTTGGTGGAAACAGCCCCCAGCCCAACGCCATTTACATAGAAGATTGGGGAATGTCGCCGACGGTCACATCACCACGGGACTTATCTGAACCGATGTCACATCCAAACGTTCGTCCAGGCGTTCTCCGCGATTCTCACGCAGATGGTCGGTTGTTCTTTGCAGGCGCTGAAACTGCCCAGCAAAGTCCCGGATTAATCGAAGGCGCATTTAATGCTGCTGAGCGTGCGGCTAAAGATATAATCACATCGCGCGCAGATTTCCTCGACCGGATTGCCTGAGAAAGCCAAATAATAAATATTAGGAAAAGTGACTTAATTATATGTGATAAAATTACTTGTATATTTATTTGCCTATCGATAGATAGATAAGCAGCTCAATTGAAACGTACATTCTAATAATTACAGAAATTAGAGAGTCTACTGATGGAACTGAACGCTGATTTTTCAAAACGTGTGATTGTTCACGGCGATGAAGTCGAATGGATGGAAAGCCCTATGCCGGGTATTGACCGGCGCATGCTGGATCGCATTGGTGGCGAAACTGCCCGCACAACGACCATCGTTAGATATGCGCCGCAAAGCAGCTTTTCTCCACACGTTCACGATGGTGGGGAAGAGTTCATCGTCCTCGAAGGCGTTTTCCAAGACGAGCATGGTGACTATCCGGCTGGCTCGTATATTCGCAATCCACCCACGTCCAGTCATACGCCCAGTTCAGAACTAGGCTGCGTAATTTTTGTAAAGCTTTGGCAGTTTGATCTCGCCGATCGCACACCCGTCAAGATCAACATGAATAAAATAGGAAGTATCATCAGCGCTGAACGTCCTGGTGTTTTAATCATACCGCTGTTCCAAGACGACCGCGAAACCGTCCAATTAGAAACATGGGCTCCAGATCCGACCATTACGATGGATACACCTGACGGCGCAGAGTTACTTGTACTAGATGGAGGTTTCACTGAAGGCAGTGATCATCTTGGACCCAATCCTGGCTGAGATTACCAATAGGCGGACAACTAAGTGCAAAGGCTGGTTCCAACGGTGCAAAGGTATGGGTCAAATCCCGCCACTTGCCGTTTGTGGAAGCCCCTAAATCGACTTAGCGCCATCTCTCACACACAGGCTTATAGGCGGCGTTAGAAAGTACAGATTATTCATGCTCAAAATATATACCTATCGATAGATAAACCCAATGGTTCGCAAATCCGCGGGCCTTAAACAGCGAGAAAAGGAAATTACTGTGATCGCATATACAACAGTTATAACGAATAATATTGCGAAGTCTGCGGCTTTTTATGATGCGTTGTTGGCAGAAGTTGGCGGCAAACGAATCATGGAAGTTAATCGGGTCATTCTATGGGGTGGTGCCGAGGGCGCGCCTTTGTTCTGCGTTGCCGAGCCAGAGAACGGCGCACCAGCAACTGTCGGCAATGGCTGCATGATTGCACTCGGCGCATCCAGCACGGAAGAAGTTGACCGCCTACACGCAAAGGTGATTGAACTCGGTGCTAAAGACGAAGGCACGCTCGGTCCACGCGAGAACAAAGATCTAAAATTCTATGCTGGTTATTTTCGTGATCCAGAAGGCAACAAGCTCAATCTCTTCCATATGCAAGATGAGACGAACAACCAATTAAGCAACGCTCTGCCGAAAAGGGGAGAGACCAAAGGTATGTTATCCAGGTCCCTCCCCTTTCTTGGTTTACGGCTCAGCGTTGTATGCCAGATAACTACGCTGGATAGAGATATGATCCGCTACATGCTTAGCGTCGTGCCAAACGCCCCATATGAATGATGATCCTCGTTGAGAAAGCCATGGCAAGCCTAAGAAATAAATCCTCCGCTCTGCTGAAACACCCCGTTGATGCTTGGGCCGACCTTGATCATCGAATGAATCAACTTTAAACCAGCAAAAATCAGCAGTAAAACCTGTCGCCCAGATAATCGTCGAAATGCCAGCCTCGGCTAGGTTCACTTCTAGTATTGGATGCGTAATGCAGTCTGGGTCCGAATCGATAATGCGGGCATCCGGTTCCTTTGGAAGATCAATATCATTGCGTGCGACATATGCGTCGGCCTCGTCCAGTAACTACAGATAATTTGCATCCCCTTCTGCAATATTATTTTTAAAGTCTGGTGCAAATTCGAGAACGCCATCCTTAAATGATGACGTCATACCCACAAGGTTCATACCCCGTGCAGCAAGACGCCTGAAGTCCACAGTATAGCCACCATTGGCAACGCTCACTGCAATTGTTATATGTGCTGTATTTGAGGCCTCAGGCTCGGAATCCCATTTTCCAAGCACACCCAACCACCATACAAAATCGCGCCCACGGTAGTGACGGGGCGGGCGGTCGTGCGGACCAACTGACAGATACACTTGCTTCCCTGAGGCCAGAAGCTCATCCGCAATTTGCGTCCCTGAGGATCCAGCACCAACAACAAGCACAGCGCCTTCAGATAGTTGCTCAGGATTGCGGTACGCATTGGAATGCATCTGTGTGACCGCGGTATCTTGCGGGATCACAGGCGGGATGACAGGACATTGGAGAGGACCTGTGGCGGCAACTACGTATGTTGCCTCTATAACGCCTTCTGATGTCTCAACACGAAATTCAGGACGCCCGACATTGCGCTGCACTTCAATAACCTCAACGCCGCAACGAATGGGTGCGGCGATCTTATCTGCATAGGCAGCGAAATAATCCGTAACCCTATCCTTCGATGGAAAGGCATCTGGACCATCGTCTGGAAATTCCATACCTGGAAACCGGTCGTGCCAGGCAGGGCCATTGGCGACTAACGAATCCCATCTTTCCGAACGCCAACGTTCAGCAATGCGGTGTCTTTCAAGAACAAGGTGAGGTATGCCGATGTTACTGAGATGCTCACTCATGGCCACACCAGCCTGGCCAGCGCCAATAACAAGTGTCTCAATTTTCTCAATCGACATTCAGTCGTCCCTTTCGGTATATGTTAAATGCACCAAACTCAACCATCACCATACGGGACTCAGCAAATTGCCAAAATAAAAATCATATAGTGATACGGCACTACAGCAACAAATGGTTTTAATACTTTTTTCGGTGTATCGTCAGGCGGTTTGTCATAATGAGAGGCCATCCTATCATTTATGACAAACAAAAATCGTGGAATATAAAGAGACTCATTCAACCACGTATAGCTTCGCCAAGTTTAAGAAAGGTACACGTCATGAGAACACTTGCAGCATTGGTTTTTCCTGGATTCCAAACTCTAGATTATTTTAGCCCCATCGAAATGCTCGGAGATTATGGGGATGAGATTGAGATTATAACGGTCGCAAAAGGCAGCGATCCGGTATCAAGTGTCCATGGACAAAAAATTGTCATCGACAAACAGCTCTCAGAAAAATATGACTACGATTTGTTGTTCATTCCCGGTGGTGATTCAGCTTTGAATGAGAGCGAAGATGAAGAACTCATGCATTGGATCTGAGAAACATCTGCAAACGCAGAACGCGTAATGGCTGTATGCACTGGAACTGTCTTGTTAGGGATGACGGGTGTTCTGGATGGCCGAAAAGCGACGACCAACAAACTTGATTTCACAGAAACTGTTCATCTTGCAACGCACGTCGAATGGGTAAAAGAAGCAAGATGAGTAGAAGACGGCAAGTTTTATACGTCGTCCGGTGTTTCGGCGGGAATGGATATGGCACTCGCAGTGATTGCAGATTTGTTGGGAATGGAAAAAGCAGAAGAGACAGCGAGAACCTCGGAGTACTGTTGGCATAAGGACGCCAACCAAGATCCTTTCGCAAAATCAGCAGACTTGATCTGAGTAAGACAGTCCTTAGCCCTCGTCCCGATCGCCGCCATCCGACAATTGATCCAAAAATAACTGACCATAATCCTCCAACTTTTTCGGACCAACGCCGTTGATTTCGGCCATCTGGCTCATCGAGTTGGGGAGCGTCATACACATCTCACGCAGGGTCGCGTCTGAAAACACGACATAGGCAGGCACGTTACGCGCCTTTGCTAAATCCCGACGCAATGCTTTTAGCGTGCGCAGCAAGTCTGCTGACTCCTCAGGTAAGTCCTGGTCGGCGCTGCTTGCTTGGTGCGACTTGGTGCGTGCAGATGGTTTAGGTTCGATTTCTCGGATCGAAAACTTAGCGTTGCCTCGCGCAACGTCCTGACCCAACGGGCTCAACTTCAGGCCACCATATCCTGCAATATCTACAATCAAATAACCCCCAGAGACCGCTTGGCGAATAAACCCCTGCCAATACCGGGCATTGTGTTTAGACCCAATCCCGTGCTCAAGAAGTTGATCATGGTTATGCTGCTTTATTTTCTTTGTTGCGCCACCTCTCAGCACATCAATGATATGGGCACCACCAAACAACTGACCCGTGCTTTCCACAGCCGCGAATAGCATGCGCGCCTCGGGCGTGGCATCAATCAATGTCGGTGGATTCAGACATATATCGCAATTACCACAAGCCGTTGTTATCTCATCAAAATATGCCAATAACGTCACGCGTCGACAGGTCGTCGCATCACAATAAGCTACCAAGGCATCAAGGCGTTTATGTTCCCGGCGCCGATGGTCATCTGACCCGCCTTCTTGATCAATGAACCGCCTGCGCATATGGATGTCATCAAGGCCGTAAATCAACTTTACATTTGATGGTGCACCATCGCGACCAGCGCGACCGATCTCTTGGTAGTAAGCCTCCATACTGGCCGGCAAGTTGGCATGGAAGACATAGCGAATATCTGGTTTATCGATGCCCATACCAAAAGCGATGGTGGCAACCATAACAAGGCCATCTTCAGACATGAAAGCTTCTTGATTGTCGCGTCGTATCTCTGACGATAGGCCAGCATGATAAGGAAGCGCCCAGTGTCCGTTTGTGTTCAAAAATTCGCTGACTTCTTCGGTCAGGCGCCGCGATAAACAATACACAATACCAGACTGCCCGCTGCGTTCTTTGATAAATTCAAGTAGCTGTTTGCGCCAATCTGATTTCGGCTCAACGGCAAGGTGCAGGTTCGGACGATCGAAGCCCTGAACGATAATATCACCCTGACCATCGAAGAGCTTGGTCGCGATATCTTGCCTGGTTGCCTCGTCAGCGGTAGCTGTGAAGGCGGAGAATACTACATCGGGAAATGCGGATTTCAATCCGGACAGGGCTTCGTATTCTGGCCGGAAATTGGCGCCCCATTTTGAAATGCAATGTGCCTCATCGACAACAAACATATCGGGATCAAGGCGCTGCAAAGCCTGGACCATGCGGTCTGTCATCAGCCGTTCGGGCGATAAGTATAACAACTTACACGCGCCGCTTCTCACTCGATTCCAGTCTTCAACATTAGCAGCACGCTCGCGCCCGGAATGGATACAAACCGCATCCACACCCAATATCCGAAGCGCTGCGACCTGATCGTCCATAAGGGCGACAAGCGGAGAAACCACAACAGTTAATTTTCCAAAAATCAACGCTGGAAGCTGATAACACAGGGATTTTCCCGCACCCGTAGGCATAACTGCCAGTGTATGTTTGCGCGTTAGCAAGCGATCGACGATCTCTCGCTGCCCCGTTCGGAACTGCGTAAATCCAAATACGGAATGCAGAATATCTACCGGGCTATTCATGCTGTAAAAAAATTCCAATGGTACCAAGGTTGCCAACGGCATACCCGGTTTGACCTGAATGCGAAAGGACCTTCCGCAGACATATGTAGGTGGTTCGTATTAGACTAAACTTGGGATCATTCTTAGTAGAGATTAAATTCTGTTTTTTGTACTATTTTGTGCCATGATTATGACCAATATCACATTGAGAGTCTGCCCCCAAAAATGACCACATCCAAACTTACACCGCCTCGCTTTCACCATGTTCACCTTCGATCCGCTGATCCTGTTAAGGCCGTTAATTTTTATGCGCGCCAATTCAACACCGTGACATCAGGTGTTTGGGGTGGTTTTCCCGCCGCACTCTCAGCGAACGATGTGATGATCCTGTTCGAACAAGACGATAATATCCTTTCTGAACCGCAAAGTGCCCTATGGCATTTTGGCTGGCACGTTACCGATAGCAAAGCGACAACGAACGAATTTATTGCACGGCGCGAGGTACAATCGCTTCCCCTCTACACGGGCGTTGGGGATGGTCACGTCCCTTTGAGTAGCGACACTTGGTTTATGACTGGGGACAAGATCGGGGTCACACTTGCACAGATCAATGCACTAAAAGCTAGCGGCACGCCACCGTCCGGTGGTCCAGGCTTCGCTTATTTCCAGGGACCAGATGATGCACTCTATGAGATTGCAGGGGATTATCCGCAAGAGCGCTTTAACCACATCCACATGTGGCATGAAGATCCACTGTGCGCTCAGATTTGGTACCAAAAGCATTTCCTTGTCCCAGCTCGCGATAAGTTTGGCGACGTCAAAGTTCCAGAGTCGCAATGCAAAGTCCCCAGAACCAATGATCGCACCTTTCCAGCACTTAACTCTGAAGGAATGTACCGGTCGCCACCGGGCGGTGTGACCGTCGGAGATGTCGATCTTTTATGGTACCCGAATCAAGGTGATACACCACTTGCCTCCTCTCTTGGACAACTTATGGATCATATCGCTTTTTCGGTTCCAAATTTGGATGCTTGGATAGATAAGTTGCGACACTACGACGTGACGTTCTTGAGCGAAGAATATTTATTGGCAAATACGCGGGCCGTAATGATTGAAGGGCCGAGCTTAGAAGCAATAGAAATTATCGAAATTACCTGAGCCATCAGGCCCAAGCGCTTTAGTGACCAACACCCTTAAGCACGCGCCCTAAGTTTAAGGTACCGTCAGCTCGATCTTCTGTCGCGCCAAGTGGTAAATCAACTATAGCTACCGATGCATCTTTGGGTCTTGATAAATTTAACGGTTTCACACTATTAAGCCTTATCTCCATGTTTCATATACAAGTCTCAGTTAAGGTTTATGAAACAGAAAGATAATATCCTTAAAATGTAGGTTTTTGCTTGGCTCAAACACCGAGTACGCCCCCTGAGCTTTCGCTTTTTTGACTATGCTTAAACTTAAATATTTCGATGAATAATCGCGCCACTTTTGCCAAAGTCCTGAAACGCAGACGAATCAAGCGTGGACGAATCGGGATAGCCGTTCGTACATGCACCAATCAAATTATGTCGACTGGTAACGGTGTCATTCGTGTGCACGATTTAGCCCGATGCAATCGAGCGCGTTAATCAACCAAATATATGCGAGAGTAACTCTCTTTTACAGCCGCAGTAATTTGATCGAGACGTCTGGAAATATGAGCATTCATAAGTTCCGCGGCCAGGTCTGCGTCATCTGCCTTTAATGCCTGCACAATTGCCCAGTGTTCACTTTGAGTACCATGGCGTTTTGAGTCCATGTCTACCCACCGAAAATATTTTATTCGTGCATTAATATTTTTAAGAGTTCTGATCATTTCCCTATTACGACTAAGCACCGTAATCTTTTCATGAAAATATTCATCAAAAGCTACTAATTCTTGGCTACTTCGGCCATCCGTTTCAGGCCCTGTTTCGTCGAGAAAACTAGACAATTCGTTAACATCTTCCTCTGTCGCATTTTCACAAGCAAGGCGAACAGCAGCAACTTCCAAGATGGCTCGAAATTGATAAAGCTCAAACATCTCACGTGGCTTTAAATCTCGGCAAAAAATTCCACGCCGCGGCTTTAGTACTAAAAACTCTTCGGCTACTAATCGATTCAAGGCCTCACGCAACGGCGTTCTGCTGGCACCAAGGCTGCCAGCCAGCTCCACTTCATTTATGCGTTCGCCAGGTTTGAATTGAAACTGGATGGCCATTTCCTTGACCGCCAAATAAAGGCTTTCAGCCCGGCTCGGAAATTTGTTGGCAGGATCGATCACAAATCAATCATCCTAGACATTTTTTTACCAGCATCAGAGACACGCAATCGCAGAATTGGTATTAACAATAATATTTTCATACCTTTAAACGCTCCCGAGTTGATGATTTCCCATTAATAAAAGTAAGGTAAATTCTTCTCTTTTGCTGCTTTAACCCAAGGTGGCACGAAAGGAATAATTTTATCTTGCGATGGCACCATGATCTCAATGAAGTTAGCGCCCGGATTTGCAATCGCTTCGGTCAATATTGCTTCAATTTCATGATCAGCTATAATTTTTGACGTCTTGAAGCCAAAACCTTCTGCGACCTTAAGGTAATCCACTTGGCCAAAATCTGTGGACCAGGGTTCATCAACATCATCAAGCAAGATTGCCTCACCACGGATCCATCCAAAAGTATCATTTCTCGTCAGAATAATGGTAATGTTCTTGTCGCTTCGACGAATGGTTTCCAAGTCACCAAACACAAAGCCAAGAGACCCGTCACCAGTAAAGGAGACAACAGGCCCATCACTCGCATATAGCGCTCCAATCCCTGCAGGGACCGAGTACCCCAACGCCCCCATAGAATAGTTGGTAATATATCGTCTTCCGGCTTCCCTAATCGACAGCAATGCCGAAGGATAGATAGCACTAACGCCCGGTTCAGCCGTGACAATCGCATTAGATGGAAGAATCTTATCTAACACCTGTGAAAGTTTGACTGGAGAGACTGTGCCTTCGGGCATCGGAATATTAGAATTGAAAATTGCGTCCAATGCTGTCTTTTTCATTGGGTTAAGGTCAACCGTTTCTCGTTTTAAGTCAGGATGCTCGGCTTTTATCAATTCAATCATATATTCAATGCTCGCGCGCGCATCACCTACAAGCCCTACCTTGAGAGGAAAGTTATTACCTACATGTGCTTCGGCAATATCCAAATGAATGAATGTCTTGTCGAAAGGATCGCCATAGAGTTTCCAATGATTGGTCGAGCTTGAATCTGTGTTAGTACCGACAAAGAAAACAGTATCGGCGTTTAGCACGAAGTTATTTGAATATTCCATGCCGCCACGTGCGCCAATGACGCGCAATGCAAGCGGATGCGTTTCAGGCACAGTGCCCTTGCCAGGCGTAGTCGTTGCAACTGGAATTTGCAGGATCTCTGCAAGCTCCATAACAACCTTCGACGCTTTTGATATCAATGCACCTTGACCACAAACGATAACAGGTTTCTCGGCCTTAAGCAGCAAGGCGATAGCTGCTCTGATCTTGCTATGATCCGCCACCGGGCGATGTGCCGGGTATTCACTGTATTCAGGTTCCGCGTAAAGATCCTCTATATCAACTTCTTCATGATAAATATTAATCGGCACCCGGATATGAACTGGGGCAGGCCGGCCAGACGTCGCCACGCGAAAGGCACGCCGGAGAATAAACGGGATTTCCTTTGCATTTGTGAGAACAAAAGATTCCTTGGATATGCTTGCATAGAGTGCCGTTTGATCAACACCCGTCAAGCCATGCCGCTTATCCTGATTAATCGGAATATCCGAGCTGAAATAAATGACCGGTACAGAACTCAAAAAAGCTTCAGTAATCCCTGGCGTGCAATGCGTCACGCCAGGGCTTGGCGCTTCCAATACAGCCGGTCTTCCGGTGATTTTTGCGTAAGCTTCTGCAGCAAAAGAAGCCGTCCTCTCGTCCCTGGTCAGTACATATTCAATATTTGAGTGTTTTTTCCAGTCTTTATACCACCCGATCGTTGTTTCGCCTGGCAGGCCAAAAACATGCGTTACACCGTGCAACTCAAGCATTTTAAGGATGATTTGCCCACCCGTCATTCGGGTAGATTTGGCTGTATTCACATGGGCCTCCTATGCGTGTGATTCATAACGTATAATATTGTGCACAATTAATTATACAATACTGTATTATAATTAAATATACGGTGTATATTTATTAATGTAGAGAGTATGGCACTGTCTTATTAACTTCCCACACCAAAACGAGACGATAATAATCGCCTGCATTCAAACGATAAGAACGCGCAATGTGCGACTTCCGACATGTGGCATGATTACGAAAGCCCACCGTCGAAGACAATGCGACATACCGGGTTATTTATTCTGATAATGCCCTGAAAATATTTTTAACGTTGATTTGGCAACTCGGGTAACATACTCGTTCCCAGTAAATTAAGCTTCTGGTCATCAAAGTCTGCCTGCATATCGTAAAAATCGACAGCAATAACAGGATCACTAGCTATAAACTGACCGATGTCGCGCTCAATCGTATAGGCGAACCCATTCCGAAGTTGAACCAAATCCAACGTTTTTTGGCTGCGATGCCATATGCAATGGATATTGAGCAACGTGACCGGGCTTTGATGTTCGTGATGTTGCGACTAAGTTCAGTAAGTCATTTCAAACATGGTTTTTTCCGGTCGGCGACGATATTGAGATCATATTTGTAGATTGGGTCGAATATCTTAGAGATAAGAAGTTATTTGGATTTGAGGACCCATTATTTCCAAAAACAACGGTTGCCTATAAGCCCGGAATTGGGTTTAAGGCGGCTGGTCTCCCTCATGAGCATTGGACGACGTCGGCATCGACACAGCAGATATTCAAACAGGCATTTGAGCTTGTTGGCCTGCCATATGCCAATCCCCATAGCTTTCGCAGCACACTCGCGCAATTAGGCGAACATGTATGCCGTTCACCTGAAGAATTCAAAGCCTGGAGTCAAAACATTGGTCATTAAAAAGTCATGACGACATTCTCTAGTTATCGCGCAGTAAAGGCGTAGCGGCAGGAAGAGATTATTGCTGGTTTGCGAGGACGGAACTAGGAAAGCTGGAATGCGCTCTTATTAGATTAGATAAGGAAGATGATCTCTGAAGGGACTTCTGGCTGATTTTAAACCGCAGATACCTGAGATGGCTATTCGTCGTGGAGGCTAATGATACGGAATGGAAAGAGAAAGTCGTGAGGATCGATTAAACGAACAATTAGTTTGAATCCGACCCCTTTCAATGAGGAATTTTCCCTCTAGCTCCAAACATAGCAGGTAATTATCACCGCACGGCTTAGATAAGACTGACGATTTTAACGCCTAATCCACGCTCGTCCGTGCCCATACTGCAGAACTAGGTCGGTAGAAAATATTTGAAGGTATATGCCTCTACTGCGCACGTCTCCAATAACGGAAAGGATCTATCATGCAGAATTTTTATCCGTAAAAACTCAGTGGCCCCAAATATCCTCGAGGACCCGCACCCAATTTTCACCAATAATCTTGCGGATGCGATTTTCGGACCAGCCCACATTCTCCATTCCTTGAGTTAGGTTTGGGAAGTCGCCGATTGTCGAAAAACCATCGGGAAACTTTACAGTGCCGAATTCTGTCAACCGGCGCGCGTATCCTTTGTCACGGGTGATCCACTCCATGAACTCATCACCATAACCTTGCGTGAAATCAGTGCCAATGCCGACTGCGTCTTCGCCAGCAATATTAATCACGTATTCCATCGCCTCGATATAATCTTCGATATCAGATTCAGGACCGCGACGAAGAAATGGCGTAAACATGGTAACGCCGATAAAGCCGCCTTTATCGGCGATAAAGCGGAGTTCCTCGTCAGTTTTGTTGCGCTTGTGATCTTTCAATCCCTTTGGCAGGCAATGACTATACGCAACGGGCTTTTTTGATGCCGATATAACATCGTGTGAAGTCGTTGAACCAACATGGCTGAGGTCACATAAGATGCCGACGCGGTTCATCTCTGCAACGACTTCATGGCCGAAATCCGATAAACCGCTATCGGTCGATTCATAGCAACCGCTGCCGACAAGATTTTGCGTGTTATACGTCATCTGTACGACGCCGACACCGCAGTCCTTGAAAATCTCAATAAACTCCAAACGGTCTTCGAACGCACTCGTATTTTGAAAACCAAGAACGATCGCCGTCTTACCGTCCTTTTTCGCCTGACGGATATCAGCAGCGGTGCGTGCTTTAGTGATCAATTCTTGATGTTCTTCGAACCAATGGTTCCACTGGCCAATATTGACCATCGTATCATGGAAACCCTCCCAAATTGAGCAGGTGCAATTCGCACCAGTCAAGCCGCCGCGCCGCATGTCAGCGAATACGTCACCGCCCCAATTCGATATAATTAAACCGTCAAAAATAATGGCATCATCATGTAATGAACTCTGGGACATAAATTTTCCAGTCTTGGTTAAGTCGGTTTTTGGATTTGTCAGACTAAATCGGTTGTGACAGATAGGTCCAGTATTTAACATCAGGTGATGAAAAATCCTGCGTTATCAAGTTAAATTAAGGGGCTGACTCAGATAACACATAAAAGGTGTTATCATGGAGCCTATGCGCAAGAGCCGACTTAGTTATTATAAATAAGACCGTCTGATCGAGCATTCTGTTTCCGGTTCTACGGCTCTGACGGCGGCCAGTCTGTGTGGCGTCAACCGCAAGACGGCAGCCTTCTTTTTCCTTCGTCTGCGCGAAATTATTATTTTCGAGCTGGAAGCCGAAAGCGAAGCCATGTTCAGTGGCGAGATCGAGGTGGATGAGAGTTACTTTGGTGGAAAACGAAAGGGCAAGCGTGGACGTGGTGCTGCTGGAAAAACCCCAGTATTTGGCCTGTTGAAGCGCGGAGGAAAGGTCTACACGAAGATCATTCCTGATGCCTCCTCAGAGACTTTGATGCCTATTATTAAGCGTAAGGTCATTCCGGATAGCATTGTCTACTCGGACAGTTGGCGGGCCTACAATGCGCTGGATATTTCAGACTTCCATCACTTTCGGATCAACCATTCTGAACTCTTTGCAGACCAACAAAATCATATCAACGGTATTGAGAATTTTTGGAACCAGGCAAAGCGCCACATGCGCAAATTCAACGGTGTTCCAAAGGCAAGTTTTGGGCTATTTTTAAAGGAATGTGAGTGGCGTTTTAACAACAGCGACCCATCAAGCCAATTATCACAATTGAAACAATGGGTTAAACGACATATGGGATAATTATCTGGGACAGCCCCAAACTTTTTTACCCGGCACGCGAGACATTTAATTCAAAAATTCAGAATTAAATAGTCGGCCGCCCAGTTCAATCAAAATTAACTAACAATTAAAACAGTTGAATTAGCCTCAATCCAGAGGACCGAAATTACATTTCAATGACTAGCCCATATTATTCATGGTGTCCCTCGGATTTATCCAAGGCGAGCGGCGTCAGCCGGGTTGACGGCGGTTTTTTGAGGTTAATTTTGTAAAGGCGTTGGGGGTTAATGTTCGGGGTTTACGCGGCGGCGGGTGCCGCTTGTGTCATGGTCCGAGTGCCGCGATGCGACTGGCCGTCACGATGAAGACCGGCCGGTATGGATAGGCCGAAGGCAGGGCGATTTTGATCCGGGATTTGAGCTCATCGATACGCACGGCGACCTTGAGGACAGCCCGACGCAAGGTCTCAAACGTAGCCGTGCGCCACAGCGAGCGCCGAGGTGCGGCTTTGCGCAGCTGGTGCAACAACCAATAAGCGCCAGTGTGCAGGAACAACCGGAACTGATTGGCTTCCCAGCGGTGGCACGACGTGCGATCAGACTTGGTATAAGTCTTGTGGTCTTTAATCATATTTTCCATTTTGCCCCGGGCGCAATAGATCTTCTCGTAAAGCACCTTGGCCGTGCCGGGCAGGTTGGTGACGACGAAGCGGATATCACTACCCTTTGAAGTAGCCTCGACACGGGCAATGACCTTGCGTTCCCGTGACCAACTCCTGGCCTGATATCCAACTTGGAAGAAGCGTCGCAATTTTTCTTTGCCTTGATGCACCCGACGGACGGCCACATCCTCACTCCACGGCTGTCCGATCTCCTTCAAGCGGGCATTGCCGGGAAGGCCAAAGATATAACCGCACCCTTTGTCCTCCAGCAGATTCATGACCTCCGGCGTCCCGTAATGACCATCGCCACGCACCATAATTTCCACCCGCGGCCAGTTACGCTGAATGCGGCGAATGACGTGCTTGATAATGCGGGCGGCCTCTTTTCCGGTAGGTCGCTTGCCGGGCCGAAGCAGTGACAGAACCGGCTTGCCAGTTGTCGCCTCGAAGATGTGGATGGGCTGGAAGACGTACTCATCATAATGAGCATTGAAGAAGGCTAGTTGCTGGCTTCCGTGAACTGTGTCCGGGGTGTCGTCGATGTCGAGAACAATGCGGGCCGGAACAGACTTGAAGCTATCGCAGAACAGATCGATCATCGACAATCCCATGCGCCCCAGTTGACGCCACGTCGGTGCATTCTCCAATCGTGACAACGTCGGCTGGCTCATTAAATCATCGCCCGTCTCAGACAATCGCCCGCAAGCCAGTTTGAAGGCCGGATCGAACCGCAGAACATCAAGGTCATCGCAATCTTCATAACCGCAGGCGATGGCGAACATCCGGGCCCGGATCATGTCAGTAATGGTGTGTGTCGTACCAGAAGGGTCACGGGTGTCTGCTATGCACGAGGAAAGACACTCGGCTAGCCCAAGGCCGTTCTCGATCTCGCGCAGCAATAAAACGCCGCCATCGGATGAAAGTCGGCCACCATCAAATCGGGCATGCAATTCCTTGCCAGCAACAGGTGACAAACCAGGGAGATATGGGGTAAGTTCATTCATGGTGAGCTGTAGGTTTCCCTGTTATAGAAGTTTAGGTTTCGTCACCAGAAAACTACTATATTTCAACAGGTTAATCTATGCTCACCACTCAATTCATAGAGGACTATGAATAATTCAGGCTAACATTTCCAGGCATCGGTCGACGATACCCAAAACAAAAGTTTGTTTCCAGCGGTTCAGGTTTTCAGGATCCGCAAACGATGGATCCCATATTCACCCTGGTCGGTGTCTTCCGGCTCGAGCGACAGGATCTTATGATTGTGCTCGCGCGTCGAGCGCGGAACGTTGGTGAGGGGCTCCTTGCCCTGCAACCGAACTTCCAACACGTCCCCGCTGGGAATTTTTTCAATCATTAATTTGGTTTTGACAACAGTCATCGGACAAATTTCCGTTGTGATATCCAGAAAATGCGAATCCGAGCCGTTATTTTGATCTAAAGTCATCCGAAATATAATCCACTCTTTAAACTGTTCAACTCTGAGGTGGTTTTTCTTGCTCTGGTTATGTCATTATATATATACATATGAATATAAATT
>ENA-OWPI01001990-OWPI01001990.1-marine-metagenome-genome-assembly--contig:-NODE-1990-length-20452-cov-10.829153_pt1 | contig 20452 bp, 18 predicted proteins | sample MGYA00238138_ERZ651775 | MGnify/ENA primary metagenome ERZ651775 (study PRJEB26906, sample SAMN06265043) | marine metagenome | isolation source: Helgoland LTER site | place: Germany:Helgoland, sampling...
CTTTGGCTGTCGCCGATGTCAATTCTGATGGTCTTGAAGACCTTTATATAGGTGGAGCCTCTGGAATTCCTGCCCAATTATTACTACAGGGAGAAAATGGTCAATTCACTACTTCAAATACCAACTTATTTGAAAAGGAAAAGCCTTATGAAGATGTAGACGCGCTTTTCGTAGATCTAAATGGAGATGGAGCCCTAGATTTATACGTGGTGAGTGGTGGGAATGAATATCCAGCAAATGATTTTCACTATACCGATAGGGTATATCTCAACGACGGAGCGGGTAATTTTTTAAAAGGGGCTATTGTTGGTTTGGCGAGAACCAGCGGCAGTGTAGTTAAAGCTATAGATATAGATGCAGACGGAGATCAAGACTTATTTGTTGCCGGACGCCATGTTCCCCATCAATATCCAAGTCCTGCTACCAGTATGTTATTGATTAATGAAGGTGGGCAGTTGGTGAATGAAACAGAAAGTGTAGCCCCTGAATTTAAGCATTTGGGTATGGTTACAGATGCATTGTGGACTGATTATGACTCAGATGGAGATCCGGATTTAATGCTCCTTGGAGAATGGATGCCGTTGACCATTTTCAATAATAAGGAAGGCCTGCTTTCTAAAGCGACCATTCCCTCCTTTGAATCTACATCAGGCTGGTGGTTTTCTTTAGCTTCCGCAGATATGGATGGCGACGGTGATCCTGATTATTTAGCAGGAAATTTAGGACTCAATTACAAGTATAAAACCACTCCTGAGAAGCCTTTTGATGTATATTACAACGATTTTGATGGGAATAATAAATACGATATTGTTTTGGGATATTACAACCAAGACAAGCATTTTCCATTAAGGGGGTTCTCTTGTTCCTCTGAGCAAGTGCCTATCTTAAAAAGTACTTTTAAAAAGTACGATGTTTTTGCTTCTCTACAGATAGAAGAAGTTTATGGGGAAGAGAATTTAAAGCAATCGCTTCATTATGAAACCCAAACTTTTGCGTCGCACTATATTGAAAACTTAGGAAACGGAGCGTTTGCTTTAAAGCCGCTACCATACCAAGCACAAATGTCCAATATAAACGCCTTTCATATTGAAGATTTTAATGGAGACGGCCAGCAGGATATATTAGGTGTTGGTAATTTGTTTGTATCTGAAATAGAAACCCCCAGAAATGACGCAGGGGTTGGTGTGTTTTTAACAGGAACTGAGCAGGGTGCCTTTGCGAATGTTCCCATTAACCAAAGTGGTTTTTATAGCCCATTAGATGCAAAGAAAATGGCTAAAATTCACATAGCTGGAGCCCCTCATATATTGGTGGCCAATAACAATGACCGCTTACAGTTGTTTAAAATAAACTGAATAACAGTATTGAAATAATTAAGGATGCTTATAATTCATACAGGCAAAGACATTGAATTTTCGAATGGCTTTGCCTTGTTTGTTTCTGAGAATAATGGGGGGGAGCACCTGAATTTCTTGAAAAAAGGGGCTTACTTTTTCTGGAGGGGTCTCAGGGGGTGCTTCATTTTTAAAGCGGGTGTCTGAATCTATAAGGATGGCATTTTGTCCTTCTAAAAAACTAAGATCAGGATCTAATATGCCAAATTGTAAGCCATTTTCTCCTATCACATTGGTGCTGTAAGTGGGCGTGTCTTGATAAAACCTAAGCACGGCTGCAGTTTTATAATTATCTGTAGAGAAGAAGAAATGGTCTGGATAGTTGGTTCTCAGTTCACTCACTTCTTTAGAAAGGGCTTCCCAGCCCCACCAGGTGTCGTCTGAGCGAATGGGGACTATATAGGTAGTTAGTTCTATGAGTATCAATAAGTGTATGACTATGGAGATAATAATTTGTGAACGCACCCATTTGCTTTTAAAGAAATAGGCGAGCAGTATAAATCCAGAGATGTAACTGGGGACCAACCAGTTGATTTTAATCCAATAAAAAGGAGACAAGAGCATAAAGCCCAAGAAATTTGGGAGGAAAAAAGCCCCTAAAAACAAGGTTTTGTCTGAGGGAAGCTTCCAACTAATCACGATTCTTTTTAAGTATTTATAGCAAAGCACTATGAGGGTTAAAAATGCCGCAGGAAATACCAAAGCCATTTGGGTGGCTATAAACCCGCCCAGTAATTTTGGTTTAAAACCAAAATCACTCACGGAACTAGATCTTCCGGTAGATTGGAAGGCAAAAGAAACAAAATCGTTCTGGGCATTCCAATAATAGACCGGATAAGCCACTGCAGCAAAAAGAATTAGACAAAGCCATGGACTGGGTTTTAAGAGGTGCTTTCTTTGGGTGGGGGAGAGGAGTAAAAAAAGCATCAGCCCGAAGGGCAATAAAATAGCCGTGTACTTGCTGTTAAAGGCCAAGCCCATCCATATCCCCGCCAAAAGCCAATGGTGGAATCTCGCTTTAAAAAGGGCTTTTTCTAAACTCCAAAGACTCAAAATCCAAAAAAGCACTAATGGTACATCTGGGGTGGAATTTAAGCTGAGCATGCTCCATAGGATGGAGCTGCTGGACAGTAGCATGGCTATCCACAGTTTTGTGGGAGATAAAAAATTCTTGGACAGGCTGTAAAATACCCAAATGGAGAGTGAGCTCACCGTGAAGTCTGTCATTTTTACAACCGTAACAGTACTTCCAAACAGATCTGTGGCCGCCCTGAGTAAATAACCGATCATGCCGGGATGGTCAAAATAGGACCAATCTAAGTGCTGGCCATAGAAATAGTAATAGGCGTCTTGTGGCATAAGCCCCATAAAGGGGAGTGTGGCGAGTCTGAGCAGCTGAAAAGAGACTATTAAACTGAGAATGGGATAGGCGCTTAGGGTCCTGCGAAAAAGTGCTGTCAAACTTTAGGTTTTTCCCAAAGATATTAATTTAAACCCATGTGACTTGGGTTACATTTTAAATCTAAGCATTTCCTTATTTTTGCGTTTAATTAATACCCTTTTTTATGGCCAGTTTTTCAGATATTATCAATAAAGACACCCCTGTTTTAATAGACTTTTTTGCTACTTGGTGCGGTCCTTGTAAGGCAATGAGTCCTATTTTAGATGATTTAAAAAAGCAAATGGGAGACCAAGTGTCTATTGTAAAAATAGATGTAGATAAGAATCCGGGGGTAGCGGCAAAATATCAAGTAAGAGGTGTTCCTACGCTTATTATTTTTAAATCTGGCGAGCAACTCTGGAGGCAATCTGGGGTGTATTCTGCCCATGATTTAAAAGCGATTCTAAACCAGTATCTCTAGTTCTAATCGGTGTAGTTATTTTCTTACAATAGTTCTAAAAGTGAGGTTTATCCTTGGGCTATGGACTTTTTTTGTCGGGGGGAGCCGGTGGAGCCAATGGGTTTGAGTTGTGTCTTTCATGACCAGAAGGCTTCCGTGGGCTAGGGGCATGTTTATGACTGTTTTATCTTCTTTGTGTTTAAAAGCGAATTTGCGCTCCGCACCAAAACTAACGGAAGCAATGGCGCCATTTTTTTTGAGGTCTTTTTCTCCATCACTATGCCATGCCATACCTTCACTGCCATTGTGGTATAAATTTAAAAGGCAGGCATTGTAGGTTTCTCCAGAAGCTTTTTCTACGGCCTCTTTTATCTCTAACAACAGTGGGGTCCATACCAAGGCTGTTTTGGTTATTTTAGAGTAGGTATAGGAATAGGCTTTTTCTGCGTACCACGCGACCTTTCTTTTCGTAATAATTCGCTTTCCGAATATCATGGCCTCATCAGGGGCCCAGGCAATCTCATTGAACAAGGCCTGATAGTATTTGTTAGCAGTTTCACTATTAAAAATAGGCCCGTGATAATGTGCAATACCCTCTTTGGGCAACCAGTTATGAGCGGGGTCTATTGGTGTGCTGAATAAATCCATAGGCCTATAAATTCCAATTCACCAATTGGTTGTTTTTAGGAGCAGTAGCTTTTAATCGCATTTTTATTTTTTCCAAATACATGGTATTGTAGCGCAGTCTAGAAATGTAGTTTGGATTTTCGTGGTCTCCATTCCAACAGTGTTCAGCTAGGTCTCCATAATCTACCTCACCACCGTAATAGGGATTCTTTGTTTTATTGAGAAACATTTCTGTGAGGCTTACGGCATTGTTGAGGTAATAGTTGTCCATATCCCCACAATAGAGGTGAATTTTACCCGCTAGGTCTTCTCCTATTGTATCCCAATCTCTTTCCATAATATACCTCAAATCATAGTTTTCTCTCCAATAAGCGGCCACTTCTGAGTCTATTTCCCCCGTGATTTTATCCCAAATAGGTTTTGGATATCCGTCCTCACCAGTAGGTGAAAATACTGCTTGCCAAATATCCCATTGGTCCCCAGATCTACTGTTTGTACCCAGAGCCCATTCCCTATAATTCATATCTTTTAGACTGGATTTTAGCATTCCTTTGCCATCTCTAATTCCTGGTCTAAGGGTTTTTCTATAGGGACCCTCAGTGTAGTAAGCGTTTTTATCCTCATAAATATTCACCGTAGTATAGGCCCTAAAATCTATAGGATCTGGACAAGCGGCAAAGGCACCATTGTACTCTTTGGGGTAAAAGACTTGAGCGGCAAGGGCTTCCCAACCTCCGGTAGATCCGCCGTACAAAAACCGAGCCCAACCTTCTCCTACACCATTAAAAAGAGATTCTATATGAGGGATTAATTCGTAAGTAATAGCATCTCCATAAGGTCCAATATTAGCTGAATTCACGGCATAAGAGTCGTCATAATAAGGGTTTTGATGTTGAATTTCAATAGCAATAAACCGAGGAAAATCTGCAGAGGTCCATTGACTATACAAATCATAGGCTTCTTTTTCTTGTATGTATTGATACCCTGTAATTCCAAATCTGCTGTTGTATATACCGTCTTCAGGTACTGCTGTTGGTGGTGTAGTTCTAAAGCCACCAAATGTATCAGGAAAATGACCGTGAAATACCATTAAAGGGTAGCGTTCGTCACTTTTAGCATTAAACCCATAGGGTACTAAAACATTGGCTTGTAAATACATAGGCCTGCCCCAAAAAGCACTGAGTTTTTCACTTTTTATCTTTATATGCTTTATGTATTCAGTATCTGCAACAGCTTCTATAGGCGGAATTTCCTCAGTAATTTGGAGGTGATTACTCCCAGATTTTGAGAAATTTATTTTTTGAGGCTTGCTGTAAATGTTCTTTGGACTAATATTCCAGTGTTGTCCCTCTCCTTGGTCCATTGGTAATTGAACTGTGTGTCCGTTTGAGAGCTCAAAAGTGTCGTATTTATGAAGCAGTGCTTGAACGTAATAAGTGCCCTCAGGTATGGCTGTAACACTGCCCAAAGGATAAGCAAAAACTTCTGATGAAATAGCCCTCTCACTTCCGGGTTTCCAATCATTTACATTGACTCCGAATACTATTCCTGTTTGGTCTGAATCATTGATCTGAAACCTGGGTTCAGCAGTGCTGTCTTTGGTCATTAAAATGAGTAAACGTCCGTCAAAGCCCTCAGTGCCTAACTCAGCACTATAACTGACGGTAAATACTTTTTGTGTGGTTTCTTGGCAGCTTAAAAAAAGCATTAAAATTCCAGTGAATAGAATGGTTTTTAAAAAATATGGTTTCATAAGGATGGTTATTTGCTACTCAAGATAGTGATTATTCAATCATCATGAATTCGGTTTTTATATATCTGGTTTATTGGCAATCTGCTCTTCTTCTAGAATCGGTGATGTTGATTATTTTCCAGGCATTGTCTTGTTTTATGAGATGAATAGAATTTACCCCGCAGTGACTAAAAGTATCTCCAAGCCAAAATTCATACCCCACCCATGCATGGGCAAGTGGTCCGTCTATCTTGATATTAAATGAAAGGAGTTTTTCATTCCAGGTGGGACTGTCTGCTCTGGAAAGCACTGCTTTAACAAAGGCATTGCCTGATGTTTGTGTGGTGACTACTTTACCTCCTCTATTCCCTACAGAGTTTAAAGTAAATAAGGAGTCTGTAGTTTGTGTTAAAATTTGAGGGTCTTTTTGGTGAAAGCCTTCAAAAAATAGTTCTATGGTTTTTTTAACGGCCCCTTCTTCTGAAACCTGAGCAGTTCCTGTTAGAGGAAGCAAAAACAATAGGACTTGACAAATAAATAGCAGGTATTGAAACTGTTTCATGACTTGAATATTTTTTTGAAGATAAAAAATGAAAACCATACATTTAGGGTATGGGAGCATTAAAATTCTTAAAAAAATACTGGGTCCTGATTACCTTTATTTGGTTTGTGTTAATGATTTACAGTTAAAACGGTTTTAAGCTTTATATCATTTGATGAGGCTCCAACCATTAACCTGAAATTGCCAGGTTCAACAATTGTTTCCATATTTTTATTTAAAATGCTTAATAATTTAGGAGTTATTAAAAACTCAACTTCTTTTGTTTCTCCTTTTTTAAGATGAATACGTTTAAAACCCTTTAATTCCATTACTGGTCTTGCTACGGAGGCAAATTCGTCTTTAATATATAATTGTACCACCTCATCTCCGTCGTAGTAACCAGTATTTGTAACTTTAAGGCTTAGAGAGGTGTTTTCTGTTGGATTTATTTTGCTTTTATTTAGCTTTATATCACTATATTCAAAACTTGAATAGCTCAATCCAAATCCAAAAGGAAACAAAGGTTTACCGGAAAGATTTAAATAGTCATCGCCCCTTCCTGTAGGTTTGTGATTGTAATAAAGCGGTAGTTGAGATTCGTGCTTTGGAAAGGTAATTGGCAATCTCCCCGCAGGATTATAATCACCAAAAAGAACGTCCACTATAGCATTTCCACCTTCTTCACCTGGATACCAGACATCTAATACAGTAGCTACCTCTTGAATCCATTTTTGCATTGTAATAGCACTTCCACCAACTAGTAATACAACAGTGGGTGTCCCAGTTTTAGCAACAGCATTAATTAAAGCTTCTTGATAACCTGGTAAAGAGAGGTAAGCTCGGTCTCTAAATTCACCTTCTTCAATTCCAACACAAACAATTGCAACTTCTGATTGTTTAGCTTTGGCCACAGCTTCAGCTATTTTGCGCTCCCAATCATTTTTTATTCCAGCATTCCAAATGAGTTTAAACCAAACATTGCCAGTAGTTTCATAAAACTCAACTTTAATATCATAATTTTGATCTTTTTGAAAATAGAATGGCTTGGTAATTTGCTGAACAGTTTGTTTATTCCAATTATCTATTATGAGTTCATTATTAATATATAATCTATAGCCATCATCTCCTTTTATTCCAATATCAATGGTACCCGTTTGCGGTGCTACTAATTTGCCCGTCCATCTAGCTGAATAATAGTCATAGTCAATTTTATTTTGATCTGGTGAGAAAAGTGTCCATCTAAAATCAATATTAGCATCAATCCTAGATAAAGCCGGCTCACCTTCAAGGGTGATATTGTTGTAATAGTTAGCTTTAAGACCAGATTTTAATATTTTATTTTGATCAAAATGAAATAATTGCTTTTCTGGTATGGCTACAAAATCCTCAATGATCCTTTCTGCACCTTTTGCAGTATTTATTTTTACAGTATTTTTAACTCTATTTTGAATAGCCTTTAAAATGCTAACGGGATTATTTCCTGGACCAGAATAACCCCCTAGCCTCAATTCATCTGCATCTGGACCTATAACCGCAATAGACTTTATATCTTTACTTAGCGGAAGTGTATGAGCACTATTTTTTAGTAAAACAAAAGACTCTAATGCCGCTTTTTTTGCCAATTCTTTGTTTTTTAAAATACTTTCAGTCCTATCTAAATTTTCAATATTAATGTACGGATCTTCAAAAAGATTCAATTCAAATTTGGCATACAAAACTCTCCTAACAGCCTCATCAATGGTATTTTTATCTATCATTCCTTTTTCAAAAGATTCATAAAATAAAGGGTAATGCTCATAAGAGGTTTGAAAAATTACGTCAAGACCACCTTCAATCGCTTGCTTGGTAGATTCTGCATAACTTTTAGAGGTGTAATGTAGTACGTTAGCTCCTCCAGTCGCTCCAGCATCTGAAATGACAAAACCTTCAAAACCCCAATCCTTTTTTAATTTCTTATTTAGCAACCAATTATTGGCTGTTGCTTGTGTTCCATCTAAAGAATTATAAGCAGTCATTATAGACCTTGCTCCAGCTTCTTGTATGCTTGCTTTAAATGCAGGAAAGTAAATTTCCTCTAATATTCTTTCGTTAAAATGGATTGGATAAGAGTCTCTACCACCATCGCCAACATTGGCTACAAAATGCTTAGGAGTACAAATAACACCAAGCTTTTCAAAAGCTTTAATGTAAGAAACCGCCATTTTTGTGGTTAAAAAAGGGTCTTCTCCGTAAGTCTCTTCTACGCGACCCCATCGAACATCTCGTGCAATATTAATAACTGGCGATAAATTTTGCCTTATTCCCCTACTTTTTACTTCTAAGGCAATTGCAGTAGCAACACTGTCCATTAGTTTTGTATTCCAAGATGCAGCTAATCCTATAGCTTGAGGGAATACGGTTGCCTCATCCCTTATTAAACCGTGTAAAGCTTCATCAAAAGGAATAATAGGAATACCTAATCGAGTCTCTTCAATGAAGTATTTTTGCATATTATTGATGAGTATCGCAGTTGCTTTTGATGTTCCACCTGTTGAATAATCTAACATTTGTTCACTGCCTTTTCCTGATGAACTTTTAGTAGCAACTTGAAAACCAAAAATCCCGTGTTTGTATTTTTCTTTACCTTCAAATAAATCTCCTGGTATCATAAAGAGTTGCCAAAATTTTTCTTCTAGTGTCATTCTAGATAAAAGATCATTTACTCTGTCATCTAAAGAAACAGAGGAATCCTTATAGGCTAACACATCCTCATGCTTACATGAGTATACAGTCATTAACAAAGTCACTAAGTAGAGTATAAATAATTTATTTCTAACCATTTTTTTTTAATTCTAAATAAATTTTTTATGTAAGGTTTTTTTATTGCAAACTAAGATTTAAGCTTATTTTTTATGAGCAATAAATATAATCATGAATAAAATCTCACTTATTCTATTCCAATATAACAAATCTTTTAAATCCAAAAACAACTAATACACTATAAAATAACAAAAACTCCTTGGCTATCTAATTAATTTTTATTGCTTTATGCAAATATTATTTACTGTATTTTACTTAATTAAAATAAGAGACATTGAACAAAGAATTTCTAATTGTTTTATTTAGAATGTTGTTTTGCCAGGTTGCGGGGAAGTGTGTTGGTTTTCAGGGTATATATAAACGATGAAAAGTGACATTTCATTACTCTTATGTTATTAATATAATTGAATAAAAGTTATTTATAGATTGTCTTTTTATTACAAAGCATTTTGTTTTTAGTTATATCTATTATGTACGATTGCTAAACATTCTATAAACTTTTATTGTTTTTCGAAAACAAACCGTATTAATTCTTATCTTTTGACATCTCTTAATGACAAACAAAACAAACTAATTTCTTTAATCTATGGCTCATTTCACACTAAACGTTAACGGAGCATCGCATCAAGTCGATGTAGAACCAGACACCCCTATCTTGTGGGTGCTTAGAGATCATTTAAATCTCGTTGGAACCAAATATGGTTGTGGTATCGCTCAATGTGGAGCCTGTACTATTCATTTAAATGGGATGGCTACCAGAGCTTGCCAACTTCAAGTATCTATGGTTGGAAATAGTGAAATCACAACTATAGAAGGGCTCTCAGAAAATGGAGAACATCCTGTACAACAAGCTTGGTTGGAAGAAGATGTGCCACAATGTGGTTATTGCCAAACAGGGCAAATAATGAGTGCTGTTTCTCTTCTCAAAAATAACCCCCATCCTTCTGATGAACAAATTGAAATGGGAATGAGTGGAAATTTATGTCGTTGTGGTACTTACACTCGAATAAAGAAAGCCATCAAAAGAGCGTCTAACAATTAATCTTCACAATCATGTCTACATTTAAAACAAAAAACTCAAGAAGAGAATTTATTAGAAATGTTTCCCTAGCAAGTGGTGGAATGATATTGAGTTTTAATTGGCTGGCTTCCTGTTCAAGCTCCGAAAGAGAACTTAAAGCGCTCCCAAAAAATTGGTTTGAACTAAATGGATATTTAAAAATAGGAGATAATGGTTTAGCGACTGTTATGTCACCCAATCCAGAAATTGGGCAAAACGTAAAAACTTCAATGCCCATGTTAGTTGCCGAAGAACTGGATATTGATTGGAACAATGTACTTGTTGAACAAGCTCCGCTTAATGTGGGTCTTTTCGGTAACTGGCAAATTGCTGGAGGTTCAAGATCCATAGGTAACAGTTGGGTTCCGCTAAGACAAGCCGGAGCAACTGCTCGTAAAATGCTATTAATGGCAGCCGCTTCTGCTTGGAGTGTACCCGTAAATGAACTCACGACCTCAGATGGAATCATTACTCATAAATTGTCAGGAAAGTCAGACCACTATGGTGTTTTTGCTGAGCAAGCATCTCACTTAGAAGTGCCTGAAGAAGTAGAACTCAAAGAGTTAGCAGATTATAAAATTATTGGACATTCTAAAAAGAATGTCGAAGGTAAAAATATTGTCACAGGTAAACCACTTTTTGGATTAGACATCTATAAAGAAGGAATGCTTACAGCAATGATCGTACATCCACCTGCTTTTGGTAAAGTCTTGAAGTCTTTTGATGCCTCTTCAGTTATCAATATGCCTGGCATTAAAGATGTATTTACCATCAATACATTCAATGATGAAGAGGCAAGAGGTTGGTCTGACGTTACCGCCTTTAACGAACAAGTGGTGATAGTAGGAGAATCTACTTGGCAGGTTATAAAAGCGAAAAAAGCACTCAAAGTAGAATGGAAAAATATGTCCAAAACAATTATTAAACAAGCGGGTTGGGGTGGTAATGCTACTGATGTATCAATTCCTAGTGGTTTAGAAAATACAATAGATCATAATAAAAATTTAATTGACTATTCAAGCCTACCACTACAAACAGCTCGTAAAAATGGTAATCCAGAAAAGGCATTTAAAGAGGCAGCAAAAGTTTTAGAACGAACCTATACAGCTCCTTTTAGAGCACACAACACTATGGAACCCATGAACTTCTTTGCAGATGTCACTGAAGAGCGTGTGATTCTTTCTGGACCAGTTCAAACTCCTGAAGCTGCTGAAGGTTCTGTTGCTACTCGTTTAAAAATGCCTCGTGAAAAAATAGAAGTTCATCTCAGCAGAATGGGTGGAGGTTTTGGAAGACGTCTCTACGGAAGTTTTGTAGTTGAATCAGCTTTGATATCTCAGCATATGAAAGCACCAATAAAACTGGTTTACACTCGAGAAGATGACATGACCTATGGAACTTATCGTCCTGCATATTCATTAAAATATAGAGCGGCAATCGATAAAGATAATAATCTCACTGCGATTCATGTCATTGGAGGTGGAATTCCTGAAAGTCCTCTCCATGAAAATAGATTTCCAGCAGGGGCCCTTGACAATTATTTAGCAGAGAAATGGGTGATCCCATCAAATATTACCATTGGTGCCTATAGAGCTCCACGTTCTAATTTTAACGCATCGGCAGAACAATCATTCCTAGATGAATTAGCTGAAACACTTGGTAAAGATCCTTTGGAATTTAGATTAGAACTATTAAAAAGAGCTCAAGAGAACCCAGTCGGAGAACGTAATGATTACGATGCCAAACGTTACGCAGGAGTCTTGGAACTCGTTAAGAAGAATGCCAAATGGGGTGCCCAAGACAAAAAAAATCTCAAAAGAGGCGTTGCTGCTTACTACTGTCACCAATCCTATGTAGCCAACGTAGTTGATGTTCGTATGGATGGTAATAAACCAGTAATCGATCAGGTATTTGCAGCGGTAGATTGTGGAATAGTAGTTAACCCAGATGCAGCGATCAACCTTGCTGAAGGCGGAACAGTAGATGGAATCGGAACTGCTATGTACGGCGAATTGAGCTTTGTAGACGGAGTGCCTCAGCAAGACAATTTTGACAAATACAGACAAATTAGACACCATGAAGCACCTAATAAGATTTATGTTGATTTTGTGAAGAGCGATATTGCACCAACTGGAATGGGAGAACCTCCTTATCCTCCTGTTCAAGCAGCACTTGCCAATGCTATCTATAGTGCGAGTGGCAAACGTCTTTATCATCAACCATTTATCCATGAATTAAATTCATAACAAAGCCAAATGATTGAAGTAGAAAAAGCTTTAGAATTAATACATAAAACAGCTGTAAAAAACACAAGCGTTTCTGCAGCTGTTTCTTTTCGTATTTGTGGAAATGTTTTAGCAGATGACATATTTTCACCGATGTCTCTTCCCCACTTCGCTCAATCTTCCATGGATGGCTTCGCATTAAAATCTCATGACTCACTTAATTACAAAGTGATTGGTGAAATGGCTGCAGGGTCCACCAAAACATTTCATTTAAATGCTGGAGAAGCGGTTCGCATTTTTACAGGAGCAATGGTTCCTGCTTCTGCAGACTCCGTTGTAATTCAAGAAAAAGTAAAGTGCTTAGACAAAACCATTCTATTGGAAGAAGCACCTAAACAAGGTCAAAACATTCGTCCTATTGGAAGTATGATGCAGGCTGGAGATCTTGTTTTTTCCAAAGGACATATTCTAAATCCTCCTTCCATTGGACTTTTGCAAAGTATGGGAATTCAATCGGTGCTTGTTTATAACAAGCCTTCAATAGCTATAGTCATAACTGGAAATGAACTCTTAAAATCAGGGGAATCTATTCAAGAAGGAAAAGTATTCGAAAGTAACAGTGTCGTTTTAGAATCGGCCTTAAAACAACAAGGAATTGAAAATGTTAAAGTGTATTATGCTCAAGACACTTTAGAGGAAACTCAAAACACCCTTAAAGAAGCCATAAAATTCGATTTAGTATTAATATCTGGAGGTATTTCAGTTGGCGACTACGATTTTGTGCGTGAATCACTAGAATTTTTAGGAGTACAAGAAGAATTTTACAAAGTGAATCAAAAACCAGGAAAACCCTTGTTCTTTGGAAAAAAAGACTCTAAAATTGTCTTTGCCCTTCCGGGGAACCCCGCTTCTACGCTCAACTGTTTTTATCTGTATGTTATTCCGATTCTCCATAAATTATTAGGAAAAAAAAGCGACGGATTACCTTGTATACAAACCAACATCGATTCAAATATCACTAATAAATTTGGCAGAGCCCTATTCTTAAAAGCTGTTGTTCACGATACCCAAGCCCATATTATTGACGAACACAATTCGGCTTCCTTACTCAGTTTTTCTAAGGCGAATGCCTTAGTATATGTACCATCCTACACAACCCTTATGGAGAGAGGAGCACATGCTAAAACATGGCTGATTTTGAATTGATAATGGATCCAATTTTTTACTTCTTAGCTATTTTGCCTTTTGTTTCCTTCCTCTATTCCAGTGTCGGACATGGGGGCGCCAGTGGTTATTTAGCATTGATGACCCTATTTTCATTTCCCAACGAAACCATGAAACAAACCGCCCTTATCTTAAACTTATTTGTTGCAGGTATTTCATTTTACCAATATTACAAAGCAGGACATTTTAAATTTAAGTTGTTTGCATGGTTTGCCATTGGGTCCATACCAACTGCTTATCTTGGAGGCATTTTTAATATTGATTCTAATTTATATAACAAAATCCTTGGGATACTCTTATTTTTTGCTTTATTAAGAATGCTTTACAAGCCTTCAGCCAGTAAGGAAGTAAAAAAATTGTCCCCTTATAAAGCCATACTTATAGGAGCACTTATTGGTTTCTTTTCAGGGTTAATTGGAATTGGTGGTGGAATTATCTTAACCCCTGTTCTTTTACTATTTCACTGGTCTTCAATGAAAGAAGCGGCTGCAATTTCCGCTTTATTTATTTGGGTTAATTCTTCTGCCGCACTCATTGGACAATTTAGCATTGGAATTGCCTTTTCTTCTTCTTTACTCCCCATGATAATCTTAGCTTTAGCTGGAGGTCTCTTAGGGGGTTATTTCGGTTCTAAAAAGTGGAATAATAAAAAATTAGAATATTTTTTAGTCGTGGTTCTTGCCGCTGCTTCTTTTAAATTGTTAATATTATAATGGATGTAACCCTTACATATTATGGAAAACTAGTAGAAGTGGTTGGAAAATCACAAGAGTTGATTGATGTTCAGGCAATCACTCTCCGAGAGCTTGTATTGTGGCTAGAAAATGAATACCCAGACCTAAAGAAACTAAGTTTGAAAATTGCACAAAACAACGCAATTGGAGAACTAGAAGATAAAATAACCTCCAAAAATATTGATATTTTCCCTCCTTTTTCTGGAGGGTAAACAAATGAAACGCTACAGTAGACATATCGCATTATCAGAAGTAGGCCTTTTAGGACAACTAAAAATCTCGGAATCCAAAGTTTTAGTTATCGGTGCTGGTGGGCTTGGAGCACCTCTATTATTATATCTAACAGCTGCGGGAATAGGAACCATTGGAATTGTTGATTTTGATACAATAAGCCTCTCCAATTTGCAACGACAAGTGCTTTTTAGAGAACAGGATCTTAATTTAAATAAGGCAGACATTGCGAAAGCGCGTTTAAGGGCTCGAAACTCAGAAATAAACATCACATCATACCCTGTTGCACTTTCTACTTCGAATGCCTTAGAAATTTTAAAAACATATGATATTGTAGTGGATTGCACCGACAATTTCAGAGCGCGATATTTAATTAATGATGCCTGTGTTAAATTAAACAAACCCTTTGTCTTTGCTGCAATTTATAAATTCGAAGGGCAATTATCAGTCTTTAATTATGCAGGAGGCCCAACTTATCGTTGTTTGTTTCCCTTACCACCAAAAGCAGGAGAAGTTCCCAATTGTGAAGAAGCAGGTGTGTTAGGTGTTTTACCAGGTATTTTAGGCGCCTATCAGGCAAATGAAGTATTGAAAATAATATTAAACATTGGTGAAGTTCTAAGTGGAAAACTAGTTAGCATTAATCTATTAACCAATCAACAAAAAAGCTTTCAGTTTAAAAAAAACAAACCTCTTATTAAACAAGTTATCCAGGAAGAATTATCTTATATTGAATTAAACGATTGTAAAATAACTCATGAAAAAAAGCATTAAAAATATCTTTGTAGAAGGAGCCATCACCCCTGAAAAAATAGCAAAATCTATTGCAGCTCATCAATCCAAAACAGGAATTGGAGCTCATGATATTTTTTTAGGTCAAGTGAGGGCCGATGAAATCGATGGGAAAATGGTTCAAGCAATTGAATTTTCGGCACAAAAAGAAATGGCCAATCAAATTTGTCATAATATTAAGAGTGAAATTTTCGACAAATACCCCATATACTGTATGCACATTTACCACAGTATTGGGTGGGTAAAGGCAGGTGAAATCTGTATTTTTGCATTTGTTTCTGCAGCCCATCGAACTATCGTTTTTAATGCACTACAAGAAGTAGTGAATAAAATAAAAGCAAAGGTTCCAATTTTTGGAAAGGAAATCTTCGAGGACAAATCTCATCAATGGAAAGAAAATAAATAATTATGGTTGACATTACACATAAGAAAAACAGTCTGCGAATTGCAACTGCACAAGCCATTGTAAAGGTAGGTAGCCAAGCTACTATCGAAGCCATTTACAACAAAAAAGTCCCTAAGGGAGATGTTTTTGAAATGAGTAAAGCTGCCGGTTTATTAGGAGTTAAGAAAACCCCAGAGCTTTTACCTGATTGCCATCCCCTACCAATAGAATTTACTGGAATTGAATATAAAATTATTGGTTTAGAAATTCAGATTAAATGTACCGTTAAAACCATTTATAAGACGGGAGTAGAAGTAGAAGCTATGCACGCTGCCTCTGTGGTAGCACTCAATATGTATGATATGCTTAAGCCTATAGACAAACAAATTAGTATTGAACAAATAAAATTGTTATCAAAAACTGGTGGTAAATCGGATGCTCCAAAAATACAAATAAGTATCCAAGGGGCTGTGATCGTTTGCTCTGATTCTATTTCAAAAGGAGATGGAGAAGATAAAGCAGGAAAAGCGCTTTGTACTTTACTTGAACAACAAGGAGTCTCTATTTCAAACTACGATGTGATATCAGATGATAAGCACGGAATTCAAGAACGAGCAAAAACTCTCACTAATGCAGGTGTTCAACTCATTATCTTTTGTGGAGGCACGGGTGTTTCTCCAAGAGATAACACTCCAGATGCTATAATCCCCCTTTTAGACAAACAACTTCCAGGAGTGGAAGAAGCCATGAGAGCTTATGGGCAGGAACGCACTTCATTCTCCATGTTTTCTAGATCGGTCGCAGGACTTATTGGGGAAAGCTTAGTTCTTTCTCTACCAGGATCTACAAAGGGAGCAACCGAATCTCTAGAAGCGGTATTCCCAAATATATTACATGTGTTCGAAGTAAATAAAGGCAAAAAACATTAATGGCATTGACTACTGACATATTAAAAGATTCCATCGGTAGAAATCATAACTACCTAAGGATTTCTATCACAGAAAAGTGCAATCTTAGATGTACCTACTGCATGCCTGCAGAAGGTGTTCCCCTTTCTCCTTCTCCCGAATTAATGACTGCAAATGAAATTTATGAAATTGCAAAGATATTTGTAGCTAATGGAGTGAATAAGATTCGATTAACTGGCGGTGAACCTCTGGTTAGAAAAGATTTTACTGAAATCATTGAAAAGCTCTCTACACTTGATGTATCCATTGCTATGACCACCAACGCAGTTAATATTGACCGATACATTTCTAATTTGAAGAAGTTCAAAGTATCAATTATTAATGTGAGTTTAGATACCTTAAAAGCCAATCGATTTCAAGAAATGACCCTTAAACCAAACTTCGATAAGGTCATTAAAAATATCTACATGCTAATTAATGAAGGGTTTCAAATAAAGTTAAATGTCGTATTGCTCAAAGGAACAAACGATTCTGAAATCTTAGATTTTATTGAACTGACTAAAGAGCTACCTATTAGCATTCGCTTTATTGAATTTATGCCTTTTGATGGCAACAATTGGGACCGCTCAAAAGCAGTAAGCTTGGAAGAAATAAAGCAATTGGTAAATGAGTCTTACCCTAAAGATGCCGTATTAAAAATAGAGGACGCCCCAAACGATACGGCAAAGAATTACAAAATTAAAAATTTTAAGGGGTCTTTCGCAGTTATTAGTACGGTGACTAATCCTTTTTGTGATTCCTGCAATCGTTTGCGTTTAACTGCTAATGGGCGATTGAGAAATTGCTTATTTTCAGAAAAAGAATCCGATTTACTAACAGCATTTAGAAAGGGAGAATCTATTGAACCCATAATTCAAAAAGCAGTATTAGCTAAAGCTGCTGTAAGAGCAGGACTAGATACCTATGAAAAGTTTGCCGATCCCAATCATCATTCAAAAAATAGATCGATGATTACAATTGGTGGGTAGCTTTTAGAAGTTGCTTATAGCGCTCTGGGGTATCCATATCGACTAATTTTTCACCTCCATTTACTATGCAAACTTTTTCTGAGTGTGCATTTACAACTTTTTTAGCGCCTGAATCTCCTTTTAAGCTACACAATGCATCTAGGTAATGAGCATCGAAAAGCGCAGGAACTCCTCTCCATCCGTTACTAGATTCTGAAACTATAATTTGTTGTTGCCCTTCTTTATAGCAAGTCAAAATTGCTGTAAGATGTTGGGTATCTACTAATGGCTGATCAATAGTGGCTATAAGAATTCCATCGAGCAAATCTTCTTTGGATTGGATGCTTTTTACTGCAAACGCAATGGAAGTACTCATTCCCTCTTTCCAATTATTATTTGTACAAATAGTCACATCTAAATTTTTTATAGTAGGGATAACGATGTCTGCGTAGGCTCCTAATACTACATATACTTTTTGCCCTGTAGCTAATAAATTATGTATTCTTGAAACTATTAAGGGTTCCTTATTCCAACTAAGTAATGCCTTTGAAGAACCCATTCGGGACGAGGCTCCCGCAGCTAATAAAAGGATAGGGATCTTAGGCATGAATAGTTCCTGATTTATCTTTTAATATAATCGGCTCTTGATTTCTAATAATAGATAAAATTTCTGCAATTATAGAGATTGCAATCTCTTGAGCAGATTCCGCCCCAATATTTATACCTGTTGGACCTCTAAGAATCTCTATAAAATCTATATTGACCTCTGGATTAAACTCCAAAAATTGATTGATTAATCGCTCTCTTCGATGTTTAGGACCTAACAGGCCAAAATATGCAGGTGTACAATTTTGTAGAGCCAACAAATACTGAAAGTCTTTATTAAAACTATGAGTCATTAAAACTACTGCTGTTTGCTTGTCTATTCTCGATTTATCAATTTGATTGTATAAGGGGGTAACCAATTGGTGAGCACCTTTAAAGTAATCGATGGTTTTTTGTTCATCTGCAGAGGCCATCACCGTTACTTGCCAACCCACATTAGATGCTGCTTTACAAAGCTGAACTGCATCGTGTTCTGCTCCAATAATTAGCAATTGAAAAATTGGTGGTAGCTCTTGTTCGAAAGCAAGTAGATTAGAATCTGACTTTTTAAAATTATTAAAAGTGTATGAGTTATTATCAATAATTATTTTAGTGCCAATCCCCTCAAAAACTCCAAACTCTTTTTTGTAAAAAGAAACTATTTTAACAGGTCTTCTCGATTCTAACGTAGTATTAAACACACATACAAAATCATCTGAAACTTCAAAAGGCTCAATTAGCAAAAAGATGATTCCCTCACAACCCAAACGAAGTGTTCCGTCATAAGTTATAACCTTAGAGCTTCCCTCCTTAAAAACAGAAAGCGATTGAAAATGCACTTCCTTTTCTACACACCCCCCACTAACCGCTCCAACAGCTTCTCCTTGCTCATTTATGAGCATGCGAACCCCAGGTCTTCTATACGACGAACCTTCTAGTGCTACTACTGAGACCAAAACTGATTTTTTACCTTCCTTTTGCCACTTGTGAGCTTGTTCTACTATAGTTTTAAATTCGTGTGTCATTGCTACGAAATATAATTAAAATTACAGAATTACAGATGAAAATCTTTATTAAAACCTATTACAATTCATCAGAAAATTTAATCATAATTGAATAATGCATAGATTCAATCTCCCTGACCCAGATATATTAGCAAATGATATTATTGAAAACATTGAGTCAAGTTTAAATGCCTTTAAGGAGATAATGGAAACGATTGATGGTAACGAAGAATAAGCCAATGATATTATGTCAACGCCTCTCTAGCTTAGTTTAGGTTATATCTAGATATCACAACCAACTTCAAAAAAGAAAACCGTTTCTATTAAATCCACCCCTCTGCTAGAATCTAATTATGCATCAAAACTTTTTAGGTTTTTAAATTGTACCTGTCCCAAACCTAAGGGATGGGACGCTGGGACAGCTGAATTATTATTATTCTTTTAAGTTCGATTGAATTTATTTACTTTAGATATAACTAATGAGATTTATAATAGATTATAATCTTTATTATTCTATTAATGGGACTTGTGTGCAAATAGTGTGCAAGTGAGAAAACAAAAAAAAGGGCTACATCTCTGTAACCCTTTGTTTATAGTGACCTCGACAGGATTCAAACCTGTAACCTTCTGAGCCGTAATCAGATGCGCTATTCAGTTTAGTTATTGTTAATCAGCAAGTTATAGACAGATTTTTTATTAACTGTCAAAATAACTGTCAAAATGAAAACAATTGATTATCCAAAAGTAACAAGGCTTGATTCAGGGAAAGTTTATGTGTCGTTCAAAATTCAAGGTAAAAGAGTAAGAGTATTTAATGGGAATAAATTTGATTTAGACATAAACCCCAATAAGTATGATTTCAATCAAAGAATTGAGGTTGGTAATTTACTTGCTGCTAAAATTTATGAAAAGCTATTAATTGGCGAAGATTTAATTAAAAAAGCTGAAAGCAAGGTTTTAAGTAATATTGAAGCCTTAAATAAAGCTCTTAAGAGTAAACTTGAGGAAAACTATTCTAAGCACCATAAAACAGCACTTAGTTATACTTACAGGTCATTAGGTAGAAATATTAAGGGAGAAACCATAACAGAAGAGGCTATAAGTAAAACATTATTTCATTTCACAAACCCAACATCCTACAATACTATGAGAAGGTATTTATTGGTGTTATTCTCAGAGGCTGAGAAGTACGGCTTATCAAGTGGATTACTAAATAATTTCAAAAAGAGAAGAGGTAAAGCTAACCTCAACAAACCGTTTGAAGATATCCCTGCAATACTAAACGAAATAAAAGCCTTTAATTACAATTTATATCTATGTTGCATAATGACTTATGGATGTCTTTTAAGACCTCATAGGGAGG
>ENA-OWPI01001994-OWPI01001994.1-marine-metagenome-genome-assembly--contig:-NODE-1994-length-20381-cov-3.239706_pt1 | contig 20381 bp, 16 predicted proteins | sample MGYA00238138_ERZ651775 | MGnify/ENA primary metagenome ERZ651775 (study PRJEB26906, sample SAMN06265043) | marine metagenome | isolation source: Helgoland LTER site | place: Germany:Helgoland, sampling...
CAAAGATCTAAATTTAAGTGGGTTCGGTGCAAACTGTGGAATTGGAGCGCCCGACCTCTTGGCAACAATCAATGACATTTCAAAAAATGTTGATTCAGGTACGGTCGTTATTTCAAAAGCAAACTGCGGTATTCCAGAGTTTGTTGACGGGAATATTATGTACTCGGGAACTGAAGAGCTCATGTCTGAGTATGTGCAGATCGCTATGAACTCTGGCGCAAAAATCATTGGGGGTTGCTGCGGGACTAGCTTTAAACATGTCAAGGCAATGAGAAAAGCAATGGACCAGCACAGTGTTTCATCGCCTCCAACCCTTGAAGAAATTGAACAGAAGGTGGGTGCCATGTCAGAGGGATCAAAATTGATCTTTAAAGGCGACGATTCTAAGCCAACAAAACAGAGAAGAAGTAGGCGCTCTAGAGCTTAGTGTAATTTGTTGTTTAATTCTTTAATCTACTAATTTTCCTTGTAGTATAATTTTTTTTATTCTTAGTAAATTAATGAGTCGTGGCTTCATCGAAAAAACCAATGCCAAAAGAGAAGGGCGTATCCATTATCAACAAAAACCTTCCAAGTTTTGGAAGTGATAAGCAGCTAGAGGCCTCAATAGGCAAGCAGGTGCGAATGGCACGAAAAAATGCCGGCGTAACTCTTCAGCAGCTATCCAAACAGTCGCTGCTCTCTGCAAGCATGCTCTCAAAAATAGAAAATGGTCAGATCAGTGCCTCTCTAAAAACAATTCAGTTGATCTGTCATGCGCTTAACATTTCCATTACCTCATTATTCAGACAGCATGACAAAGATGTTGAGCCCACTTTTATTAAATCAGGTAATGGTTTAACGATAGAAAGGGCTGGCTCTGATGAGAGCAGGCACTACCAGTTATTAGGTCACACTGTTGGAGGCTCTTTAAAGGTTGAACCATGTTTAATTACCATTTCGTCTAGAGATTATGAGTTTCCTGAATTTCAACATAAAGGCGTAGAGTTCATCTATATGCTCAAAGGACAGATGGATTATTTTTATGGCAACAAGGTCTACCACTTCAAAAAAGGGGACTCTCTTTATTTTGATTCTGATACTCCGCACGGCCCTAAAAAGATTATCAGTGATGAGTGCCAGTTTTTAACTGTCATCGCCTCCAATGCCTCTGATTGAGAGTGATCAGTGAGCTTAAAGAAGGTTTTTACTTAAAAATACATCCTTCCATAAATTAAAACTTTTTCAGTTTTTTTTCTTGTTTTTTTATCAAAATTTAGAAGAAAATCAAGACTTTATTTAATTTCTTTAAAATAAAAAAAATTTCTTGACAATGGAATATCAACAGGAGTATACTCCGATATTAATTTACTAAAACCCTTGATATTAAGGGTCATGAAATTGAATCATGTTTGGAGTACTTTCTCAATTCTATATTAGTAAATTGTCTGGTTTTTATTTAGGTTAATTAACTAAGAATCTAAATAAAGTCTACTAGGGGGCAAATCTTAAAAAGATTTTTTTTATTTTTTCGGAGAGATTAAATGACAGATTTAGAACAACACGTTAATGAACCTGGACGCGATAAACTTGTTAAAGAAGTTAAAGCTAAAATCGATGCTTTAGGTGTTACATATGTATATTATCAATTTGTTTCAGTTACTGGCCGTATCGTAGGTAAAGGTATTCCTGCACGTCACTGGGAGAGATTAGCTGAAAAGGGATTTCAATTAGTATATGGCTCAACAGCAAACTTATTCGTTGATCGCCATGGAAGTTATATTGGTTATGGTCCAGAATCATCAGAACTGGTCGGTATTCCCGATCCAGATACTTTCTGCCAACTTCCATGGGATAAGAGAGTCGCTAGAGTTTTTTGTAGACTTTACAGAAACCGCGAAGAGCGTGACAACCCTGGTGCAGCATTAACTTCTGACTGCAGAGGAAATCTCTACAGACAGCACAAAGAATTCCAAGATCAGTATGGTTTAGATATGCGCTGCGGAACTGAGCCTGAAATGATGTGGCTTAAGCGTGGTGAAAATGGTGGAACCGATGGTGGAGTCACAAAGCCAAACTGCTACCACATCGATCAATTTGAAGAGCTTCGTCCAGTCTTTATGAAGGTTATTGAGTACTCTGAGCAAATGGGACTCGACATTATCCAGGGTGACCACGAAGACGCACCAGGTCAGTTAGAGCTTAATACTCAGTTTGATGATGTTCTCAGAAATGCTGACCGCTTAACGACTTATCGTCAAATTTGTGCTCAGGTGGCTCGTGAGTTTGGGTTAATTGCATGCTTTATGAGTAAGCCATTTATGGGTGTGTCAGCGTCGGGCTGTCACCATAACATGTCATTGTGGAAGGGTGGTAAGGATGTCTTTCATCCAGAAATTGCCTCAGGTGATGGAGAGCTTCCTGGAATGCCAGGCGTCTTTACTTATAAAGAGGGCGGTGAAAACACATTTATGCCGGATCCATCTATTGATGAAAAAATGCCTGGCCCAATTGGTCTAAATTCAATTGGTGGCGTTATTAAGCATTTACCAGCGCTAACATCAATTGGCTCTTCGACAGTTAATTCATACCGTCGTCTTTGGGATACAGGATTCTGGGCTCCAATTTTTGCTGACTGGGGTTACCAAAACAGAACATGTGCGCTACGTGTGTCTGCTCCTGGTCGATTTGAGTATCGTTCAGTAGACTCGATGGTTAATCCATATCTAATGGGTTCTGCGCTCCTTAAAGCCATGGGTGATGGAATCGATAACAATATTGATGCGGGTGAAGCAGAAGAGAGAAACATTTACGAAGCCATGGAGGCAGGTAAAGATGTTAAAAAATTACCTATGTCACTTGGTGACGCTATGAATGAGCTTGCAAACGATGAGGTCATCAAGTCTGCAATGCCAGATGAGATGTATAAGGTTTACCACCATTACAAGACCGATGAGTGGGAGCGTTTCAATCACACGGTTACAGATTGGGATATTGAGACTTATTTGGACTGCTTGCCTTAGGCTAGTTTCGATTAAGTTAATTTAGAGTGCCCGCCTGACGGCGGGTAATTTTTAGGGAAAGGGAGATTATTTTATGTGTGGAATAGCGGGAATTATTCATAAGAACGCCGGAAAAGATGTAAACATTGGTGAGCAAATGACAGCAATGTTGCAAGCTTTGAAGCATAGGGGTCCAGATTCAACTGGTTACGCTATGTATGGCGAAGACAATGGGAACCATATCGTTAGGTTTAAAGTTGCTGAGGCAGCTGATCTTGAGGGAAGTTTTGATATACATGCTGCGATTGAAGATAGAATTGCCGCTGTTGTCTCAAGAATGGAGGATTTGGGCGCCAAGATTGTCAAGAAAGAGAGTGCTACTGAGTATTCTCATCGTTACGAGATTCAATTCTCAGGTGATATGAAAAAGTTGGCAGACTTTGTAGAAGATATTGAAGGTGTTGAAATTTTATCAATTGGTAATTCACTTGAATTAATTAAGGATCTAGGTGATGCTGCTGAGGTATCTGAGCAATATGGTCTTAACTCGTTTAATGGTACACACGGCATCGGTCACACAAGAATGGCAACTGAGTCAGATGTCGATATCCGCTCTGCACATCCATACTGGGCTTACCCATTTAGTGACGTGTCTGTTGTTCATAACGGTCAGCTTACTAACTACTGGACTAATAGACGTGCACTGGAACTTAAAGGGCATCGTTTTTCTTCAAACTGTGACTCAGAACTTATAGCAGTTTACATCGCAGACAGAATGAATCAAGGGCAGGACTTGGAGTCAGCTATGAAAGACTCTGTTGAGTACCTAGACGGTGTATTTACTTATCTAGTAGCAACTAGAGACCAACTTGGTATGGCTAAAGACGTTATGGCTGCCAAGCCTATGGTTGTATACGAGGGTGATGATATGATTGCTTTGGCTTCTGAAGAGGTCGCAATTAGAACGTTGTTCGATCATCGCATTGAAACATTTGACCCATATCACGGGGAGGTAAAAGTATGGCAAAACTAAAACAGGACAAGTCTCATGAAATGGGACTTCATGAAGAGCAGTTAAAGGGAAGAACTCAGCAAAGATTTTTCTCGATTGATGAAAGTGAAAATTTGACGTATTTTCATTCCTTTGATGTCGATACAAGCAAGAGTGCCACGATTGATGCGCAAGATATGACACCTAGAGAAATTAACCGTGAGATTAGAGAGTTAATGGAAAAAGGTATTGGCGATATAACTGTAGATAATCCGATGTCAAGACATGGTGTTGGCGTTGGAATCTTGAATCGCCTTAACTTAACTTTTAGTGACAGCTTGGGTTATTTTGGGTGTGGGTTGATTGATGGACCAAATGTTCATATCAAGGGCCGAGTAGGCTGGTCATGTGCTGAAAACATGATGGCTGGAACCGTTGTTATTGATGGTAATGCTGGATCAACATTTGGCGCTGCAATTCGTGGTGGAGACCTCGTATGTAAAGGAAGCGTTGGTGCTCGAACTGGAATTGACCAAAAAGGTGGAACTATTATTGTTGGTGGTAAAACTGGAGCTTTTTCTGGATTCATGATGCAGCGTGGTCGTATGATCATACTTGGTGATGCTGGGATGAACCTAGGTGACTCAATGTATGACGGCACTATTTATGTAGGCGGTGAAGTTGAGGAGCTTGGAGTGGACTGCGTTCCGGGTGAAATGACAGAGCTTGATATTCGATATCTTACTGAAAAATTAGGTAACTACGACATGAAGGCTCCAAATGGTATAGAGAAGATGCAAAAGTATGTTTCTGGTAAGACATTATGGAACTATGACAACTTAGAGCCTAACGAGAAAAAACTTATTCTTTAATCGGACTTTTAACAAATTTAACTAAAGGAAATATTATGAGTGATATAGACGAAAAAAGCAGACTAGGTAAAAGTTTTATCTTTCCTAAGGGTGTGATGGATGACATCCATATCAAATCTGATTTGGGTCGTTACAGAATGAGAGGTTTCTCTCTATTCAAAAAGATCCCGACATGGGACGATTTGACTTTTATGCCAGGAACTCTTACGCGTTTCGTTATCGAGGGCTACAGAGAGAAGTGTTTAACTAAAACTATCATTGGTCCTGAAGCGCCAAGACCGTTAGAGCTTGACATTCCTATCTACATTACGGGTATGAGCTTTGGAGCGCTGAGCTATGAAGCTAAAACGGCTTTAGCAAGAGGTGCAACTATGGCGGGTACTGCAACGTGCTCGGGAGAGGGCGGAATGATCCCTGATGAGAGACGCTATTCAGACAAGTGGTTTTATCAATGTATTCAGTCTCGTTATGGTTTTAACCCAAACCATTTACGTCTTGCTGACAGTGTTGAATTCTTCATTGGACAAGGATGTAAAGTTGGACTTGGTGGCCACCTAATGGGTCAAAAAGTGACAGACCAGGTAGCTGAAATGCGTTCACTACCAGCTGGAATTGACCAGAGATCTCCAGCGAGACATCCAGACTGGCTAGGTCCAGATGATTTGGCTCTTAAAATTGAAGAGATTCGTGAAGCAACAGATGGACAAATCCCAATTCAATTAAAGCTGGGCGCTGCTCGAGTCTACGACGACGTGCGTATGGCTGCTAAAACGGGTTGTGACAGTATCTATATTGATGGTATGGAAGGCGGAACCGCTGCTGGACCTCATCTAGCGACTGAAGAGACAGGCGTCCCTGGAATTGCTGCGATTCGTCAGGCTAGAAGAGCGATTGACGATGTCGGCATGACAGGTAGAATCTCACTGGTTTATGCTGGTGGTATTCGTAACGGTGGTGACGTTGCAAAGGCTGTAGCTTTAGGTGCTGACGCAGTTGCGATCGGTCATGCTTCGCTTATGGCACTTAACTGTAACAGGGATATTCCTGAAGCAGACTATCCTAAAGAAATGGGCGTTAACGCGGGCGAGTGTTATCACTGTCATACAGGTCGTTGTCCTGTTGGTGTTGCGACTCAAGATCCAGTTCTAAGGCAGAGACTAGATCCAGATGCGGCTTCAGAGAGGGTTTATAACTTTTTACATACCTTAGCTATAGAGTGCCAGCTTTTTGCTCGTGCTTGCGGTAAGACAAATATTCACTCACTAGAGCCTGAAGATTTGGCTGCTTTAACTATGGAAGCATCAGCATGTGCTCAAGTTCCTATTGCAGGTTCACAGCATACTGTTGGTCGTCCAGATATGACACGCTTTTAAAGATAGGAGAAATTATGAGCAATAAAGAAGAAGAGTTTGTTGTTGGAGCTGATGGTCTTGACACGGATCGTGAAAAAGATATTGGTCAACATATTGGTTATCGATATGACGTAAACCTTGTTCCTGACCTTAAGTTTATTACTCCTTTCTTGCAGAAGTATATCGACAAGATGGGTTGGAAAGATTTGAACTGGTTAGAGGACGTTCATATGGGTTATGAAGAGGATCAAGCAGCTGTATTTGATAGAAATATCAACGGCTGGGTGACGATTCCTGACTCTATTAAATTACCTGATAATCAGCAAGAGAGGGATATGATTGCCCGTGAACTTTTAATCAAGTTCCAGATGTCAGAAAACCATCCAATGGTAGATCTTAATAACGCTTACCGTAAATTTTAATTATAGTAAGTGAATTAAAAGGGGGAGGTTTTTTGGGAGTCAATCCCTAGAAGTTTCCTCCTTGGTTTATCGGCACCTCACCCCCTGAGGTGCTGAATAAACTAAAAAAGTGCTTTTTGAGTGAAGAGATTATTTTAAAAAATTAAAATAATTAAATGTATACTCAAACATTATTAAAAGGGGTTTTAATTAATGAGAGTTTCAAATATTAGATATGATGGAAATCGTGAAACCTACCAAATACATGGTGGAGAGGCGATTTCGATTGATTTAAAAAAAGGAGACTCAGTCGAAATAGTTGATGTTGAAGGTGATCAAAAGTGCAGCGTTCTTGCATTTGACTCAAAAAAATCTTCTGCTCTTGCATCATTAAATTGGAAGACAAACACATCTTTAAAACCTACGAAAGTTTCTTCAAACGATTGCTCTGAAATGCTTAGAGCAATTCTTGATGCAATTAAGGTTAAACCAAAGGAAATAGAAACTTCAGAGCTTTTTGAAGACTCTAGTCCTGCAGATTCAAGACAATCATTCGATATCAATAATGACCTATTGTGCGTATTTGATGCAAAGGGCGGTCCAATGCAAGTTGATCAGCAGGACTCACCCACAGAAATTTTGATTAACGTTTTAAGAAAAAACCCTACAAAACCCTCTGATCGCCTTCCAGAGCCACTAGCAAAACCCTCTAAAGAGATTAGAGTCAAAGATTCTAGCGCGGTTGCATATAAAGTAAAGGCAGGACAATACATACAAATTATTGATGTCGAGGGGCAACAATGCTCAGATTTTCAGGCCTTTCTAGTTGAAGATTTAAATAATAATGAGGAGTTATGCCTTGATCCGACAGTCACTCGATCTCAGATGCTGGCGAGCTATCCTGCTCCAGGGACCCACGACAAGTTTTATAATCAGAATTCGATTCCACTAGTTGAAGTCATTCAAGATACAGTCTGTCGTCATGATACTTTTGGTTTGGCATGCAATGCCAAATATTATGAAGATAGAGGGTTTCCTGGGCATATCAGCTGTACTGACAACTTTAATAAATCCTTGGCTGAATATGGAGTCAAGCCCAGAAGAAATTGGGCTGCGGTCAACCTCTTTTTTAATACAGCAATTGAAGAGTGCCACTCTTTAACCTCTGATGTCTCATGGTCGAGGCCAGGAGATTATGTACTTTTAAGGGCTGTGGATGATTTGGTATGCGTTTCATCAGCGTGTCCAGATGATACAACTTCGGCAAACGGCTGGAATCCAACTGATATTCATGTTAGGATTTATGATAAGTCCAATAATTTTTCATCGGCAACGGCTTTTAGGCCTGACCCTCAATCCATTCCGACTATGACTAAAGAAACAGGTTTTCACAAGAATACATCAAAATTAACTAAAAACTTTGACAACTATAACGGTTATTGGTTGCCGCTTGAGTACACTAATTTGGGCGCAATTAAAGAATATTGGCAATGCCGTGAAGGGGTTGTCATGATTGATCTTGCTCCACTGAGAAAATTTGAAGTCTACGGTCAAGACGCTGAAGCTTTAATGCAATATGCTATTACTAAAGATGTTCGTAAGCTTGCCATTGGTCAGGTTGTCTATTCTGCGATGTGTTACGAGAATGGGTGTATGGTTGATGATGGGACACTTTTCCGCCTTGATGATAACAATTTTAGATGGATTGGCGGCTCTGACGATGGAGGCAAACTCCTCAGAAAAATTGCTGATGATAGGGGTCTGGATGTTCGAGTCAAGTCTTCCACTGACCAGCTGCACAATGTCGCAGTTCAGGGCCCAAAAAGCAGAGAGACACTCTCTAAAATTATTTGGACTCCAAAACTACAAACCACGATTGAGGACCTTAAATGGTTTCGTTTCACAATAGGCCGAATAGGGGGAGAGTTTGGAATACCTGTAATGGTCTCAAGAACTGGTTATTCTGGTGAGCTTGGTTATGAAGTGTTCGCACACCCTAAAGATTGTGAGGCAGTTTGGGATGCAATTGCAGAGGCTGGCGAAGAGTTTGATATTTGCCCTCTAGGCCTTAATGCACTTGACATATTGAGAATTGAAGCGGGACTAATCTTTGCAGGTTATGAGTTCTGTGACCAGACAGATCCATTTGAGGCTGGTATTTCGTTTACAGTTCCGCTCAAGACTAAAGAGGATGATTTTTCTGGAAAAGAATCTTTAATTCTTCGCAAGAATTCTCCACAAAGAGTCTTGGTTGGGTTAGAATTAGATGGTAATGAAGTTGCGCTCCATGGAGATGGGGTGTATATTGGAAAGCAACAGATTGGAATAATTACAAGTGCAACGCGTTCGCCAATTCTTAAAAAGAACATTGCACTATGCAGAATTTCAGTTTCAGAATCAGACATTGGTAATGAAGTTGAAGTAGGGAAATTAGATGGACATCAAAAACGCTTACCTGCAAAGGTAGTCAGATTTCCATTTTATGATCCTGAGAAAACTCGAGTAAGAATGTAGTTTTCTTAAAGGGAGAAACAATCTTGGAAAAGTAATTGATTTTCAAGAGTGTAAGTATGGTCTTTTTAACAACTTTTGTTATTAAGCAATTTTTTGTTAAATGTTTATTAAATATTTAATGTAACAAAATAAAGGAGAAGTAAATGAATAAGTTTACAACTAAAGTAGCTGCAGCTGCTTTGACGATGACTTTGGCTACGGTATCCGGTCAGGCTATTGCTGACTCATCAAAGCCAATTGTTATTCCGACTCATAACTGGTCAAGCCAAATAGTAATGGCATATGTTATTGGAGGTATCTTTGAGGACATGGGTAACAATGTTGAGTACGTTTCTGCTGACACTCAGGGTGTTTATGAATCGATCCGTAACGGTGACGTAACTATCTCTCACGAGGTTTGGCAATCAACATTTGGAGCGTCATTTTATAACGCTATGGCAAAGGGCGGCCTAATTGATGCTGGTACTCATGCTGCAATGACTCTAGAAGAAGTTGGTGTGCCTCAATGGGTCATAGATGAAAATATGTGCCCAGGACTTCCAGACTATGAAGCGCTTAAAAACTGCGCAGATGTATTTTCAACTGCTGACTCAGGCGGAAAAGGTCGTATCTTAGAAGGGCCACAAAGTTGGCATGGTGATGTTTACCCTAACCGTGTTAAAGCTCTTCTAGGTGATGAATGGATGGTTAAGTTTGCTGGAAGTGGTGATGCACTTTGGGCAGAACTTGACTCAGCTAAGAGAGAAGGACGTGCTACATTGATCTTCAACTGGACTCCTAACTTTACTGATGCTGATGGCTTTGTTTTCATCGAGTGGCCAGAATACTACCAAGGTTGTAGAGTAGCTGACGGTGGTGACGGTGGTTGCGGATCACCTAAAGGTTGGTTGAAGAAAGCTGCGAACTATAAGTTCCCTAAAACTCACCCAGACGCTTACATGGCGTTCTCTAGAATGTCTTTTGATGCCGGTATGATTGGCTCTATGGCCGCACTTGTTGATATTGATGGACACACTCACCAAGATGCTGCTAAGAAGTGGTTAGCTGACAACGAAGACACTTGGAGAGCTATGACAGGTGTTGGAATGTAACAAAAACACTTAATTGTGTAAATATCCTCCTGAGGTCAAACTCAGGAGGAAATACCTCCATAACTATTTAACTAAGTTACACTCTTCTCAATCTTTTCTTTTGATAAAAGTGAACTAACCTAGCTAGGAATGGGGGTTTTTTTTCGTCTGCGATACTTAAAATTACATATAATAAAAGTATATCTATAAGATATATTATCAAATTAAGGAAAACAATTTATGCCTTCACAAGAGCCCGTCGTTAAGTGCGAATCTGTCTATAAAATTTTCGGAGAAAATGCAGAAAAGCTTTTGAAAAGCTCCAATGGAAAGGTTGACGCTAAAGAGTTCCAAGATGCAGGTTGTGTAGTCGGAGTTAATAATGCCTCGTTTGAGGTCTATCATGGAGAAATGCTTGTCATTATGGGTTTGTCTGGTTCAGGTAAATCAACCCTTTTAAGATGCATATCAAGGTTAACAGATACAACTGCTGGGAAAATTTTTATTGACGGTGAGGACCTACTTAGTCTTAACGGTAAGGAGCTCATTGAGCTCAGAAGAAGCAAAATGGGGATGGTGTTTCAAAGCTTTGCGCTCCTGCCCCACAAGACGGTTCTAGAGAATATAGCTTTTCCATTACAGGTCAAAGGCAGCAGTACTCAAGACAGTATGACGCGTGCCATGGAGATGGTTGAATTAGTTGGTCTTGGAGGCCGAGAGAATTACTTTCCAAGAGAGCTATCTGGAGGGCAACAGCAGCGTGTAGGAATTGCGCGATCGCTTGCAGTTGAGCCTGATATATGGTTTTTGGATGAGCCTTTTTCTGCTCTTGATCCATTAATTCGTAAAGAGATGCAAGATGAGTTTTTAAGGCTTCAAGGTGTTTTAAATAAGACCATTTTGTTCGTTACCCATGACTTTGATGAAGCCTTAAGACTCGCAGATCGGATTGCCATTATGAAGGATGGCATTATTGAGCAATTAGATACGCCTGCAAACATTGTTCTTAACCCAGCAACAGAATACGTTCGTAAATTTACTGAAGAGGTTCCAAGGGAAAAGGTTCTCAAAATTGAATCTGTCATGGATCCTGTCGATGACAAGGCAGAGTTGAGTGATCTTCAGGTCTCTAAAGATGCCATTATTGAAACGGTTGCAGAAGAAGTGCTGAGTCAACAGAAGCCTGTTGCAGTGCTTGATGATGATGGAAAGACAATTGGGTTACTGAATTGCTCTACGATTCTTCACATACTCTTCGGTGATCGCTCTGGCGAACAGAAAGACTAAATTATGGATTTTTTAACAAAGAATAAAAAACTAGTTCAGTTAGCTGTAGTGTTTTTTGGCTTCTTTGTTCTAGTTTTAATGACAGGGCAGTACAGCGAAATCATTGATGTTCGCGACGGCTTTACTAATGCAGTTGAGGATGGCAAGATAGTTGCAGTGACTGGGTTTTCAGAGTCCATCAGTATGATTCTGAGTGGGCAGTTACCCCCTCAACTGGTGAGAATACCTCAGCTCAATTTTTTGAATCCTGTTGTCAGTAATTCTGGGATTTATCTATTCGTTTCTTTGATGATAATTCTGGGATTAGTATTCAGAAATTATTATTCAGTTTCTCAATCTAAAATTATTAACCCAGCCGGCTGGCTTAAGGAGAACTGGACAAAGTTGTTCTCCTACTCGATAGTTTCTTTTTTTGCTGGTTTGTTTATTATTCCAACTTTAGTCACTTGGATTTTTGGTAATCCAGGCTCGAGCAGTTTTTGGAATCTGCCCACCATTGTGACTGATTTTGCAAACTTTTTAATGTATGACTGGTTCCCAGTTCAGGTTTATGACCCAGATATTGAGGAATTTGAAGATAAGGCATTAATTTTTCAAATTACTAGGGGCATCTCTGCTGGGCTTTTATTTAGTATTGAGCTAATACGTGAAATTCTTTTAGGTGGAATCAAGACTATTGTTACTTTTACAAGTTGGGACTGGATTGATGAAAACCCATGGGCCGTTTGGCCAGCACTCCCTTGGACTGTGGTTTGCGTAACTGCAACGATGATGGGTTATGCCCTGCAGGGAAGAGGACTGGCTATTTTAGCTGCTTTTTCAACTATCTATATCTCTGTTTTTGGGCAGTGGCAACCCTCAATGGAAACCTTATCGTTTGTGTTAATTGCTGCTCCAGTATCTTTCGTACTAGGCTTATTTTTTGGTGTGTGGTCCTTCAAGAGTAAGACGGTTGAATCTACCCTGACACCGTTTCTTAATATTGCGCAGACAATGCCTCACTTTTCTTACTTAGTGCCAGTCATGGTATTTTTTGGAATTGGAGATCAGGCGGGTGCTATTGCGACCATTATTTTTGCGACTCCTCCAATGATTAGGCTGACATTGTTGGGTCTCAAAAAAGTCTCACCTGAAGTTTTAGATGCTGGCATGATGAGTGGTTGCACTAGTTCCCAGCTCATGTTTAAAGTTCTGATTCCAACTGCTAGGCGTGACATTTTGATTGGAGTAAACCAGGTCATTATGCAATGTTTAGCCATGGCGGTTATAGCATCCTTCATTGGAGCGAAAGGACTTGGTTTTAATTTGTTGCTTGCGCTGAATCAGCTCAGGGTAGGCTTAGCAATGGAGCTTGGTATTTGTATTGTTCTGATTGCTGTATTGCTGGATAAATTGTCACTTGCTTGGGCGAACAAACAGACTGACTACTTTGCAGACCTGCCTTTTATTCAAAGGCATAAATGGCCCCTTTTATTTGTAGTGATTCTCTTTTCGGGTTCAATTATTGCCTACGTTGGTACTTTTGTATTTAATGGGGGTATTAACTACTTCTACTTAATTCCTCACAACAAGGGCGTCACTCTGGAGCCAATATTGCAAGGAGGAATCGATTGGTTTTTGGACACTTTCTTTTTTGCACTTCAAGGCTTCAATGAATGGCTCATCGTAGACGTGTTATTTCCTATGAGGGAGGCCTATTTGTCGATGCCTGTTGTTGCAACATTCTTTTTAGTCATGGGTATTGGTTACATTGTTGGCGGAGTAAGGTCGGCTCTCATTGTTGGATCTTTTTTACTGTTTATTGCCGTTCTGGAGTGGTGGGAAAGAGCCTTAATCACCGCCTATATGGCTAGTTTTGGAGTTATAGTATCTGGCATTATTGGTATCACTGTTGGCTCATTGTGTGCACAAAGCAGAGCTGCAACTAAAGTCATCTTGTTAATTTGTGATACTTTTCAGACGTTCCCATCCTTTGTCTACTTAATTCCCGTAATGATTTTATTTGGAATCACTGATACTTCTGTTCTAATTGCAGTTATTGTTTATGCTACGATTCCAGCAACGAGATATACCGTAGAAGGCCTTATCAGCGTTCCTGAATCACTCCAAGACGCAGGCTCAATGTCTGGAGTGACAAAGATGCAGAGATGGCTCAAGATTGAACTTCCGCTCGCATTCCCTCACATCATTTTAGGAATTAATCAGACTGTCATATTCGCTTTATTTATGGTCATTATCGGCGCCTTTATTGGTACAGAAGATTTAGGTCAATACATTATTAAAGCCTTGTCTGATAAGCAAGGAATTGGTAATGGCCTATTGCTTGGGCTTTGTGTTGCTGCAATAGGACTGACTGTTGATCATCTGATTCAGACCTGGGCGACTCAGAGAAGAAAGCTTTTAGGAATTGACTAAACAAACAATCTGAACTATTCCTAAAATTCAAATCGAATTGAAATTAATTACTAATTTTATTTGTCATTCCATCGATAATAACCATCATGCAAACTAATATATTGGAGATCTTTAAATGAAGATTATTGACGGCAAAACACTGGCTCAAAATCTTAGAAAAAATATTGCAAATGAAGTGAAGCAGTATTCGAGACCTCCTGGCTTAGCAGTCGTTCTCGTGGGGGATGATGAGGCCTCTCAGGTATATGTCAGAAACAAAACAAGAGCCTGCGTTGAGGTTGGCTTTTATTCAGACCAAATTCATAAATCAGCAAACATAACAGAAGAAGAGCTGCTCTCAGAGGTTAGTCGTCTGAATGAAAATCAAACCATAGATGGTATTTTGGTTCAGCTTCCATTGCCGCCCCATATCGACTCGAATAAAATTATCGAAGCAATAATTCCTGAAAAGGATGTGGATGGCTTTAGTAGTGAAAATGTCGGTAAGCTAAGTCTAAATAAGTCATTTATTAGTCCATGTACGCCCAAAGGTGTGATGAAAATGCTTGAATCAATTAAGTATGACTTACGCGGTAAGGACTGCATCATCATTGGCGCATCTAATATTGTAGGTAGGCCCATGTCGATGGAGCTTCTTAATGCTGGTGCAACCGTTCAGGTGTGTCATAAAGGAACAAAAAACATTACAGAAAAAACGAAATCAGCTGACGTCATTATTGCCGCTGCTGGAGTTGCCAACCTTGTCAAAGGGAACTGGGTCAAAGAAGGAGCAGTAGTTATCGATGTTGGAATTAATCGCCTTGAAGATGGAACTCTTGTTGGCGATGTGCACTTTGATGAGGTTAAGAATGTTGCCTCTGCTATCTCACCAGTGCCTGGCGGAGTTGGTCCAATGACGATTGCCGTACTGCTTGAGAATACTTTAATAGCCTATCAAGCGAAACTATAATTACTTCAATTTTTTGACCTAAAAGTTTGAACTTTTGAAGCAACCCAGTGATGAAAGCAATGCGTTGCGCTATCCATTACAGGAGAGAACTTACCTCCATCAAACATCAGTCCATTTCTGCCTCTCTGCATTCCTTCTACCACTCCTATATCTTCACTAAAAACTGTTTTCCAAAAAGAAGCGTTGGTGTCAATTAGCTTTTCTAATTCAGGCATTTCGGATGGATTTTTTGAATAGTAAAGGGATACATGCTCAACGGTTTTACTCGTTGATAATGGTTCGATGATTATTGAGAAGAAATGATCCCTATGAACTCCAAGGAGTACATTGGGATAAAGCGCAATATATTCACTGGTCGTGTCCCACTTTTCTGAGAGATTTTCAAAATCTGGAAATACGTTGCCAATTTCATCTTTGATTTGGTTGTAAACGTGAGATCCTTGTCCTGAAAAATACCCCTTCTCTTCGATATGGTAGTGGTCCTCAATGCTCGAGGTAACATTGAGCTCAGGATGAACCCAGGGTAGGTGGTAACTCTCACAATAGTTCTCCACAGCAAGCTTCCAGTTAGTGTCAAGAGACAACGAGAAAGAGGAACTCTCACCTCCATGAAAGAGTGGCTTATCAAACTCTGACCATCGATTGATTACTTTAGAGGCATATTCCTTAAATTCAGGCGCATTATTGGAGATATTGACAAAGATAATGTCTTGCCATACCTCTGAGCGCATCTCAAATAATCCAAGTTCATTATTTTTAATTGATTCGTGACTATTATTATCAGTTCCCCCAACCATTGGAGTAGCACAGAGTTCTCCATTTAGATTGTAGCACCAGCTATGATAAGGGCAGCGTATGACCCCTTTGATGTTAGTTGGCTCATCAATCAGGATCATTCCTCTGTGGCGGCAAGTATTCTGAAAGACATTGATATTGCTATCACTATCTCGAACCATAATCAGTGGCATGCCAACAAAGTTAATTGGCTTGACATCGCCAGGATTAGGAATATCTTTGCCTGTTCCTATCGCCGACCAATTATCAAACAATATGGATTGTTTCTCTTCTTCAAAGACCTCTCGGCTCACATAATGCTGATTTGGTAAGCCCTTCGCCTTGTCTGTTGAGGTAAGGACATCATCAAGATTACTTAAAGTAGATTCATTCATTGTTATAAAAATTAGGGTTTATATTCAGGGTATGCTAAAGTTGCTACAAGGTGTGTTCTGGGCTTGTCTCCACCATTTAAAGCAGTATGATAACCGCGCGTATCTGTGAAATAGACAGAGCCATCAGCAGGAAGGTGAGTGCAATGATGGTTAACTATAAATAATGAACCAGGATTGGTATAAATGGGGATATGAAGCCTGGGCTCAGGATCCCTATGCCAGGAGTTGCAATTGAAGCTGTCTTTTTCAAGAATTCGAACTCTTCCAATCGGATAGCGAGCAGTTAGCTCGTCATATATTGTTTCAAAGTATGTTCCTCTAAATATATCAACGAGCTCAGAGAATGATGCCTCGTCGACTAATTCGTCTTTAGCAATCTCTTGGTAACTATCATCGACTCGTGTGTAGTATCGACCCACAAGGTCCTTGTCATCATCAACTGAACTGTTTTTTCTTTTGGTCATGGCAAGTGCATGAAACCCGGATGCAGCAGTTTTAAATTCTGCATCAGCTTTAATCTCATCCAGAGACTCCCTTATTTTTTCTATATCAAATTTAAGTTGGAGCTTGACGATGTGCTCATTACCCTTGAAGGATGCAACCGAGTCAATATCAACTTGCTCATTTATGTAAGAATCTAATTCTTTAGTGTCTTCCGAAATGCTCATTTTTAACTCTAAAAAAGGCTTAAATTGTATGAAAATCAAATTAACGATATCATACTATTTCTTGCATTAATTAAAGGACAATAATATTCAATTAAAAAATTGAATATATTTCATGAAATAGAAATTGAACTAAGGTTTAGCTATCAGGAAGTCTCTGAGAATTTTGACATTTTCTGGAAGCAAGTCTTCCTTTTCGCTCATAATATACAGCGCTGAGGGTGCAGGGATTGAGGTGTCTCCAAGGATTACAAGTTCACCACTATCAATCTTAGGTTTACAAAGATGTTTCCAGCCTAAAACAATTCCCATGCCGTCGCTGGCAACTTGAAGGGCAATCATATAATTATTAACGTGAGTTCCTGGTGCAATTTTCCCCTTGTAGCCTAGAGCGTTAAACCATGAAAACCAATTTGACCAATTTTTGTCTTTAGCCCTCAGATGAATTAATGGGGCTTGCGCTAAATCTTCGATTGATGATTGAGGGAATTCTTTAGCGAAAGAGGGACTACATAATGGTACTAACTCATCCTGAAAGAGAGTATGTTTTTGAGTCGACTCGTTCTCAACAAAACCATAACAAATTTTAAGATCAACGGCAACGCCTTGTGAATCCGTGTTGTCTGTTACGTGCTGGTTCACCGGGATTTCAGGGTGCTGCTTCCAGAATTCAGCCAATCGAGGCGGAAGCCACATAAAAGATACTGCTGTCGTAGCGCTAATAATGACCTCTTTGTCACTTGCAGATCTTCTGAGGTTTGCAAGAGTAGAGGAGACTGCAGTAAAGCTACTCTGAAGCACAGCAAACAGTGACTCACCATGATCAGTCAAATTATTACCATGATGCTTTCTATCAAAAAGAGAGAGCCCAAGTTCAGTTTCTAAAAACTTAATTTGGTGACTAACTGCCCCTGGAGTAACTCCAAGTTCCTCTGCAGCACCTTTAAAACTTCGATGGCGAGCAGCCGTTTCGAATGTCGCTAGTGAAGTTAATGGCGGTAATTTATAATATCTACGTGACATAAATATTTCCTTTAGGTTGAATATAAGTATACTTACTTTTCATATTTTGTGTTCAGGTTGAGCCTTTAAATCTATTAATTTAGATAATCAAATGTCAAAAGTGCATATAATCTATATGCTTTAATAGCGCAGTATTTAAAGATTTAATGAAAATATTGACATAACTGAAACCCCTTTCAATGTGTGTGATTAGAGTATAGAACGATTTTTTTCATGTTTGTAGAATTATTTTCAATTCGATTTGAATTTTTTAACCTATCAGCACTTTCAAAATATTGATAATTATGCTTACAAAAAATCATTTATATGTTTGTTTAAAATTTCACGAAAAATAAAATCACAAGGAGATTAATATGTCTTTACCAACTCAAGCCGAATACGTTATTGCTGGCGCAGGAATTCATGGATTGTCAACTGCATGGCGTCTAGCTGAACGTTTAACTGAAAAGGGTGAGAATGTTGAAGGTCGAATCGTAATCATTGATAAAGCTGATCGAGTTGCTGCAGGTGCAACAGGTATTGCTTGCGGCGTTGTTCGAAATAACTATTTTCAGCCCGCTATGCGTAAGCTCATGGCTCATTCGGTTAGTATCTGGGAAAGTGACCCAGAGGCTTTTAGTTACCATGCAAATGGTTATATGCAAATCTCATGTGAAAAGATGAGAGAAGATGTGAAACAAATTCATGCTGAGCAAGCTGCAATTGGCTACGATAGTGTCTTTATTGAGGGCGAAGAAGAATCTCGTGACTACATGCTAAACCTCTTTGAGGATTGGCAAGCAGAGGGCATTACCTCTGTTCTTCACGAAAAACCAGGTGGCTATGCGAACAACGTAAAGGCTATGGAAGGACTCTCTAAGAAGGTATTGGACCTAGGTGTCACTGTTGCACTTGAGACAGAAATAACTGGCTTCGAAACAGCAGGTAAAGGCCAAAGCGTTACGGCTGTTGTAACGAATAAGGGAACCATTCAATGTGATAATTTAATTGTTGGAGCAGGGCCTTGGGTTCGTGATTTTTGGAATATGCTGGGTTTGCCCACTCAAATTGAGCTCAAAGATTTAGAAGGGCAGGTCCATGAAAACATCGATATGTGGCGTTTTTGGCAATTGGAAGAGGGTGTTCTAGAAATTCCACCTGAAACTTTGGTGACGAATGATGGAAAGATACCACCTGTTCTCCATGTGGATACTGATGCGCCATTATATTCAACAGTTGATGGATCACTCATTACGGATCAAATGTGGGGTATTTACTATAAACCTGACTGGGGTTTTGGTGGTATTCAGGGCGGCGCTTCACCTTACACAGTGGATACGCCTGTAAATGAAGTGGCTATAGACCCATACGGTCCAGAGAGTAAAGAGTTTACAGCAAGTAAAGACTTTCCTGAAATGTGGGTTTCAGCGCTTGCACATTGCCACAAGAGGTTTGAAGGGATGATGCCTCACTATCATAAAGAGCCTTCGGGCGGCATTGGTTGTTTCACTCCAGACAGTTTCCCGGTCATTGATACGTTTAATAATAATGTGACGATCATTGCAGATAGTAACCATGGTTATAAAATGTTGGGAGTTGGTTGTTTAGTTGCTGAAGAATTACTTGGCGAAAAACAAGAGCTTCTAGAGCCATTTAGATTTAGTCGATTTAAAGAGGGTAAATTACATCCAGTTTCTAACAGTCCGTATCCTTGGAGTTAAATTGTGAGTAAAACTCGTTATTCCGCCTTTAAAGTTTTAAAGGAAGCATTAACAGGCCATAAAGGCTGGGAGCCAACTTGGCGTGATGCTGAACCTAAAGCTGATGGTTATGATGTCATAATAGTTGGTGGAGGTGGTCACGGCCTAGCGACTGCTTATTACTTAGCTAAAAATCATGGCATTACTAATGTTGCTGTCCTAGAAAAAGGATGGATAGGCGGAGGTAATGTTGGAAGAAACACAACCATTATTCGTTCCAACTACTTGTTACCAGGTAACGAGCCTTTTTATGAATTATCGATGCAGCTTTGGGAGAATCTTGAGCAAGATTTAAACTACAACGCAATGGTTTCACAGCGTGGAATTATGAACCTAATTCACTCGGATGCTCAGAGAGATGCCTTTATTAGGCGAGGTAACGCGATGCTTTTTGCTGATGCAGGCTGCGAGTTCATTGAGGCTAAAGAGGTTAAAGAGAGATATCCATTCTTAGACATGGACAATCCAAGATTCCCAATTAAGGCGGCTCTAGCTCAGCCTCGCGGTGGAACGGTAAGGCATGATGCCGTTGCCTGGGGTTATGCAAGAGGCGCAAGCGACTTGGGTGTTGATATTATTCAGAACTGTGAGGTTACTGGTTTTAATATTGAGAATGGTAAATGTTTAGGTGTTCAAACTTCTAAGGGTGAAATAAAGGCGGGCAGGGTTGGTGTTTGCGTTGCTGGCTCATCTGGCAGAGTAATGGCCAAGGCAGGCATTAAGCTTCCTATTGAAAGTCATGTACTTCAAGCCTTTGTGACTGAAGGACTTAAGCCAGTTATGGATAACGTAATTACGTTTGGTGCTGGACACTTTTACTGTTCACAGTCAGACAAGGGAGGGCTTGTCTTTGGCGGTGATATTGACGGTTACAACACATACGCTCAGAGAGGAAATCTCCCTGTTGTTGAAGATGTATGCTCTGGAGGAATGGCAATTATGCCATCAATAGG
>ENA-OWPI01001997-OWPI01001997.1-marine-metagenome-genome-assembly--contig:-NODE-1997-length-20321-cov-3.609119_pt1 | contig 20321 bp, 18 predicted proteins | sample MGYA00238138_ERZ651775 | MGnify/ENA primary metagenome ERZ651775 (study PRJEB26906, sample SAMN06265043) | marine metagenome | isolation source: Helgoland LTER site | place: Germany:Helgoland, sampling...
GTAATAATCTCTCTCAGCAGGTAGAGGCCGATGCCCGTGATAATCTTGGCGACTTGGTATTCAAAACGGTGATTCCAAGAAATGTGCGCTTAAGCGAAGCACCATCCTTTGCTGCGCCGGTCCTGACTTACGACACGCTATCCAAGGGCAGCATGGCATATCGTGCGCTGGCAAAAGAATTAATCGCGAATAACACAAAATTACGCAAGGGCTGACGCAAATGGTTGATAAAAAAGCGAAAAATCGGAGTCTTGGTCGCGGGTTGTCGGCATTGATGTCAGATGTAAATCAGGAAATCGCGCCGCCGCCCTCGCAAACACCACGCCGTCCCGACCTCTTCGTTCCCGTTGAGCAGGTCCGTCCCAACCCTGACCAGCCGCGCCGCGCGTTCAACAAGGACGCACTCGAAGAACTTGCGAGTTCCATCGCCGAAAAGGGCGTTATTCAGCCTCTCATTGTGCGTAAACATCCAACTGAACCGAACGTCTACGAGATCGTAGCGGGCGAACGCCGTTGGCGCGCCTCTCAGATCGCCAAGCTTCATGAAATTCCGGTTATTGTCCGTGAATACTCTGACACAGAGGTTCTTGAGGTCGCGATTATCGAAAACATTCAGCGCGCCGACCTTAACCCTGTTGAGGAAGCGACAGGGTACCGTCAGCTGATAGACAAGTTTGGTCATACTCAAGAGAAGCTAGCCCAAGCGTTGGGCAAAAGCCGAAGCCACATCGCAAACCAGATGCGGTTGCTGTCTTTGCCGGACGAAGTTTTGGCGCTACTCAATAAGGGCGAGCTGACAGCTGGGCACGCGCGCGCTTTGATCACCGCTGAAAATCCAGCTTTGTTGGCGCGAGAGATTGTGAAAAAGGGTCTCTCTGTCCGCGGAGCCGAGCAGCTTGTGAAGAAAGAAAGCGCCCCCGCGCCCAAACCACGCACTGCGCGTAAACTCGACAAAGATGCTGATACGCTTGCCCTTGAGGCCGATCTTTCAGCGGCGCTTGGAATGAAAGTGAGCTTGAATCACTCCGCTGGTGGCGAGTCTGGACAAATCACAATCCGCTATGAAACCCTCGATGAGCTTGATGGGCTTTGTGCAAAGCTGAGTTGATCAGTTCGGGCGGGACCAGATAAACAACAGCACACATCCAAGCGTGAGAGCTTGTATGGCGAGCAGTGTAAGCTTTAGTCCGATCAAAACAGAGAGCATGAAAACCGCAACAATAGAGACGGTTGCCATGCGTTTCGCGCGTAAAGAGATAGCCCCGCGCTCGCGCCAGTCCATGATCGATGGGCCAAACTTCGGGTGCATAACGAGCCAATTGTGAAGGCGCTCTGAAGAGCGAGCAAAACAGAAGGCCGCGAGCAAGAGAAATGGAACTGTTGGTACGAGCGGCAGAACCACACCAACAAAGCCAGCACCAAGAGACAGCACTCCAAATATCAGCCAAACAATACGCATTCAGTCTTCCAACAGCTTGCTTAGCACTGAATTTAGCACAAATCGGCCCTTCTCGCTCGCGATAAGCCTGTCCCCCTCTCGGGCCACCATCCCGAGCTCTAGCAGCTCCGCGAGCGCGCTCGGCTTTAGCTTCCGTTTGGCAAGAGCCTCATAGCGGTTCAGACTAACGCCTTCAGACAGGCGCATCCCCATTAGCAAAAGCTCTGTTGCTTCGTCTTCATGCGTCAAGATTTCGCACGCCTTATCACCTGTTCCGCGCTCTGCCGCTTCGAGCCAGGCGTTTGGTTGCCGGTAAGCCTCTGTGGCGCAGCGCGCAGCCATCGGGGTGATGCGGCCATGTGCCCCTGGCCCAATTCCGACGTAGTCCCCATAGCGCCAATAGATCAGATTGTGTCTACATTCGGCGCCCGTACGGGCGTGGTTCGAAACTTCGTAGGCAGATAGGCCAGCCTGTCCACAAACATCTTGAGTGATTTCATACATCTCTGCTGCATCGTCATCGTCGGGCAGATCTCGCAGTTTTCCTGCGTTGTATCTGTCGCCAAAAGCGGTGCCTTGCTCAATGGTGAGTTGATAGAGCGAAAGATGGTCAACAGCGAGCGCCAAGGCTTCGTTTAACTCCGCACGCCACGCCTTGGGCGACTGCCCTTGTCGCGCGTAAATCAGATCAAAGCTGACGTTCTCAAAAGTGTTGCGTGCAATTTGAAAGGCCGCTTGTGCTTCTTTAACGTTGTGTATTCGCCCCAAGCGCCGCAAATCAGGATCGTTCAGCGCCTGAACACCCATAGAAATGCGGCTAACGCCTCCCTCTTGATAGGCCCGAAATCTCCCTGCCTCGACCGAGCCGGGGTTTGCCTCAAGCGTCACTTCCAAATCATTGGCCACAGGCCATGTGGCTTTGATTTTGTCGATGACCCCCGCAACAACATCTGGGTTCAACAAGCTTGGCGTACCGCCACCAAAAAAAACGCTAGAAACAACACGCCCTGGTAGCTCTCTCCCGTAGCGCTCAATCTCTGAAAGATAGGCTCTAAGCCAGCGCAACTGGTCGATTTCGCGCACAACATGACTGTTGAAGTCGCAGTAAGGGCATTTGGCCTCACAAAACGGCCAATGCACATAAATGCCGAAGCCGCCATGTTCCCAATCGCTACTCAAAGCAGCGCTTCACGAGCTTATCAAAAGCATCCTGCCGATGGCTCATCGCGTTCTTTTCTGCGGGGTCCATTTCCCCGAAGGTTTCGCTTTTGCCCAAGGGCTGAAACATCGGATCAAATCCGAAGCCATCTACGCCACGCAGAGGCCAAACAACCTCTCCCTTTACCTCACCTTCAAAGATTTCGTCGTGCCCGTCAGGCCAAGCAAGGCACAGTGTCGCCTTAAAAGCCGCAGTCCGTGGAAACGGCGCCATCTTGGTGTCGAGCAAGGTCCAGACCTTTTCCATCGCCATACCAAAGTCGCGCCCGTTTGGCGTTTCGGCCCAGTCGGCAGTGTAAACGCCAGGTGCACCGCCAAGTGCATCCACAACTATCCCACTGTCGTCGGACAACGCGGGCAGGCCCGTCGCCTTCGCGGCAAAATGAGCTTTGATCCGCGCATTGCCGACAAAAGTATCTTCGGTTTCATCTGGCTCTTCCAGTCCATGCTCCGCCGCCGAGCTGACCTTGACGCCAAAAGGCGCAAGAAGCTCGGCGATTTCACGTAGCTTGCCTTTATTGTGGCTCGCAATAACCAGATGGTCTCCGTCAAACTTACGCACTGGTCGCTGCCTTCTGAAGCATAACAAGTTCGCTCACGCCTTTTTCGGCGAGGTCCATAAGCTCGTTCATTTGTGCGCGGCTAAAGACTTGGCCTTCCGCAGACATTTGAACTTCGATCAGTTTTTTGGAGCCTGTCATAATAAAGTTTCCGTCAACACCAGCTTCGCTGTCTTCTGGATAGTCCAAATCAAGGACAGACTGGCCTGCATAGATCCCGCAAGACACAGCTGCCACAGGGTCAATCAGCGGATCGGTGATCACAGCGCCTGTTTTCATCAGTTTGTTCACTGCCAGCTTCAGAGCAACCCAACCGCCTGTGATCGCAGCACAGCGCGTGCCGCCGTCGGCTTGGATAACGTCACAGTCAATTGTGATCTGGCGTTCACCAAGTGCAACACGGTCAACACCCGCGCGCAACGAGCGGCCAATCAAGCGTTGGATTTCTACAGTGCGCCCGCCTTGCTTTCCGGCTGTCGCTTCACGGCGCATACGGCTTGTAGTTGAGCGTGGAAGCATCCCGTATTCTGCGGTGACCCATCCGAGGCCTGAGCCTTTTACAAACGGCGGCACGCGCTCTTCCAGTGTCGCGGTACAAAGAACATGTGTGTCTCCGACCTTGATCATGCAGGAGCCTTCCGCATGTTTCGTTACATTTGTCTCGATGGTTACATCGCGCATTTGGTCTAGGCTTCGGCCTGAAGGTCGCATTACAAAATCCTTTTGTTGTTCCCGTTGGGATACAAGGCCCAAGCCCCATAACACAAGCCCGATTGACCTTTCGGAGCGCGTGGTTCTTTAATGCTGCGCGAGGAAAGCCCAAATGAGTGACAATTCACAGCTTCTATCCGAAATGAACGATCGTACGCGCGAAGTCTTTCGACGCGTCGTGCAGGGCTATCTGGATTCAGGTGATCCTGTCGGTTCGCGCACCCTCACTCGCACAATGAGCGAAAAGGTGAGCGCGGCAACCGTGCGCAATGTTATGTCTGATCTTGAGTTCATGGGTCTTCTTGGCAGCCCTCATACAAGTGCTGGCCGCATTCCAACGCAGCAAGGCTTGCGCATGTTTGTTGACGGCCTTCTCGAAGTGAATGAGCTTGAGACAAATGACCGGCAACGCATTGATGAAACAATGGGGCGCAACTCTGGCGATGTGGGCGGGCTACTTGACCGTGTCGGCGCCGCGCTTTCGGGTGTTACACAGGGCGCATCGCTCGTTCTTGCACCAAAGCATGAAGCAGCGATCAAACATATCGAGTTTGTCCCCCTTGCAGCGGATCGCGCACTTGTTGTTCTGGTCTTCTCCGATGGCCATGTTGAAAACCGTGTCTTCAATCCGCCCTTGGGCGCAACCCCAAGCTCAATGCGCGAAGCGGCAAACTTTCTCAATGCCCTCGCCGAGGGAAAGACCCTCACAGAGCTTGGCACAACCATCCGCCGTGAAATCGACAGCCGCCGCCAAGAGATCGACGTTCTGGCGCGCCAATTGGTCGATAGCGGCCTCGCGGTATGGGAAGGCCAGGGAGAAAGCTACGAGCGCCTGATTGTCCGGGGCCGTTCCAATTTGATTGCTGAGTCCGAGACAGAGGGTTTTGAGCGCATCAAAACCCTGTTTGATGACCTTGAGCGCAAGAGAGATATCGTCGAATTCCTCCAACTCACCGAAGAGGGTGAGGGTGTGCGCATTTTTATTGGCTCAGAGAACAAACTTTTTTCACTTTCGGGTTCCTCTTTGGTTGTCTCTCCATATATGAACGCTGATCGAAAGATTATCGGCGCTGTCGGCGTCATAGGGCCCACGAGGCTGAACTATGGCCGCATTGTTCCGATAGTCGATTATACAGCGCAGTTGGTTGGCAAGCTTATATCCAACCAAAGTTAAAGGTGACGACATGGCAGATCGCAGAGAAGACGATTTCCTGGATGATATCGAGCAGGCCGAGCTGGACGAAATGTCCGAAGAGCTCTCCGAGCCGCTCCCTGAAGAATACGAGCTTGATGAGCTTCGCGCCGAGCGTGACGCGCTCAAAGACAAGTTCATGCGTGCTTTGGCCGATGCTGAAAACGCGCGCAAGCGTGGCGACAAAATGCGCCGCGACGCCGAGCAATACGGTGGCTCAAAGCTCGCGCGTGATATGCTTCCAGTCTATGACAACATGAAGCGCGCCCTTGAAGCCGCCACAGAAGAGCAGCGCGCAGGTGCCGCCGCCCTCATCGAGGGTATCGAGCTGACAATGCGCGAGCTTCTCAACGTTTTCAAAAAGCACGGTATGACTATCATTGCGCCGCAAGTTGGTGACAAGTTTGATCCAAACATCCACGAAGCGATGTTTGAAGCCCCTGTCCCTGGCACAAACGCGGGTGATATCATTCAGGTTTCGACAGAGGGCTTCATGCTGCACGATCGTCTCTTGCGTCCGTCGCAAGTTGGCGTGTCGTCTATGCCCAAGTCCTAAGCAGTAATTCGGGGCCGCCCTGCGGCCTCGACAGTCACCAGGCCTTCGACAAAAATCTCGCGTGCTTCTGCTTCGCTGCGGCGCAGCTCTCTTGTCGCAGATGTTTCTATATCGTCTGCTCCCGCATCCTTTGCTGCCTGAATAACAGTGGCGCGCAGCCAGTCTTCGGCGGCCTTTAGCGCGGGTTCAAGCTCGGTAAAGTCTTCTGGTCCCGTCGCCGCATGAAGGCGGTAAAGCCCCTCAGATGGGCTGGTCACAGACAGGCTCCGCCGCATCGTCACTCGCCCGACAACCGCGCCAAGCGCATTCGCCACGCCCGCATGCTCTGGTAGGATCATCTCACAGCCGAGTTTGCCACCCACATCAGGATAATATGTGCTCGCCGAAGCCCCTAGGCCCACAACCGGCACATTTACTTTTGCAGTCAACGCGATAAGCCCGCTGTGTCCAAGGAGCGCTGCGCGTAGCAATTCGTGCCGTGCCAGCCTTGCGGGCTCCGTTTCGAACGTTTCGGCCTCCTCGGCAAAAACAGTCTCTAACAAGGCCAAACTCGTCTGTTCTGTCATCTGATCAAGGATCAGCCGCGCCAGTGTTTCCGGTTCTCTGGCCAGTCGCTCCCCGTCGCCCTTACGGCGGCGGCAGAACAACTCAAGCGCAAGATGTGCCGCCTCTGCGTCCCAGCTGTCGAGCAAGCCAAGCACATGGCTCGCGTCCGAGGGCGTCACGCCAGAGACTTGAACTATCCCCCGCTCCACAAGTCGGCGGATGCTTTGTGTCTCAATACGTGTACGGACCACTTTGCTCAGTGGCATCACGCCCTCAACCCGTTCCAAAACGGCCTCATCGCGGGGTGCAAGTCCCGCATGGCTCACGCCATCCACCCGCTTAATGAACTTCCCGTCAAACTCGCTTGGCGCAGGCGCTCGCAACTGCGTTTCCATTGTGCTTTTCACAAGCTCTGGCGCATCAAGCGCAATCAGACTCACGGGCAAAACCCGCCTTGGTCCAAGCGTCAGCCCGCCCTTGAGCCCCTCGGTGATAAAGTGCACTTCGCTGTCACCGCCGAGTCCACTTGTGCGCATTGCCACGGCCTCAACCATGGTGCGATAGGGCCCCACGCGCGCACCCTCGGGGTCAATCTTGGGCCGCCCGTCGCGCAAAAGCGCAATGTCGGTTGTCGTGCCGCCAATATCACTGACCAGCGCTTCCTGTGCCCCCGTCATCCATTGCGCGCCGACAATTGAGGCCGCAGGTCCGCTCAAAATTGTCTCGATTGGCTTTTCCCGCGCCTGTGCTGAAGAGATCAGCGCACCATCGCCGCGCACAACCATCAGCGGCGCAGTGATTCCGAGGTCGCGCAGCCCGTCTTCGGCCCGCACGATCAGCTTGTCGATCATACCGATCAGCCGCGCATTCAGAAGTGCCGTGAGCGCACGCTTTGGCCCGTTGAGCTTCGCAGACAGTTGGTGTGACGCGGAGACAGGCGCGCCCGTCGCTTCGCGGATCATTTCCATTGCGCGCAGCTCATGGGCTGGGTTTCTGGTGGCAAATTTACTTGCAACCGCAAAGGCAGACACGCCAGAAACAGTCTCTAACCATGCCGAAAGCCCAATTTCATCAAGCGTATGCGCTTGGCCACCAGCGTGGTCGTGGCCGCCTGTTAAAACGATCTGCGGATCGCCCTTGAGCGCCTCATTCAGCCCATGCTTGGCAAGGTCGCTTTCAGGAAATCCGATATAGACAAGCCCGACTCGTCCGCCCTGCCCTTCGACAAGTGCGTTGGTGGCTAGAGTGGTTGAGAGCGAAGCAAGACCGATTGTTGAGGGATCAACCCCGGAGGCATCCAGCACCGCCTGCACAGCCTTGCCGATTCCGATGGCTAAGTCATGCCGCGTGGTCAAAGACTTGGCGGAGGCGAGGACTTCTTCCTCGTCGCGCAGCAAAACTGCGTCGGTATATGTTCCGCCTGTGTCCACACCTAGCAAAATAGCCATGTCGCCTCCAAATCCTGTTCGCCCTACGGGTTTAGCGGCTTAGCCCGCTTCGTCCTGCCCGTTTGCGGCGCTTTTCAGTCGCTTGCAGGCCCAGTCCGCCGCGTCACGGACAGTTTCATCGTTGTCATTCAGCAGGTGTTGCGCGCACTTCAGAAGGTTTGTGCTTCCCGAGTTGCCGACTGCATAGAGCACATTGCGCACAAACCTGTTCCGTCCGATCCGTTTGATCGGACTGCCAGAGAATTTTTCGCGAAACGCTGTGTCATTTAGCATTGCCAGCTCCGCCAATGGCGGACTTTGCATATCATCCCGCGGCTTTAGCTGCATATCTCGGGCATTTTGCGCAAACTTGTTCCAAGGGCAGACAGCAAGGCAGTCGTCGCAGCCATAAATACGGTTGCCAAGAAGCGGGCGCAGCTCTTCGTCGACAGGCCCGTGGTGTTCGATTGTCAGGTAAGAGATACAGCGCCGAGCGTCGAGCTGATAAGCCGCAGGAAAGGCTCCGGTCGGGCAAACGTCCAAACAGTTGCGGCAGCTTCCGCAATGGTCCTGTTCTGGAGCGTCCTTCGGCAGATCGAGCGTGGTAAAGATAGACCCGATAAAAAACCAGTTGCCAAGCTCACGGCTCACAAGGTTCGTGTGTTTGCCTTGCCATCCAAGCCCTGCGGCTTGCCCCAGCGGTTTTTCAGGCACAGGTGCGGTATCTACAAAAACCTTCACTTCGCCACCCGCCTCCGCGATCAGCCAGCGGGCCAAACGCTTCAGCCCTTTTTTGACGAGGTCGTGATAATCCTTGTTTTGGGCATAAACAGAGACTGTCCCTGCCTCTTTCTGGGTCAGCGCCTCCAGTGGGTCCTCCTCAGGCGTATAGCTGACGGCCAGCATGATCACAGAGCGCGCCTCGGGCCAGAGCGCCGCAGGATTTCCGCGCCAATGGGTCCGCTCGGCGAGCCAGCCCATTTGCCCGTGATATCCCTTTTCAAGGAACGCATCGAGCCGCGCAGGAACGTCGGGCACAGCGTCAGGCGCGCAAATCTGGCAGCCGTCAAAGCCCTCGGCCCTCGCCTGTTCGCGCAGCTTATTTGCCAGCGCGTCCATCGGGCTCAAAAGTCGAGGTCAGCATAATGTGGAGGGGGCGGAAAGCCTGACACTTGGTCTGCCAGAATAGAGCGGAACGCAGGCCGCGACTTGATCTTTGCATACCAGTCTTTGACAGTCTCGGAGCGGTTCCAGTCGACATCCGAGATATAATCAAGCGAAGAGAGGTGCGCCGCCGCCGCAAAGTCCGCGAGCGTCATTTCATTGCCCGCAAGCCAGCGCCGCTGCTCCAAAAGCCATGTCATGTAATCCAGATGAAACTTGATCGCTTTCGCGCCAGCTTTCACGTTTTTACTGTCAGGATAGCCCTGCCCCATCACCTTCTTGTTGACGCGCTCATAGACAAGGTTTGCTGTCACTTCACTGTGAAACTTGTCATCAAACCAGCCCACAATACGGCGGACTTCGTAGCGTGCCTCAGGCGCGCTCGGCATCAAAGAGACTTCGGGGTAGACTTCTTCAAGGTACTCGCAAATCGCGGCACTCTCTGAAAGCGTGCGTCCGTCAATCTTCAAAACGGGTACTTTAGCCGCTGGGTTGCGGCGCAAAAAATCGCTGTCCTTCTCCCAATAGCGCTCCTCGATCAACTCGCATTCAATCCGCTTTTCAGCGAGACTCAGCCGCACCTTGCGACAAAACGGAGAGAGAGGAACATGAAATAAAGTGGCCATAACAGATGCTCAAAGATTGGGACTGTTCTTCAATGCAACTTTAGCGGCGAAGTTTCAACTCTCGAAACACTTGGCGCGCCCGTCTCGGCGGATTGTTTCAGCGCCGTCGCGGATCCGAGCGGTACGCTTTCGAATATAGTTTGAAGGCTTGGAGGCCGAGCGGTCTTTTGGGGCTGGCAGGATCGCGGCAAGCCGTGCCGCCTGCAGCGGACTCAGCTTGGCTGGCGTTACACCAAAGTAATGCTGTGCGGCTGCTTTCACACCAAAAACACCCTCATCAAATTCTGCGATATTGAGGTAGACCTCAAGGATACGACGCTTTGGCCAGATCAGTTCCACAAGCGGCGTTAGTACAGCTTCAAGCGCTTTCCGGCTCCAGTTGCGGCCGTGCCAAAGATAAGCATTCTTCACGACTTGCTGTGTGAGCGTCGAGGCGCCTCTCCCTGTCCCGTCCGCGAGCGCCGCACGGATTGCATTCATATCAAAGCCCCAGTGCGCGCAAAAGTTTGCATCTTCGGCCGCCACAACAGATCGAAACATCACAGGTGCGATTTCGTCAGCACTTACCCAGCTCTGCTTGATCCCACCGAGACGCGCCGCTTCTTGGCGCATATATATCCCCTGCGGTGGCGCAAAAAAGCGGTGCGCCGTAACAGTTACAAGCCCCAAAATCACCACCAACAGACACAGCCTAATAGCCCACCGCTTGAGCCAGCGCATGGGCTGAAGCCTAGGCTCCTGTTTCGCATTGGGTTTCGTTCTTTTCGCCACGTTGCTTATATACGTTGCTCTGGGCGCGCAGGAAAGCTTCAATCAGGCCGCTAGTAAACCGGCCTCAAAGCCGCGCAGTTCCGGACGGGCCAGCTGCCAGGTCTCGCTGTTCTCTACGAACAATTCAGGAAAGAGCTCGGCGAGCTCCGTTTCGGCGTCTGTCTCGGCTGCGCGCTTGGCGTGTCCTGGAAAGTAGCTCTCCGAGTAAACGCCATGCGCCTCGATAATCTCGTGCGCGTCAAACAGCAAATGCATGTAGCAAACGCCGCCGTCGTTCTGGCGCGTAATACTTGTGCCGTTCACAAGGTGCTTGGCCGCGATCAGAACTTCGCTCTCGCCTGTCAGGAGCTCGGCTTGCCAGCCCGTCACAAACATTCTGTGCTCTGGAGAAACCACAAGAACTTCGGTGTTTCCGATGGCTCCAACCTCAAATCTTACAGGGGTATGCTTGCCTGTATGTCGCAAGACGGTCTTTCCAATCCAGCGGATAGGTTGCGGTGGGCCATCAAGAGTTGTGACAAGGTCGCCCACGCTCAGGCTTTCAACAGGAACGGCGCCATAAGGCGTTTCAATCGCTGTTCCTTCGGTAAAACATGCGGGTCCAAGCTCGGGGACAAAGAGCGGCCCCTGTGGTGTCACAAAGGTCGAGCTGACAAATGTTCCGCTTTTGAGGGGCTGGCCATCTTCAGGGGTGAAAAAGCGTTGCCCGTTGGCCATGTAAAAAGTCGTGCCAGTGTAAGTTACATTCCCCACACCCGGAACATTGACCGTCACGGTATCGCCCGAATAGGACTGCGAGATATCAATCCCGTTGATGCTGTCGTTGTCGAAGGCGTCAAAGTCGCCATCACCGTTGTTGTCATTGATGCTCAAAACCGAATAGGTAAGCGTCGCTCCAACGCCCGGAGGGTTTGCCGGGTCCATTTGCCAGAATCGTGTTGTGTATATGGGCATTTGCCTCGTCCTTTGACTGCTCTCAAAGGCAAGCTTCGCTCTGCAAAGCGGCATTAAAATGGAAACAATGAGGTAAATTTTACGAAACAATGAGTAAAAGCGTAGCGAGTCACATCACCTAAGCATTTATAAAAATTAACTTTTAAGCGACTGCCAACATTCGCTGCATTCCCGCCACATTTTCAGTCGTTAAACAGGAAACAAAAAGGGCGGCTCTTTTGAGGGCCGCCCTTTCTCTGTCAGTATATCAAATAGCTTACTCTGCCGGCATGGCCTCGCTCTCGCGGGTGAGCGGATGCGCCAGTTTACCAAGCATCTCCTTGGGGCAAATCTGGAGGAAGTTCTGCTTCTCCATGTCCCAATGCAGCAGGATTTCAGCGGCTTTGCGGCTGCCTGTCTCTTCTGCGTGGCGCATGACAAGTCCCTTAAGCTGCGCTTCCCAGTGGCTCACGCTTACAGAGCAAGTCACCAGTGTTTCAAGGTTCATAAGGTCTTGCGCCTTGCCATCGGGGTCATACACATAGGCCATACCGCCAGTCATCCCTGCGCCAAAGTTCGCGCCAATGCTACCGAGGATAACAGCGACACCGCCTGTCATATATTCACAGCCGTTGCTTCCGCAGCCCTCGATCACAACTTTCGCGCCCGAGTTGCGCACAGCAAAGCGCTCGCCTGCGCGACCCGCAGCAAAGAGATGCCCGTCTGTTGCGCCATAGAGCACTGTGTTGCCGATGATGGTGTTCTCGCTGGCAATCAGTTTGCTCGCCATAGGCGGACGCACAACGATCATACCGCCAGACAGGCCCTTGCCGACATAGTCGTTGGCGTCGCCACTGACTTCCAGTTTGAGGCCAGGCGCTGCAAACGCACCAAGAGACTGGCCCGCGCTGCCTGTAAGTTTCACAGTCAGGTGGTCGTCCTGAAGGCTGTTACGCATGCCGAACTTGCGGACAATGTGGCTTGAGGTGCGCGTACCCACCGTGCGGTGCGTGTTCTGAACCGCGTAGCTAAGCTGCATTTTTTCGCCGTCTTCCAAGAAGCGCTGCGCATCGCGCACGATCTCGGCATCAAGCGTATCAGGCACAGCGTTGCGCGGGCGGTCACGATCATAAGTGATCGCTTTCGCGCCATCCACGGTGATGAGCAGCGGGTTCAAGTCCAGATCATCAAGGTTTTCCGAGCCACGGCTGACTTGGCTCAAAAGATCCGCACGGCCAATGACATCATCAAGGCTTTTTGCGCCGATCTCGGCCAAAATCTCACGCACTTCTGTTGCGTAGAAAGTGATGAGATTAACAACCTTATCGGCATTGCCGGTAAATTTGGCGCGCAAGTCTTCGTCTTGTGTGCAGACGCCGACAGGGCAGGTGTTGCTCTGGCACTGACGCACCATAATACAGCCCATCGCAATCAGAGCAGCGGTCCCGATTCCGTATTCTTCTGCGCCAAGCATCGCCGCCATGACAATGTCACGGCCCGTGCGGAGCCCGCCATCCGTGCGGAGCGTGACACGCTCGCGCAGGTTGTTCATGCTCAGAACTTGGTGTGCTTCGGTCAGGCCCATTTCCCATGGCAGACCTGCAAACTTGATACTGGTTGCAGGGCTCGCACCCGTGCCGCCGTTGTGCCCCGAGATCAGGATCACATCGGCCTTGGCTTTGGCCACACCCGCGGCAATCGTGCCCACACCCGAGCTTGCGACAAGCTTCACAGTCACTTTGCAGCGCGGGTTGATTTGCTTGAGGTCATAGATCAGCTGAGCAAGATCTTCGATTGAGTAGATGTCATGGTGTGGCGGTGGGCTGATCAGCGTCACGCCCTTTGTTGAATGCCGCAGCCGTGCGATAAGATCAGTGACCTTCATCCCTGGAAGCTGACCGCCTTCACCAGGCTTGGCGCCTTGCGCAACTTTGATTTCAAGCTCTTCGCACTGGTTGAGGTATTCCGCGGTCACGCCAAAGCGCCCTGACGCCACCTGCTTGATCTTCGCAGATGGATTGTCGCCGTTTGGCTCTGGGTGGAAGTGTGCGGGGTCTTCGCCGCCCTCACCACTGTCTGATTTCGCGCCGATACGGTTCATCGCAACGTTGAGTGTCTTGTGAGCCTCTGGTGACAGCGCGCCAAGGCTCATGCCGGGCGTGACAAAACGCTTCCGAATGCTTGTGATGCTTTCGACCTCTTCCAGCGGGATAGATTTACCCAAAGGTTTGATCGCCAGCAAATCGCGCAGGTGGATCGGCGGGTTAGATTGCATCGCCTTGGAATACTTCTTCCACATCTCATATGAAGCGCGGTTGCAGGCGCTTTGCATCATATGCATCGTGCTGGCACCCCAAGCGTGTGTTTCGCCTGATTTACGGGCTTTGTAAAAGCCGCCAATCGGAAGAACATCTGTGCCCGTTGCAAAGCCTTTGGCGTGAATAGAGACTGCTTTTTCTTCAATCCCTCGAATACCGATCCCGCTGATACGGCTTGTCAGGCCAGGGAAATACTCGGCACACATTGCACGGCTGAGGCCCACGGCTTCAAAATTCATACCGCCACGATAGGACGAAATAACACTGATCCCCATCTTCGCCATGATCTTGAGCAAGCCTTGGTCAATCGCTTCACGATAGCGCGCCATGTTCTCTGTGAGTGTTCCGTCGAGCAAGCCACGGCGAATACGGTCGGCCACAGAGTCTTCGGCCAAATATGGGTTTACGGTCGTTGCACCACAGCCGACAAGGACGGCAAAGTAATGTGGGTCAATACATTCCGCTGCCCGTACGTTGAGCGAGCAGAACGTCCGCAAGCCTTTGCGCGTCAGCCAAGAGTGTACTGCGCTCGTGGCCAAGATCATCGGGATCGCGACACGGTTTTCGTTCTGGTGCTGATCTGTGAGCACAAGATGCCCCGCGCCCGAGCGGACAGCGTCTTCCGCACGCTGACGGATGCTTTCGAGAGCGTCGCGCAGCGCATTTTCGCCAGCGGCTTCTTCAAACGTACAGTCGATCTCGACCAAGTCGGCGTTGAAGTGACGTTTGACTTCGTCCCACTGTGCATTCGCAACAAACGGGCTTTCCAACACAATAATCTCGGTCTGTGCGCTGCTCTGGTCGAGCACGTTCTTGAGGTTTCCAAAGCGCGTCTTGAGGCTCATCACGCGGAATTCGCGCAAGGAGTCGATCGGCGGGTTTGTCACCTGAGAGAAGTTCTGACGGAAGTAATGGCTCAAGGGGCGATATTGCTTTGAAAGCACCGCGCTTGGCGTGTCGTCGCCCATGCTGGCCAGTGCTTCCTTGGCGTCTTCACACATCGGAGCAAGCACCTGTTCCAGCTCTTCCATTGTGTAGCCCGCTGCAATCTGGCGCTTGCGTAGATCTTCGCCCTCAAACATCGGCACTTCAGTGACACCCGCCAGCTCTTCGTCCAGCTCGTTGATCTTGCCGACCCACTCGCCAAAGGGCTGCGCTGCCGCCATTCTGTCTTTGATCTCTTTGTCGTGGAAAAGGCCGCCTTCTTTCATATCCACAGCAATCAGTTGCCCCGGACCAAGCGCGCCTTTTTCAATAACGCCAGCCTCATCAATCGGAACCATTCCCGCTTCGGAACCAGCAATAAGCAAGCCATCGCCCGTCACCACATAACGCATTGGGCGCAGGCCGTTGCGGTCAAGCCCGGCACAGACCCAGCGGCCATCCGTCATAGCAAGAGCGGCAGGTCCATCCCATGGTTCGATGACAGAGTTGCAATAGCTATACATGTCGCGCCACGCTTCGGGCAGCTCCACAGCCTGCTTGCTCCAGCTTTCAGGGATAAGCATAGTCTTTGCCATAGGCGCATCACGGCCCGCGCGCACAAGCACTTCAAACACAGCATCAAGCGCCGCAGAGTCCGATGATCCTGGCTGCACAATCGGCTTGATGTCTTCGGCAAGCTCGCCAAAGAAGTTTGATGCCATGCGGATCTCATGGCTTTTCATCCAGTTGACGTTGCCTTTAAGCGTGTTGATCTCGCCGTTGTGCGCCAGCATGCGGAAAGGTTGCGCCAGCCACCATTGCGGGAAAGTGTTTGTGGAATAGCGCTGGTGATAGATCGCAAATGCACTCTCAAAGCGCTCATCCATCAAATCAGGGTAGAACTCGGCGACTTGCTCAGCCAGCATCATCCCCTTGTAGATCACAGAGCGGCACGACAGCGAGCACACATAAAGCCCCTGAATGCCAGCCGCGGTCACGGCCTTCTCGATACGGCGGCGGATGACATAGAGCTCACGCTCAAACTGTTCCTCGTCAACGCCTTTGGAGTTTGAAATAAGGATTTGTTCAATTTCGGGGCGCGTTGCATTTGCCTTCTCGCCCAAGCAGCCGATCTCGACAGGAACGTGCCGCCAGCCGTAGATATAATACCCCAAGCGCAGAACTTCGGTTTCCACAATCGTACGGCAGCGCTCTTGTGCGCCAAAGTCCGTGCGCGGCAAGAAAATCTGGCCGACAGCAATCAGCTCGTCCATGCGTGGCTCGTGGCCTGTGCGGCGGATCTGATCATAAAAGAAATTCGCAGGGATCTGGACATGAATGCCCGCGCCGTCGCCGGTCTTGCCGTCGGCGTCTACAGCCCCTCGGTGCCAGATCGCCTTAAGCGCGGCGATACCGTTGTCCACAACCTTGCGGTTCGGTTTGCCATCGAGTGAAACAACAAGGCCCACGCCGCAGGAAGAGTGCTCTTCCTCTTCGCTGTAGAGCCCGTTCTCGGCCATCCACTTGCGCTTCGCTTCTTCTTCACGCACCCAGTTTTCGTCGTATGTGGTCATGGCTTTAGTCCTCCTCAGGCGCAAACAGCGCAATCGTTTCGTCAGTTGTCAGCCGTTTATGCTCGCCTGCAAGCGCATAGCCTTCAGGGCACATATCAGCAAAAAATTCAGTGGTGAGCGGCGCGCCACCCGCATTGTCAAACAGACCTGCGGCAAGGTTGATCTCGCCAGTCTCGCGCAACCCATACCAAAGCGTCGAGCCGCAGGTCGGACAGAAGCCGCGCTCGGCCCAATCAGAAGAGACAAAGCTCTTGGCCGGACCACTCAGGCGGATACTGCCCTCATCGGTCTTCAGAGACATAAACATGCTGCTCGTGTGACGGCGGCACATATCACAGTGACACGCGCGTACAGTTGGCGCTGTCACAGTGGCTTGCACTGTCACGGCGCCGCATAGGCACTGTCCGCTGATGTCTCTCGTTTCGTTCATTCGTCTCGTTTCTCGTCTAAGTCAGTCTAGTTGTCCTATGGGGGCGGCGCACGCTCGGGTCACGATCGGGCTTTTGGCGAAAACCCGTTTTAGCGGTGCACGGGTTGTGCACGCAGTGTGCACGCTTTTCACCCCCCTAGAATCACTCCGCCGCGATTTTGTTAACAGCGGCAAATTTTGTTAGGATTGCATCGGCACAGTCGCGTCCGTCGCGGATGGCCCAGACAACAAGCGAGGCGCCGCGCACAATATCGCCAATGGCGTAAACGCCTTCCAGCTCTGTCGCGCCCGTTTCGTATTCGGCCTTTACTGTGCCCCAGCGGGTCACTGGAAGCTCGGGCGAGCCCCAGAGTGTTGGCAGGTCTTCCGCCTCAAAGCCAAGAGCCTTGATCACAAGGTCAGCTGCTTCATTATAGTCGGCCCCTTCGATCACTTCAGGGCTCTGGCGTCCGCTCACATCAGGTGCGCCAAGACGCATCTTCTGGACTTTCACGGCGCTGACAGGGTTGCCAACAAAGCCCGCAGGCGCGGCAAGCCACTCAAAGATCACGCCTTCTTCTTCGGCATTGTTCACTTCACGCTGGGAGCCGGGCATGTTGGCACGGTCACGGCGGTAAAGGCATTTCACGCTTTCCGCGCCTTGGCGGATCGCTGTGCGAACACAGTCCATTGCTGTGTCGCCGCCGCCGATGACAACAACTTTTTTGCCTGCTGCGTTCAGCTCACCGCTGTCAAACTCTGGCACAGTGTCGCCAAAGCTGAGGCGATTGGAGGTTGTGAGATAGTCAATCGCGTTGACGATCCCGTCAGCCGTAGCACCCTCGCCACCAAGGTCACGGGTCTTGTATACGCCCGTTGCGATGATCACAGCGTCATGCTGCCCGCGCAGTGCGCCAAAGGTAATATCTGTGCCAATGTTGCAGTTCAGCTTCATTGTCACGCCGCCCTGCTCAAGCTGGTCAATACGGCGCATAACAACGTCTTTTTCAAGCTTGAACCCGGGGATGCCATACGTGAGCAATCCGCCGGCGCGGTCATAGCGGTCATAGACAGTGACTTGGATGCCCTGCGCCCGAAGCCGCTCAGCAGCAGCAAGACCACCAGGTCCCGCGCCGATGATGCCCACGCTTTCGGCGCGTTCCTGCGCTGGTGCAACAGGTGTGACCCAGCCGTTTTCCCAAGCGGTGTCGGTGATATATTTCTCGACGGCGCCGATGGTCACAGTGCCGTGGCCCGACTGTTCGATCACACAGTTGCCTTCGCAGAGGCGATCCTGTGGGCAGATACGGCCGCAAATCTCGGGGAACGTGTTTGTCGCTTGGCTAACCTCATAGGCCTCCTTGAGGCGGCCCGTTGCGGTCAGGTTGAGCCAGTCGGGGATATTGTTGTGCAGCGGGCAGTGGTTCTGACAATAAGGAACACCACACTGGCTACAGCGGCTGGCCTGCTCTTCGGCTTTGGCCTTAGCATATTCTTGATAAATCTCGCCGAAGTCTTGCTTGCGCGCACCTGCCGCCCGCTTTTCGGGCATGTCACGTTCTACAGATACAAATTTCAGCATTGGTTGCTTTGCCACAGCCAAATCTCCCTCTTCTCGTTAAAGCCCTAATAATACACCATCAAAATAAAAGAAAGTCAGTTTTATTGACCTATTGTCAGAAAAGGCCGCGTCAGATTGTCAATTTTGCGCAAAAATTTGAGATAATAAGTCCGAAGCGGACCGATCAAGCATCTTTCCTTTTTCTCACAGCGCGCTATAGCTGCCACAAGACCAAGAAGAGCAGGGGCGCCCATGCCATTTTATCTATTGATTCTCGTCGCACTGGTACAAGGCATCACAGAGTTCTTGCCCGTCTCTTCCTCGGGGCATCTCATTCTGATTTCTGAGCTGTCCTCTGCCCCCGATCAAGGCCAGGCGATAGATGTCGCCGTTCACATAGGGACACTCTTTGCCGTAGTCATCTTCTTCTGGCAAGATGTATCCATGGGCCTTTCTGGTATCCCCCGTATGCTCACAGGCCGCATAGACACTGCGGGGTCAAAGCTCGCGTTCCTCCTGATGATTGCAACCATACCAGCGATCGCATTTGGCCTCGTTTTAAAGCTCACGGGTCTCTCTGACGCTATGCGCTCGATGACGGTAATCGGCTGGACAATGCTGCTGTTTGGTCTGTTGCTCTGGTGGGCCGACCAGCGCGGAACAATTGAAAAAACTGACGCCGACTGGACTGCAAAAGACGCCATCAAAATGGGCCTTTGGCAAGCAGTCGCGCTCATTCCTGGGACGTCACGCTCAGGTATTTGCATCACAGCGGGCCGGATGCTTGGCTATTCGCGCCAAGATTCAGCCAAGCTTGCGATGCTTATGTCGATCCCGACAATTGTCGCCAGCGGCGTGCTCCTCGGCGTAGAAGTGATCGCAACAGCGGATGCTCAAGTCGCCCGAGATGGCGCTGTCGCTGCGGTCATGTCTTTCGTTGCGGCCCTCTTCGCTCTGAGCATCATGATGCGGCTTCTGCGTAGCGTTAGCTTCACACCCTACGTAATTTACCGTGTTGCGCTGGGTATTGTTCTGCTAGCGGTTGCCTATAGCGCTTAAATATTGAGATTTTTGGCCGAATCTCGGATCGCATCATACTGCCCAGACGGGCGATAGCGCCAGAGATAACTCTCGATCACAGCTTCAGGCGCTGTTGCGACAATGCCAAGGTCTGCAAAGGTTTTTGCACCCTCTTGAACAACATTATCAGTCTTGAGCTGCTTTACCTGATCACGTGTGATGAGCCCGTTTTTTGCGATTCCAAATGTCAGGGTCTGCATCAGATCAAGACCCCAAGCCATCATACGCCCAACAAACATCGGCGCATTGAAAATAGGTTTCGTCCTGTGAACTTCCGCAAGGATCACATCAATCCATCCGCGCAGAGTTTTCGTTTCAGGCCCACCAAGCTCATATATGCCACTGGCTTTGCCTTCGACACCCATCACAGCCGCGCTCGCAACATCCATAACATAGACGGGTTGGAACTTTGTGTTGCCTCCCATCAGCGGAAAGATCGGACCCATGCGGGACATGCTTGCAAACCGGTTAAAGAACCCATCTTCCTGACCAAAGATAACAGAGGGCCGCAGGATCATCGCGTTGGGGAACTGCGCCAGAATCCCAGCTTCGCCCGCGCGCTTTGTGCGGGCGTATTCGCTTAGCTCGTCACGGTCGATACCCAATGCAGAGATATGCACGAGGTTCTTTACGCCATGCGCCGCAGCGATCCGGGCCACACGCTCTGCCCCATCGGCTTGGACGGCGCCAAAGTTGTTTTTGCCCTTGCGATCAAATGTGCCCACGCAGTTCACGACAGCGTCAGACCCGCGTGTGACCGCCTCGACAGACGCATCATCACGAATGTTGCAAAACACTGGCTCCACTTGCCCAACGGCACCATAAGGGCGCACATGCAAGGCTTCGTTCGGACGGCGCACGGCCACTCGAACACGCCAGCCTTTCATAGCGAGCTGCTGCGCTATATAGCGCCCAACAAATCCCGATCCGCCAAAAATGGTGACAAGCTTTGACATAGGGTGGCCTCCGTTTGGCTTAAAACTCGCCTTTTCCTACGCGCGCAAGCGGCTTTGGGCAAGGTGATATGGCGTGTTTGAACGTAAAAGCTTTTGAATCCCGTTGACAGCGCCTTTCCCCAAGCTTAAAGCGCTGCCATCGACACCTGCCCAGGTGGCGGAATGGTAGACGCGCTAGCTTCAGGTGCTAGTGTCCGTATGGACGTGGAGGTTCGAGTCCTCTCCTGGGCACCATTTAATCCTACAATATATATTATTATCAATAAGTTAACGGATTTCTGGATATTTTTATCCACCCAATTATCCACCCTAGGTATTGAGTTTCTGGCCGACACTTGCTCTGAATAACTGACTGTG
>ENA-OWPI01001998-OWPI01001998.1-marine-metagenome-genome-assembly--contig:-NODE-1998-length-20316-cov-20.498938_pt1 | contig 20316 bp, 21 predicted proteins | sample MGYA00238138_ERZ651775 | MGnify/ENA primary metagenome ERZ651775 (study PRJEB26906, sample SAMN06265043) | marine metagenome | isolation source: Helgoland LTER site | place: Germany:Helgoland, sampling...
CTTTTTAGCTACAGGCTTTGCAACCACCTTTTTAGCTACAGGCTTTGCAACCACCTTTTTAGCTACAGGCTTTGCAACCACCTTTTTAGCTACAGGCTTTGCAACCACCTTTTTAGCTACAGGCTTTGCAACCACCTTTTTAGCTACAGGCTTTGCAACCACCTTTTTAGCTACAGGCTTTGCAACCACCTTTTTAGCTACAGGCTTTGCAACCACCTTTTTAGCTACAGGCTTTGCAATCACCTTTTTAGCCGCTGCCATTGCTTTTTCCATTAATGATTTTTTTGCTGCCATTGACTGGGCTCCAATATAAATTTTTATTTCAACCGCGGAATTTTACACTCTTATGAGATATATGAACAGCAATCAGGATAATAACTTTTGAGCAAGAAGGGTATTCTCCATAAGTGTTGCTACTGTCATAGGACCCACTCCACCAGGAACAGGGCTGATAAAAGAAGCCTTTTCTTTTGCAATTGAGAACTCAACATCTCCAACTAATTTTCCTTCAACACGATTGATTCCAATATCAATAACAATAGCTCCTTCCTTGATCCATTCTCCTCTAACGAGATTTTTTATCCCTGCGGCCACTACAACCAAATCAGCCTGATTCACTTTTTTCTCGAGATCCTTTGTCCTACTATTACAGATCGTCACCGTACAATTTTCGAGTAATAGTTCGAGCGCCATAGGTCGACCTACATTATTAGAGGCACCCACAACTGTGGCATTCATTCCAGTTAAATCAACATCTAATGTTTTGAGCATTTTGATGACACCGAAAGGGGTGCATGATCTTAGTTTAGGCCTTTTGATCGCTAATAAGCCAATATTTAATGGATGAAACCCGTCCACATCCTTATTGGGGCTGATAGCTTCAATCACTAATTTCTCATCTACATGCTTGGGTAAAGGGGACTGAACTAGAATGCCATCAACGGTTTCATCATCATTCAATTTTTTCACCAAAGCTAATACTTCATCTTCACTGACATCACTTTTTAAGTCGATAGAAATAGATTTGATGCCAATTTTTTCACAAGCAATTTTTTTATTACGAACATAGACTTCGGAAGCTGGATTGTCGCCGATTAATAAAACTGCTAAACAGGGAGCTCTAAACCCATCAATTTGTCTTTGAGCGATTTCCTCTTTAAGCCTTAAAAGAAGATCCCCTGCAATTTTCTTTCCATCAATGATTTTAGCTGTCATACAATTATATTTTTATTGAGGTTAACAAGTGTTTTATTTTAACAGAAGCTCTATTTAAAGAAATAATTTCATCTAAAATGAAATTTGACCAAAGTTAGTATTTAGGCTATATTTGCGCGTTCGGGGTGTAGCGTAGCCTGGTAGCGCGCCTGCTTTGGGAGCAGGATGTCGGGAGTTCGAATCTCTCCACCCCGACCAAGTTTAAAGTAATAAAAGCAAGCCCGTAAATATGCATTACTATCTTTAGTTAGCTGCCCGTAGCTCAGTTGGATAGAGCATCTGCCTTCTAAGCAGAGGGTCACAGGTTCGAATCCTGTCGGGCAGGCCAATTTTATGGTGGCTGTAGCTCAGTTGGTAGAGCCCTGGATTGTGATTCCAGTTGTCGTGGGTTCGAGCCCCATCAGCCACCCCATTATTAAAATTATCCTTCCAAATCTTTTTTGAAACGTATAAATTCCTTTAGAATTGAGCATATGCAAGATAATCAATTAGAAAGGTACAGCCGACATATTCTTTTGCCAGAAATTGAGTATGCTGGACAAGAAAAATTACTTAACAGTCATGCTTTGATTGTTGGTGCAGGCGGCTTAGGCTCTCCAGTAGCAATTTATTTGGCTTCGTCTGGAGTGGGAACTCTTACAGTTTGTGATTTTGATGATGTAGATCTCAGTAATTTACAAAGACAAATATTACATTCTGAATCGACCATAGGTATCAATAAGGCAGTATCCGCTAAACACTTTCTCAACAAAGTTAACCTGGAAATTAACGTCATACCAGTAGAGGGGAAACTAGATATAGCCTCCATGAAAAAAATTGCTATCAATGCAGATGTCATTATCGACTGTTCAGACAACTTTACTACTCGATATGCTCTCAATCAGATTGCATTCGACTTAAAAAAACCGTTAGTCTCAGGAGCAGCTATAAAGTTTGAGGGACAACTCAGTGTATTTGATTTTAGAAACCCTCTTTCTCCATGTTACGAGTGTTTATTCCCAGACACCCAAGATGATCAGGAATTACGATGCTCTGATCATGGTGTTTTTGCGCCTTTGGTAGGAATGATTGGCTCAGCACAAGCAGCCGAGGCAATAAAAATACTCTTAAGTATTGGCGAGACTTTGGTAGGGTCATTGGGAACACTTAATATTAAGAGTATGAAATGGCAAATGTTTACGGTAAAAAAAGACCCAGCTTGCAAGGTTTGTTCAGCAAAATAGCTCAGTGCCGCAACAAAGCTACCATGATAGAATTATGATCTTACTAAAGAAAAACTTTTCATGAAAAAAGAATTACCTAAATCATTTGCTCCAGTAGATATTGAAAATAAATGGTATGAATTTTGGGAGTCTAAGGGTTATTACCAGATTGGCCAAGACGATACAAAGCTAGAGAACTTTTCTATTTTACTGCCCCCTCCTAATGTCACCGGTCAGCTTCATATGGGACATGGGTTTAACCAAACACTAATGGATATGCTAACGCGGTATCATCGGATGAAGGGCGACAATACGCTTTGGCAGCCAGGTACCGACCATGCAGGCATTGCTACGCAAATTGTTGTAGAAAGACAATTAGATCAGCAAGGCATTTCACGCCATGATTTAGGGCGAGAGAAATTTATTGAAAAAGTATGGGAATGGAAGAATTTTTCAGGCGGAGCGATTACTAAACAAATGCGACGTCTAGGGACTTCACCCGATTGGGGCAGAGAACGATTTACAATGGACGAAGGATTGTCCAAAAGCGTAACGGAGGTTTTTGTAAAGCTATACCGTGATGGATTAATTTATCGTGGAAAAAGACTGGTGAATTGGGACGTGACTTTGCAAACTGCGGTATCAGATCTTGAGGTAGTTCAAGAGGATGGAAATGGCTTCTTATGGCACATTAATTATCCGCTCACTGATAGCAAAACCAGCCTCACCATTGCAACTACAAGACCAGAGACTATGCTGGGCGACTCAGCGCTCATGGTTCACCCAGACGATGACCGCTATAAAAAATACATTGGAAAGATGGTTCTTATTCCTCTAATAGACAGGGAAATTCCTATTATTGCTGATGATTACGTAGACCCAACCTTTGGAACAGGAGTAGTTAAGGTGACTCCAGCGCACGACTTTAACGATTACGCTGTAGGCCAAAGACATAATCTACCTATGATTAATATTTTAACTTTAGATGGGCATATTAATGAAAACGGAACACCTGTTTATGAAGGAATGGATAGGTTTGAGGCAAGAAAAAAAATTATTGAAGATCTTAAGGCAAAGTCGTATTTAGAAAAAATAGAAAAACATGCATTAAAAATTCCTAAAGGCGACAGAACAGGGACAGTTATTGAGCCTATGTTAACCGACCAGTGGTATGTTGCAATGACAAAAAGTAATACAGCAAATGACAAAAGTATTGCGCAGGAGGCGCTGGATGTAGTCAAGGCTGGAGAGATTAAGTTTTATCCAGAAAATTGGGTTAATACCTACAATCAATGGCTAGAAAATATTCAAGACTGGTGTATTTCTCGACAGCTTTGGTGGGGCCACCAGATACCAGCATGGTACGGGGATAACCAAGAGATTTTCGTGGCACATACATTAGAGGAAGCGCAGAGCTTGGCAAAGAAGGATGGCTACACGGGCGAACTAAGAAGAGATGACGATGTGTTAGATACCTGGTTTTCTTCAGCGCTATGGCCGTTTTCTACATTAGATTGGACCCCAGAATATCCTGAACAATCTAATTCAGCCTTAGATAGATATTTACCCTCCTCAGTCCTTGTAACAGGCTTTGATATTATCTTTTTCTGGGTGGCGCGTATGGTGATGATGACAAAGTATGTCACGAACCGGATTCCTTTTAAGCATGTGTATGTCCATGGATTGATCCGTGATGCAGAAGGCCAAAAAATGAGTAAATCGAAAGGTAATGTTCTTGATCCAATAGATTTAATTGATGGCATTTCTCTGGATGACTTATTGAAGAAACGAACCACAGGCTTGATGAATCCAAAACAAGCAGAATCGATTATTAAGAAGACAACTAAAGAATTTCCAGAGGGCATTTCATCTTATGGCACCGATGCACTGCGTTTCACTTTTGCCAGTCTTGCAAGTCCTGGAAGAGACATCAAATTTGATTTACAGCGATGCGATGGCTACCGAAATTTTTGTAATAAATTATGGAATGCATCACGGTTTGTCTTGATGAATTGCAAAACGGATGACAACGGTTTTGATGAATGTGTCGATGGTTATTTGAACTTTTCAAAAGCAGACAGATGGATTGTGAGCAGGCTGCAATTAACCTTAAAGAACATTGAGAGGGCTTATAAAGATTATCGGTTTGATCTGGTTTCTCAGGAAATTTATCAGTTTATTTGGGATGAATATTGTGATTGGTACCTAGAATTAGCAAAAGTTCAAATCCTCCAAGGAAGCGAAGCAGAGCAGAGGGCAACCAGAAGGACCTTGTTGACTACTTTAGAAACTATCTTAAGAATAGCCCATCCTGTCATACCTTTTATTACCGAGGAAATATGGCAAATCATTGGCCCTATGACTTTGAAGAATAATGACTCCATTATGTTAGAGCCATTTCCACAATCAAGAGAAGAGAAAGTTGACGCAGACTCAGTCAATTGGATGGATACGCTAAAACAAATGGTTGAGCATTGCAGAAGCCTGAGAGGTGAGATGAATATTTCTCCAGCAGAAAAGATACCTCTGGCTTTAGCAGGAAATGATGCAGAAGCTGCATCGTTCATTCCTTACCTAATTGGTTTGGCTAAGCTTTCCAGCGTAGAGGTCAGTGACGACCTGCCAAAAAAAGAAGCTCCAGTAGCAATCATTGACGACTATAAATTAATGTTGAATATTGAGATAGACGTCGAGGTGGAAAAGGCAAGATTACAAAAAGAAATAACTCGCCTAGAGAATGAAATTAATAAAGCTCATTCTAAATTAGATAATGCAAATTTTGTTGCTAAAGCACCATCTGAGGTTATTAGCCAAGAAAAAGATAGGCTAGAGAGTTTTACTGCCTCAAAGACAAAGTTTATTAAACAGCTTCGAAATTTGAACTAAGCTTTTTCAATAAAGAACGTTGTTACGCTTTCATGATCCTCAATCGATAAAATTTTATGTCCGGTTTGCTTGCAGAAAAAATCAAAATCTTTTTTTGCGTCTTTGTCCGTAGTCGTGATTTTTAGTACCCCTTTTTTTTCAAGCTGGTTAAGACCCTTCTTGCATTTGAGCATAGGCATTGGACACTTCAATCCTACAGCATCGACTTCCGCATCAAAGTAAATCATTTCTGCGTAAACTCATATCCAGCTTGATGCCAAGCTAGAACACCACCAACTAAGTTATATATATTATTAAACTGATAACCCTCAGCGAGTAAGCCGGCAGTTCCAGAACGAACACCTACATGACAATAAAATATATAATGACGATCAGCATTTTGTGTTTCTAGCCATGCGCCAATCGATGCAAGCGGGACATGCAATGCTTTTTCAATCATGCCTTTAGCAATTTCGTTATCATTTCTAACATCTACCAAGATAACTTCTTTCCTGTTGAGTAGCTTCTTTAGCTCTCCTGGACCAATATTCTTCATAGGTGATATTATTTACTAAAAGGCTCTACATCGCCTGGGTTTCTGAGCATTTTATCCACCTCACCAAGATGTAACTCTTCCGTATAAATCATCGTCCTTGCATATTCTTCTAACATGATTGATTCTCCTTCTACTAAGCTAAGCAAAGCCTTATAAGAATTCAGGGAATCTTTTTCATGCTCAAGTGACTCTCTAAGAATAGTCCCAATATCATGGTTGTGTGTTTCAAGAAGAGGGCCAATAGCTAGGGAAGGATGACCACCAAGGTTGGTTATTAATTCTCCCGCCTGGTTGGCATGGGTAAGTGATTCAGTAGCTTGATCACGCAACCAGCTGGTAATGGGAATTCGACTGTAGCCATAGACCATTAGAGCGTAATGCGTATACCTTACAACACCAGCCAATTCGAATTCTAATATCGTATTTAATGCATCTATAATTTTTTGATTATCTTTCATAATGATCTCCAGTAATTGAATTTAATGTGATTATACCGATAAGAAAATAAATTATCGGAATGAGAATTATTGTCATTCTTACCTTACAAAAATGACATAGCGATAGAGAAGAAATTTAACCCAGACATAACCATTAAAGACCAGAATGTGCACTTCATGCCCTTCACCCTCAAATCAATATCCATTTCCTCTTTTAGAAAAGATTGTGCATGCAAAAATCTTCCTATTAAAAAAAGCCCACCTACCAAAATAATAATGAGGGTATTAAAATTATTGATCTCAAGGCATGCCATGAGAATTAAACCAAGAGGGACATACTCATTAAAGTTGGCGTGAGCCCGAATAGCCTTCTCTAGGGGCTCAGATTTTCCATGCCCCACCGAGATATTAGATTCACGACGCAGCCGGATAACATTCTTTGCCAGCTTAATATAAATGAATGTCAAAACTGATGCAAAAAAAGCGGTAATTAATAACATAGGTTAATTCCTTGCAAGTAAGGCAGCACCAATAACACCCGACGAATCCCCCAGCATATTTCTTACTATAGGAGTGGTTGGATGTTCATGAAATATTTTATTATAAGCTAGTTTTTTCCCGATATCATAAAGACCTTGGTGGTTAGATAGACCACCACCAAGCACAACAATATCGGGATCAATGATGTTGATGACATTTCCCAGTGCGAGCCCAAAGTCAGCATAAAAGTTATTTAAGATAACTCGATCTTTTGCCCCATACCTTTTTCTATTCAAAAATTGTTCTGCAGTAGTATCAAGAACATTATTGTCTCGAAGGATTTTTTCAAGCCCACCCCCAGAGAGGTACATTTCAATACAACCATTTTTACCACAATAACATTTAAGACCATTGCTATGAAGCACAGAGTGTCCCCATTCTCCAGCGATTTTCTGGGGCCCTATACGAAGAGATTGATTAATAACAAAACCACCACCACATCCAGTCCCCATAATCACCCCAAAAACTAGTTGATGTCCTTTTCCAGAACCCATAATAGCTTCAGCTAAAGCAAAGCAGTTAGCATCGTTCTCTACATATATTTCATGCTGAATTTTGTCTTCGATTAATTTTTTTAACGGCAGGCCATTTAAACATAGAGTGTTGGAATTTCTAAGGAGCCCTTTATCTACAGATAGAGAACCCGGGGTGCCCACCCCAAGGCTGTGTGACGCAGCACTGATAAAAGCTTTTGCATCTTCATATAATAAACCTATTTGATTGACAATATATTCAGGGCCATTAGCACTTCCGGTCAGCAATCTTTTTTTGTATATTAGGTCTAGGTTGGCGTCAAGAATAGCTATCTCTGTCTTTGTTCCGCCAAGATCGATGCCGATGTGGTATTTTTTTGTCATTATCTTTGAATCTTATCAAGATTTCTTAAATAACGGTAATAGAACGAGCAGGTAATCATGGGGTCTACTAAGATGGTGGCCGGAGACAGAATCGAACTGTCGACACGAGGATTTTCAATCCACTGCTCTACCGACTGAGCTGACCAGATTTTATAGGGTTTTTTTTGACTTTGTATAGCTTTGTCCTTCTCCTGTCCTTTTGGAGAAAAATATGGCGACATATCGTAAACGCAATAATAAGTGGCAGGCTAGGATCCAACTTTGCAGCGGACCGACGCAGGCTAGAACATTTTTAAGATTAACCGACGCTAAACATTGGGCTCAGCAAGTGGAGACCAGTTATCAACAAGGAATCTTTAACAACCCACCTGAACCAATGTCCTTATATGAAGCCATGCAACACTATCAACAGACCGTCAGTAGTCATAAAAAAAGAGCAAAGATTGAGGGCTATCGCATTCAAGCTTGGATGGATAGTCAATGGAGTGAGCTTAAATTAGAGCATGTGAAAACTTACCATTTAGCAAAATGGCGGGATGAACAAATCAAGCAGGGTAAGCAACCCAATACCATTCGATTGCATTTAGCAGTCTTAAGTCATCTATATAATGTAGCGAAAAGTGAGTGGGGCTATGAACACTTAGTGAACCCGGTAACTCATCTCGCCAGACCTAAATTACCAAAAGTCAGAGAAACGAGAATCACTGATCAAGACATTGCATTGATTATTAACAATACCACTTCATCTTTATTGCCCAGCATGATCAAGTTAGCCTTGTTCACCGGTATGCGTAGATCAGAATTAGTGAAACTTCAATGGATTGATATTCATTGGGACAAACAATACATGCATGTGAAAGATACCAAAAATGGAGAGGAGCGGTTTATTCCGTTAACTGAGAAGAGTGCAGTTGTATTAAAAAAGATGAATAAGATTAATGACCGTGTGTTTAATATTACCGAACATGCTGTGACTGTTGCCTTTACTAGAGCTATAAAACGCTCACAATTGACTCATATGAGTTTCCATACCTTGAGGCATGAGGCCATTACAAGATTCTTTGAAATGGGACTGACGATCCCAGAAGTTGCTTCCATTAGTGGACATAAAAGCTGGAGCATGTTGAGGCGATACACTCATTTGCAATCACAAACTTTAATAAATAAACTGGAGGAATAATTTATGAATAAGTGCTAATGACAAAAAAGAAATTTAATATCTTTTCAGGAATTCTTAATCTTATTAGTCCAGAGAAATTATTTGATCTATATATATCTCAAACTAAAGAAAATAAAGAAAATAAAAATAAAATAAGAAATTCTGAAAAGGGCTTAAAAAAAGGACCTAAAGTCAGGGGCAAGCATATAAGCCACGTAGCCAAACAAGATAAAAAGATTTTATTGACACAAGCTAAAGCTCTAAAAAAACAAAATCCAGACATTAATCGAAAAAAAATTGCTAATGAATTAGCAGAATTTTCAAAAAATTATAAAAAAGTCGGGCTTTCAAAAACCTTTTCAGAATCATATATTTATAGTTATATTCTCAAAAAAAATTAATACCACTGGACCAGTAATATTAAATAAAACTGTTTAAAATCAATAGGTTATTTTAAATAGTCTAGATATAATTTCCTTGTCATAACAAAATTTCAAGGAGACATAAATGACAGATTTTAAACATAAACCAGGCACCGGTAGCTTATTTACCAATCAATATAAAACCAAAGATAGTCAACCCGACTTGAATGGAAAGATTATTCTCTCAAAGTCATATCAAGCTGGTGATGAGTTAAAGATCGCAGGTTGGAAAAAATCATCAGCCAAGGGTTCATTTCTTTCGCTAAGTGAAAATACCTACGAACCACTTAAGGTTTCTAATGACATTAATGTATTGGAGGATATCTAATGCGTTATTTCAACAATAAAGCTCATATTCCTGAGTTACTACAACAGCAGAATAAATGGCTTTGTTGGCAAAAAGGAGAAAGTGACAGGCGGGGGAAATTTCCGAAGTACCCCGTCAACCCTTTAAATCCTTCAATAAAGATAAATTATCAAGATCCCAATAATTTATTATCCTTTTCAGAAGCTAAAAATTATTACAATAAGAATTATCTTATCAGCGGCCTTGGCTTTAAACTTAATGCATTACCAATAAATAATCGCTATCTAATAGGCATTGATATTGATATGCAGGAAGGAAGATCTGAATCAGATTTTGAAGATTTTCGCAGGTCATTAAATGAGACCTATAGTGAGGTAAGCCCTTCCGGGAAAGGGATAAGACTCTTTGGTTTATCAGACAAGATTATTAACAACTGGTCTCATAATCATATTGAGGTATATTCAGCTAATCGCTATTTAACGGTCACTGGTATGGATGCTCGTGGTGATATTAAAGATATTACAAAAGAAATCCAAGTTTTTACAGATACCCATAAACCAAAACCTAAAAAAGTTAAACCCCGTACATTTACTCAATACCTACCCCCAACTCCTAATCAAATAGCCAATATTAATGACCTATTAAATAAAATTAGCGCAGATTGCCCGGGGGATAAGTATAGAAATATTATCTTTTCAGTACTTTCTCTTGGCTGGGGTGACTTGGGGATTCAAATTGCAAAGGCATGGTCTAGATCGGAATTACATCGTTGGGACGCAAATTATTTTTATGATTTAGTTCATCGTTATGATAATAATCGCACCGGTGAAAATACTAACCCTATAACACTTGGTACCTTAATTCATTACGCTTCAGCAGCATCAGAAGGTAGGAGTAATGCATGAGATTAGCACAATCACAAGCCATGAACGCACTTCAATTAGTGCAGCAAAACTTTAGCTTACTTAAGATGGGAGGGCAATTCCTAGTCGTGGATGAAGGAGAATTAACGCAATATCGTCTTGGCACCATTGATCAAGAATTAAATTTTTATAATGAGAGAAATAGTAAAATTCTGATTGAACGATTTTTGACTAATCAACCTGTACCAGGGATACCAAAACAAGTTTTTTTACAATACTTGAATGACCCCAATACGCATGTTTACAATGAAATTAAATTTCATCCAAAAAAACAACCTAAAAATATTCTGAATTTGTGGGTACCCCCGACTATTGAACCGATCGATACCCCTTATCTTGAAATCGCAGATTTTCTTTATAGCGTTATCGCAAGTAACGACAGTATCATCTTTGAATACCTGATAAATTACTTGGCGCACCTTTATCAGAAACCTGAAGAAAAACCCGGCATTATGGTTGCCCTGATGTCAGCTCAAGGCTGTGGTAAAGGTGTCTTTATGCAAATGCTCAGTAAGATTTGGTCAAGAACCACCCTTATGATTAACGATATTGAGAGTATCACCGGCAGGTTTAATTTATGCTTAGAACGCAAACTAATCATTAATCTTGATGAAGCAATGTATGTGAACGATAACGCTGGCCAAGAGAAGTTGAAGAATCTTATTACAGAACCTTATATTAATGTCGAAGCAAAACATCAGATGCCAAGAACGGTTAATTCACTTCATCGATTCTTCCTTGCCACGAATCACGAGCATTTCTTAAGGACAAGTAAAGATGACAGACGTTTATTCGCAGTTCCTATTAGTAGCTGTAGACAAAATGACCATCAATACTTTAATCAGCTTATGGATATTATGAATAATACTGACCAACTGAATGGATTTGTGCATCTTTTGAAAACGAAAAACATTAGGGATTTTAATGTAAGGTTAAGACCCAAAACCCAGATTCATGCCATGCAAATTATTCGGTCTCTTCAAGGTATTGATCGATGGGTATATGAAATATTAAATACAAAAAAAATTGGGTCGACTAATTGGGAGGATAATTTTTTTATCTCGCTTAATGATCTTAAGTATTGCTATAAAGAGCATGACTATCAGGCTCAAAAATATAAGACAATTCAAAACGAGGATATTAAATCATCCATCAATAAGCTTATTCCAAGTGGACAAGAACATCGCACAGCAACATCCCGCGGATTTAATCTACCGCATATTAATCTTGCAAGAAAAGAGTTTGAAGAGATCGTTGGTATGACAGTTGATTGGGAAATAACATGACAGAAATGACAAGTGTTTATGAGGGTTTGTCATGCATAACTATTTGTTTTTAATACATTTTTTATTAAAATGACAATAATGACAACTTTTAATATTATAAAGAGAATTAATACTAGAGATTTAGTAATAACCCCGTCATTTCTGTCATCGCAGTCACTAATTAAGCGAATAAGTAACAAAGGTAACCCCGTTCAACAGGTAAAGTCTAGTGCAACGACGTAAGTACAAGAAGCATAAGCGGCCTGGCAGCACAGGGTCTAATCACTGGAACTGGTCTCACGGCAATGCCACGAAGTTAACCAGACAAGAACAGGCCGATACTAATTGCCGACTTCGTTACCTTTGTGACATGGCCATACATGGCGGTTTTATGTCGCAGCCTACAAAATTGATTGGCAGACCCCCTAAAGACTACATTAAACCTGATTTTAATAATATGTGGTGTTGGGTGTATGTACTAATAAAATTAGATAAAAATTAACTAGTAATTTTAAACCCACAGTTTTATCTCTAGTATAATTTTATGTTTATTCCTAATAAGAAATTCTTCAATGAGTAAAACAAAAGTTCTAATAACTGGGAGAACAGTCCTAACAACTGGGACAGTGATCGAGTGATTCGAGATAATTCAGGCAATCCAACGGGCTATGCGGTTCCTAATTCGAATGGTGTCATTAATATTTTCGATTTAGATGGAAATAGAGATGGATACTTAAGGTAAGGGAAAATAAATAATTTTTGATCTAACTATGAAAATTTTTTATAAGTATAACTAAATCTTAAAGTTGATACCTACCCTGACCCCATATATAACATTCCTGATCCATAAAGAACTCCGGTTAAAAGGAATATAACAAAGGTATAACCAAGTATCTGTCGCATATGGAGGCCGGCAATTGCTAAAATTGGAATCGTCCAAAATGGTTGAATCATATTTGACCATTGGTCACCATACGCAACTCCCATTACAACTACTGAAGGATTAACTCCCAAGGACAGAGCTGCCTCAATCATAACTGGCCCTTGAACTGCCCACTGACCTCCCCCTGAGGGGATAAACATATTAACTAGACCGCCAGATAAAAAGGCAAAGAAACCTAGTGTCTCTGGGGTTGCAATAGAAATTATCCAGTCGGTTATCACCTGCATAAGCCCTGTCGTCGCCATAATCCCCATAATTCCTGAATAAAAAGGATATTGAAGAATTATCGAACCCACAGTGCCAGCCGCATTATTTATCAGACTTATAAAGTGAATGGGAGAGCTTGCTAATATCAATCCTAAGGATAAAAACGTCCAGCTCACTATATCTAGGTTTAGAGAGAATCCATTTTGGTTGTAGGTAATACCAATATAAATAATAATTATCAGACCTAGAAAAATATTCAATGAGCGGTGATTTTCAAATCTTTCAACCATATTCATTGAAGCTTTTTTCTGTATAGTTGGCTTCTTATCTTTAATTAAATCTGGGTCAATTTCAATTACATCCTCCTCATTCGGTTTCATGAGTGGACATATAACAGTGATTAATAGCAAACCCATAAGCGCTAACGTGATATTGGTTGACGATAGAATTGTTTCTGTCACCGGTATTACCCCTACTCTGCTCTCAAGTAAATGTCCGGGGGTAGCAACAAATAATGCAGATGAAGATGAATAACCCATGTGCCATATAACAAATCCTGAGTAAGCAGAAGCGACTAAAAGTGGATAATGAACTTTAAATGGTTTTTTTGAACACTCTATAGCCACACTTCTTGCAACAATGGCTCCAATGATAAGGCCAAAAGACCAAGCACCAAGGCTTGCCATTCCTGCAGAAAATGCAACTAATGCGTAGGCTTGGTTGGGTGTTTTTGGCAATCTACCGATATTTTTTAATAAACTTTGAACAAGGCTTGTATGAGCAAGTGCATGTGCACCGACCATGATAATTGTAATTTGAGCGGTAAATTTAAATAACATAGGTAGTCCATCTCCCCAAGCAACAATCGTTGAGGTTACCGAGGCATCTGTAAGTGAGATGGCAGCCAGAAAAGTAATGACTGAAAGAACAATGACAAATATAAAGGCGTCAGGATAGTAACGTTCGACAAACGATATAAAGGGACGGGAAACGATTTGAAAAATTTTCATAAAATACTAATTATTTAAAAAGAGCTCATGGCAAGCATTAAACCGATGAGCTTTCCTCATATAATTTAATTTATTTAATTTCAAAGGCTATTAATTTGCCACTGCCATCATCTATGTTCATCATAGGCAAAATTAATAAATTTTTATCATGAATGACCTCATGATCTGCAGCACCTTGAGTGAGCGTTACAAGAGACTTAAAGTTTCCATCAGGTTGAATATAAAGTAATTTACCCCCAACCCAATCTGAAACAAAATAGTTACCATTTTTATCAGACTCAATACCGTCCAAAGTACCAACAGGCTGTCCATTCCCGAGAGATTTAATTTCTTTATTTTTCAATGAAATGCTTTTCAGGTGGCCAACAACAGATGGTGCAAAACCATTAGTTGGATGTCCCCAACTAGCAACAATTAATTGACCTTTTTCATAATGTAAACCATTTGGTGCTTCTAATTTTGGGCTGTAAAGCCATTTAGTTAACTGACCAAAGCTATCAAGCTTATAAATAGAGTCATTGAACATATCTGATACGTATATATTCCCATTGGTATCTACAGTTACGTCATTAAGAAAAGTAGCTCCAGCTGCCTCAAGTTTTTTTGTAATCTTACTTTTTTTTATATCTATTTCAACTAACTCATTAACATCAGCAGCATAAAGCTTACCCTTTGATATGGTTAATCCCTTTGGTGCATTTAATCCCTCAATCCATTTTAATTTGATAATTTTTCCATCAACGTCTACTTTTGAAATAAAGCCATTTTTGTCATTAGTAAAAGGGTCCCCTTGCATATTTGATACATATAAAATATCGTTTTCTTTGTCATAGATTACTGATTCAGGTAATTTAAAGTCTGCATTAGTTTCCCAAAGCTTGATTAACTGTGTCTCTGCAAATAATATGCCTGCAAATGACATAAATAAGATACTTAAGAAAAACTTACTCAAAGTTAATGATTTCATAATTTTGATCCCTTAATGTAGTTAAACAACAAACTGCGCGATGCCATCTTTGAATGAAAAATCAACATCGTGATTTTCAGTGATGGTAATAAAAATATTCTCAGGCTTAACACCTACCCTCTCATGTAAGTTCTCGACAACTTTTTTGTAAAAAGCTTGTTTGGCTTTATTTGGACGTCCTGATCGCATGACAAGGTGCATCATAATTCTTTCCTCTTGTCTGCCTTGGTATTGCATACAATCTTCTGATAATTGATTTACAACTTGATATCTATCATCATCCGGAAAGGCCATAGTTTCAATAACCGCCTCATTCACACTGTCAGAAACTTTTTTTATATAATCATGCCCCTTCCCCTCTAGAACATTAATTGTTACAAATGGCATACGCCCTCCTTCTCATTATTTTTATTTAATATTAACATATTATCCTTTAAATTTATGCACTACAATGAAGATTATTTGCTTTTTATAATGCATTTTTGCATTATAAATTTGTTTTTTAATTTTTATATTAATGTGACAGAGAAACCATAAAGGAGAATGCTAGTGCTTAATTGGAGTGACCTAAGATCTTTCCTTGAACTATCACGTCGAGGTAAATTAACAATAGCAGGAAAAAGATTAAACGTTGAGCCAACAACTGTAGGTAGACATATTAAAAGGCTTGAAAAAGAACTTGGAGTAAAGTTATTTAACCGGTCACCTAAGGGTTACTCACTCACTGAAGATGGACATAAACTAATCCCTTACTCTGAAAATATTGAAACTACGGTCAACTCCATCTACCAATCAATATCAGGAAAGGATACTGAACTTAGTGGTATTGTGAGGATGGCTGTCCCTGAAGGTTTAGGGATTGGGATTATTTCAAAATATATTAGTCACTTCAAAGAAAAGCACCCATCCATTGATCTTGAATTGGTGGCTGACACGAGAGCACGAAGTTTATCAAAACGTGATGCAGATATCGCAATCACACTAGCAAGGCCTACTATTGGTAGATTGGTGGCATGGAAACTTGGAGATTATAATTTAGGGCTATATGGAAGCAAAACTTATCTCAATAAAAATAATAAAATAAAGACAATTAAGGATCTATCTAAACATCAATTTATAAGCTACATAGAAGATTTGATCGAATTCCCTCAATTAAAATATATGCAGGATATTTTTAAAGAAGTAAATATCATATTCAGAAGTAACTCACTTCAAGCTCAATATCAAGCTGTAAAAGATGGGGTTGGACTTGCTTTTCTTCATGGGTTTATTGCCGCAAAAGATACAGAATTAAAAACAATCTTACCAAAGCAAATTTTGGTTAAAAGAGAATACTGGATGGTTGTCCATGAAGATATGTTTCAATTAGCTCGTGTCAAAGCCGTATGTAGTTTTTTTACTCAAGTACTTAAAAACGAGCAAGCTAATTTGTTACGAATTATTAGTCTATTCAAAATCTAAGTTTTCGGCTTTTTGTTTGTTCCAGACTATATTATTTCCTTGGGCAAAAATTTTACATTGAGATTTAACACCGTTACGTTTTCTTAACTTTTCACATTTTGCTAAAGCTAATGCATCTACTTGCTCTTGAATAGAACAGCTAAATGGGCAACCTTTACCCATGGTAATTTCCCGGCCATGAGCCCATGTACAAACATAATTATTTTGATTATCCATCGCTACAACTAGAGAAGTTTCAACCATCTTCATTTGGTAATTATTAGAATCTAAAATATCAACACAATTTTTAGGTAAATAGTTTTCAGCTTTTTTTTCGAACCGCCTCAGGCGCTGCACAACCATCTAAAAATATAATTAGTACTAAAATAAGCTTCCTCATAGCAAATAGTTTACTACAGACAATTAAGTTGAAAATCAGATTTTGAGATTTTTTTTAGAAATATTTTTTGAATAGCCTTTTGTATTTCATAGGGGGGTGTTTTGAGAATACTACCAATCATTTGTGCAGATTAAGATGTATAGGGGTAGTTAGGAGTCCCAGTTTGAAAATGAGGGGGTACCCGGGGTGTGGGGTCTATTGTAGTATGCGTCACTCGATGGTTTTGTGATATTCTAAAGTGTCAGACAAGGTGAAAAATCTTGTCCTTCTGGTGTCCTTATTAAGTGAGGATTTTTGACACAGTGACACGAAGAAGAATAAAGTGAATGCAGTCAAACCTATAGATGGTGGCCGGAGACAGAATCGAACTGTCGACACGAGGATTTTCAATCCACTGCTCTACCGACTGAGCTATCCGGCCATCAAAACTTTACGTGCGAAATTATATCAAACTTATCGGATTTATAGTTTCTTAGATACAAGTATTTAATGGGGACGTACTTTTAGCCCTAAATACCCATATTTATTTAATACCATACATGTAACAAATAAAATCACGGCATACCCTATGTTTGATGGTAAGTAGGCCCATAAATTATCCTGAAGGAAAGACATTAGACTATAAGTAGGGTTCGTAGGTAATATATAAAGGTAATAATGACTTCCATAGGATATCAAGAAACCTAGCAATATGACCCAAAGAACGCCTTGGCTAAATGAACGACCATTGGCTGCTTTGATCTTGCTTGCAACGAACCATGCTAAAGGGTAAATCGAAAGATGCAGCAGGTAACCAAGATTGAGCAGGCCGATTTCAGAGTAACTTTCTTTATAGATAGCAAAACTATCAACAAAAACAAGCGTTAAAATAAAGAGAGCTAATAGCCTTCCAGACTTAAACAACATTCCCGCAGCAAAAAAAATAATGAGACTAGCATCTGGTAGGGCAAAAGATGTTAGCTCGTGACTAATTCTTGTAAGAAAGATAAAAAATAGCAGCGCACCAATCGCAAGGACATGCAGAAGCTTCCCTTCTTTAATTTGCATAACGTTTCTCAATAAAAAATAATTAACAAATTCTAACATCTAGACTCGCTTTTTTTTAAAAATTTATCTTAATGCCGGCTAGAAATGTTCTTTCAAAATTCGATACGTAATAACTGGGGACCCCATTATAAGAAGTCGCTAAAGAATTTGTATGTTCAAAAATGTTAGCAACAGAACCGAAGATAGCAACGTCTTCAAAGTTACTAATATTTTTCAAGCTGTAGTTAATTGATATATCAGTGGACCTGTATTGGGGCTGTTGTTTGTCTCCAGTATTTGTAAAGTCACCCATATCATAAGTTCGTTCACGCCAGGCATGGCTGAGGGTAATAAAACCATTAGGCATAAACTGATAATTAACATTGGCTATTAGGGTTTGTCTTGGCACCCCTGGCATATCGTTTCCATCAATAAAGCCCTGAGCATTCCTGCCTATTCTAGCCTTAATAAAATTGTAATTAATTCCCATGCTTGTTTTAGTGCCTAACATATGGGTATGTTGTATTTCTAGGCCATATTTTTCTGAGTTATTGATATTTTCATTAAGGCTTGAGTTGGGATTGTAGACAATTTCATCCTCAAGGTCTGAGTAGTAAGTTGTAAATAGCGTGGAATGATGCTGTTCTTTGTAATTAAATCCCACATTAATCGTATTGGATTTTGCTGGATCAATAAATGCATTAAACGTTCTATCTACAACAGGATAACCTACTCCTATAAAAAAACGATCCACATCTGGCGCTAGATAAGCATGACTTATGTTGGTAAAGATCGAAAATTGATTATTAATCTGGTAATTAATACCAGCTTCATAGGCATTTAATGATTCTTCTGTTTTAAGAGACGAGGCCCCATTATAGGTATAGTCGACTTTTTCATGCCTCAGTCCCCCGCTGATCAAAATAGCATCAGTTAGTTGAGTTTCAGCCTCCACAAAAATGGCTTTATTCTTTTTTGTTACGTCGCCAACACCATCTTTTCTTTGGGCATCTGTAACTTGAATGCCTGATGTAAAAGCATACTTTTCGCCATGGTAAGGAAGTGATATGTTGAATGATTCGGTATCGTAGTCTTGGAGGGAATTACCATAGTAGGCTTGAGAGTATAAAGACATATCCTCTTTGAAATAGCTCATATTAATGCCAAGGTTAGGATTAAACTGATAGCTCGTTTTTAGTGAATAGCTATCGGTATCATAGTCATTGTTTGTGTATTCATTTCCTGTGCCATTTTGACTAGGGTCTGCTAAAAGTTGAGTTTTTGTCAGATTATTTGGAAAATAATTATTACTTCTCGAATTCAATATACTCATCTTGACCTTTAAATCATCAGTGAGCGCTAGATTCAGGGTTAATTTATTGTAATCATTATTTGACTTTGCTTTGTCTCCTGAGGGGTCTGAAACGACCTGCCCATCATTTTTTTCTGAGCTAGTATTAAGCATAATATTGAAGCTGTCGCCTTGATAACCCGTATTAAGGATATTGCTTTGAGCACCTTGAGTTCCTATTACTGATTGGAGGCTTTGCTCAACCGTATTTTTCGTTATGATATTAATGACCCCTGCCATGGCACCATCACCGAAGCGCACGGAACCAGAACCTCTCAATATTTCAATTCGCTCAATACTTTTTAAGGGTATATTGCCAATAATTTGAGGTACCGTATCAATGCGATTTAGTCTTTCTCCATTCACATTAATCACAATATTTTGAAAACCCGCCTCTGGACCATAGCCACGCATATCTATAAAAGGACTAGCTTTATTGCCGTATTGAGGTTGAATATTTATAGAGGTATGTTGTGAGAAGAAATCAAATAAACTGAAACTGCCAGACCGATCAATATCGATTTCGGTATAGATTTCCTTTGAGGATGTGGAGCTTATTTCTTGTACCTCGTATTGATCCTCAAGCACCATAATTTGATTTGTTGTTAATGATTCTGCATAAACGATTTGTGAAGAGATGATACTTAATAGTAATAATTTTTTTAACACGAAAAACCTTCCAAATAAATGACCACTCAACCCCGAATGGATTAAAAAGATACAAATATAGTGGGAGAAAGATTTAAATATTAACTATTTATTTCTTATATTGCCTCCCCGCAATATATTTAACTGAACTGGTCATTAGGCCGGTATCCGGGCTCATAAGACTAGATAAATGCCTTCCCAAGAAAAAATCATTTCTCAGTGGCTCAATATTTACCCACACTTATTTACCGTTGCGGGGGCAGCGTAAGTATTTCACTTAACTTCCCGTTTAAACATAGTTTCTAAAGAATTTATGTCACCTAACAACAAAAATCATAGTAGCATGAAAACCATTTGTTAAAATTACATATAAGCATTCTTAGAATAAAATTAAAAGTCTAGTTGATAATTTTTAGATTATGATGAAGGTCAATTAAAGGAGTATGTCATGGCAAGAACAGTACATTGCGTTAAATTAAACAAGGAAGCAGAAGGTCTAGATTTTCCACCTTATCCTGGCGATATGGGAAAGAAAATATTTGAAAGTGTATCAAAAGAAGCTTGGGCAGGATGGTT